>JACCDO010377221.1_pt1 | contig 22178 bp, 22 predicted proteins | sample 7446101 | NCBI WGS metagenome assembly JACCDO01 (sample SAMN15323440, study PRJNA562643) | freshwater metagenome | isolation source: river surface water | place: USA:Blue River Watershed | collected 2017-08-16
AACAATTTCAAATGAAAATTGAGATCAATTCATTTATTTTTATGATATGCCTTCTGTTTTCTTGCGGAAAGGATATAACCGTACCTAACACTCTTGAAAAACAAAATAATATTACAATGTCGGAATCAAAAAATATTTTAGCTTCAGGAATAATTATTAAATCGAGTGAAACAATTTTGAAATATGAAAACAATACCTACAACATCAGTAAATATAGCTCTCAATTAGCAAAGCAATTCATAGAAGAACTCCCACAGGGTGAGAGTTCTGTTCAATTTGAGGGCGAAATTAATGAGAGTGAAATTATTCTAATAAAAATCTATTAAGCTTTAACAATTCGGTCTCTCCACGCTCTTACATCGGGAGCAAGATAATTGTATTTCATATGGTCAATAGTATATTGAGAGAACTCATAATCATGTGAATGAGTAAGACACTCAGTAGGGCAAACAGTTGTACATAGGCCACAGTAGCAACAAAGTGCAGTATCAATTGTAAACTGAGTGAGTTTTAAACGAATAGGCTGACCATTTGATGTTTTTTTAATCTCTGAGCCTTCAGGAAGTTTCTCTGAAGCTATGTAGATACAATCAACAGGACAGGCCATCGCACATTGAGTACAAGATATACAATTTTGTACATCATTAAATAATCTCATTCGAGCTCTCTCTGGAAGCACTTCTCGAACCTCTGGATACTCAATTGAAACTGGCTTAACCGCCCAAACATACTTAAAGGTAATCCACATCCCTTTAACTGTTGTCGTAACAGCATTAAATAGGGCCGAAAAATATTCTTTAATAGAACTCGTCTGATGTGCCTGAGTTTTCATCGATCAACCTCTCCTAAAACGATATCAATTGAACCAACCGTTGCAACAAAGTCAGCGATCATCTGGCCTGGAGCAACTCTAGGGAGCATAGAGACATGGGTAAAACATGGTGATTTAACTTTGAGTCTATAAGGAGTTTTACTATCTCCTTCCGAGACAAGATGAAATCCCAATTCCCCACGAGGACATTCAGCCTTAACATAGACCTCGCCCTTAGGGAGCTTAATGACTTTAGGGACTTTGCCCATGACTGAACCAGGTTCAAGCTTTTTGATGACCTGACGAATTATTTTGATTGATTCAATAACTTCCTTCATTCGGACAATGTATCTATTCCAACAGTCTCCGATTTGACCAACTTCACCCATTCCAACTGGAACATCAAAATCAAATTCATTATAAAGAGAATATGGTTGATTTTTTCTTAAGTCCCACTTAAATCCTGCTCCTCTTAGAACAGGCCCAGTTGCTCCGTAATCGAAACAATCCTGCAAGGTCATGATTCCAACATTTGCAGTTCTTTCAACAAATATTTTATTCATAGAGACTAATTGATGATATTTTTTTGCTTCTTCTTCCATCACGTCACAAAAAGCAGATACTCTATCAATTTGTTCAGGAGTCCAATCATTCCAAACACCACCAATCCAAATGTAATTATAAAGAAGTCTCGATCCAGAAACTTCTTCAAACAACCTTAGAATTTTTTCACGTTCATCAAAAGCATAAAGGAATGGAGAAAAAGCCCCAAGATCTAGTGCATATGTTCCAAAGGCCATTAAATGAGAAGCAATCCTTTGAAGTTCACCAGTCATTATTCTTAAAAGCTCGGCCCTACGAGGAACCTCAGTTCCAAGCATTTTTTCTATGGCCATAGCATAAGTCCATTCCATATTCATTGCAGCGAGATAATCCAATCTATCAACGAAAGGAATCACACCCCTGTAATCTAAATTTTCAGCATGTTTTTCCATGCATCTATGAAGATATCCTAGATGAGGAATTGCGTGTGCAACGATCTCAGAATCCGTCCAAATCTCAATCCTTAATACTCCGTGAGTAGCCGGATGTTGTGGGCCCATATTTAGAGTCAAAAGCTCTGATTTTAATTTTTCTGTTTCAGAATTCAGGGTTGGTTTTTCTGGAGTCCCTACATCCCAACGACTTTGCATATTTAGTTTCCTTTCTTAATGAACATCTGAAGCAACAGAGCTCTGTGCTTTTTTAATCATTTCCTGACGAACTATATATTCACGATCCTCAAAATTCATCTTTCCATCAGGATTAACTTCCATGCCGTTATAATATTTTTGAACAATATAATCCTTTCTGAGAGGAAATCCTTGCCAATCATCTGGACAAAGAATTCTTCTTAAGTCCGGGTGACCATTGAACTTAATTCCAAACATATCGAAAACTTCTCTTTCTTGATAATTTGCAGCTGGATAAATTGCCTCAATTGAATCAAGTGAAGGTGAAACTCTGTCTGTAAGTTTTGTTTTCAGGATGAGTTCTCTTGGATTTTCTAGATCGAAATGAGCAAACATATAACAAACTTCCATATGCTCTACATAATCAACGCCACTCATGACTTGAAGAACATTAAAAGGCATCTCTTTATTTGATCTTAACCAAGTTGCAACTGTTAGAATTGATGATGCATCAACAGTTATGCTCGAATCCGTTTTAGAGTCAGCGGCACTGTTTAAGACTGCTTTTGCCCCTGGAACATTTTTATTAATAAGTTCAACTAATTGGTTAAGCATGCTTTACCCACTTATTTCTTAAAAGTCTCTCATTCGCTATTTTCTTTTGAAGAGTCATAACACCTTCAATAAGAGCTTCAGGTCTAGGAGGACATCCTGGAACATAAACATCAACAGGGACAACCTCATCAACACCTTTCAAAACGTGGTACCCGTATTGCCAATAAGGGCCACCTTTGTTCGCACATGAACCCATGGAGATCACATATTTTGGCTCTGCCATTTGTTCATAAAGAACTTTTACCCTAGATGCCATTTTTAAAGTCACTGTTCCAGCAACTATCATTAAATCTGCTCTTCTTGGAGTGGCCATAAAAGCTCCACAGCCAAATCTTTCAAGGTCATATTTTGCAGCCCCAGTTGCCATCATCTCGATTGCACAACAAGCTAGACCGAAGGTCATAGGCCAGAGAGAATTTTTTCTGCCCCAGTTTAAAAAATCATCGATTGTGGTTAAAACAACACCATCTTGCATGGAGGAACTCCGTTTTATAAAGCTTAATCAAAATTATACTCCTAAGTTTTACACTTTGAGGGGTGTTTTCGTCTAGAAATTTCAAAGCTTTCGAATAATGTACAAAAGTTAATTTAATTGAAGCTTGCGCAGCGATTTTGGTAGATTTTACTTATTTTTGAATATTGATCATTCTCTGATGCAGGTGATCTAGTTTGGTCTTGCCGCATATAGGCAAGCCTCTTCTTGTCATTTTCACAGACCTTATTGATCACTAGATCGTATTCCATTAAAGCAGCTATTGGATATGGAACACCATAAGCCGAAGAAACAAAATTTATTTTATCAGGATTGATTCGATCCTCTAAATCCTGAAGACCTCTTTTTGCAACAGATTTTCTAAAGTTAGAATGGAAGTCTCCAAGGTTGTAAAAAAGGCTAACGGCTTTTTTAAAAGATAACTTTCCATCTTCACCCTTAATACGGTTGCATTGAGATCGGCTTTGATATTGACTTGAAAATAATTCTCCTAAAACTTTACACTCAGTAAGAAACGCTTGAACTTCTCCGCCCTGTCCCTCGATGGTTCCTTTAACAAAATCACTTGGATTAAATTTTTCGCCATAAGGATTAAAATTTTCTCGATAAATATAGTGAGTTAATTCATGGGCAAGATCCAAAAGAGCATCATCCCATCGGAGATATTTGTTTATGTAAACTATAGACCTAGTTTCATAGACTACATATTCTGGTGAATGCGGATTAAATTTTCTCACCAAAGTAGTATCCGTAAGCGATGAAGTGCCAGGCTTGATTACATCTAATAAAGTCAAACCAGTTTCTGATGCTTTTGATTGAGCCTTGGCAAGCAAATCCGCTCCTGTTTTTGAGCGTTGTAGTATTTCAAACATTTTTTTTAAATTAATTTCTTCAGATGATGAAAATCGACTCCAGGATTCAGAGTTTTTCATTTCCCCTTCAATATGAATGTTTTTTTCAACTATTCCAAACACGCTAAGGGTTTTAAATATAAATAAATATATAAATACTTTCATCCTTTGACTGTTCGGAGAAAGTATAAAAATTGTTAGTAATTAAAAAATTCTAAAATTAAAAAGTGATTTATCTTGAGATTTAACACTAAAAGAGCCAACTGTTTTTGTCGGTTTTTGAGGGGCTTGTTCACCCTGGTAGCTTCCTACACCCAACAGATAATCTCCTGGTGGTAAATGAAATTCAGACATTTTAATTGATCTTGGTAGAGTACTCCAATGCCTTGTATCTGCTTTTTCAAGTAGTGATAGACCTTTTGAGGCTCCAACATAAGTTGCCAAAGCGGCACTCTTCGCAAGAAAATCTCCTCCCTGACCTACACCTTTGAGTTTTTGATAAACACCCATGGCAGTGATAATCGCCAAAATATGTCTCGAGGCAACCCTCGCACCAGTTTTTACGTAGCGAGAAACAACTTCTTCTTCAAGTATGACTTCAGCAAGATCACCGTTATCATTGATAACCGTCAATGGAGATTGAGCAACTATTTGACCTTGCTTATTCATCACAAATATTTCTGATTTCAAAATTTTCGGAAATTTCTCAATCACTGGTAACTCAAACTCAATGGCCGCTTCAGTAACGGCAAGTTTAGTTACATTATGAGCAAACATAAATCCACCAGCATCCATTGGTGAGTTTGGAACCATACCAAGAGTATTCATGGCAAATAATGTAATCGCCTCTGCTCCAACTGTTGCAATGAATTTTTTTGCAGAAGAATCTTCTACTGATCCCATGGCACCACGAAGTCCAAAATTAAATGTTTTAGGTATTTTAGTAGGAATCATACCCTCTTCAATGACTAAAACAACATTCGCCACGGGTTGATTCGTTTTTTTAGTAATATCAAGTGGGATTTGAAATTCTTTAATGGTCTGTTCTAATTCATATGGCCTTAAGCTTTTAGTTAAAGCTAGAACTTTAGACTGCAAAAATTTTTTCAAGTCATCATACTCAGATGTTTTTAAATAAAAAGATTCCGAAGGCCTTATTCCCTCGTCTTTAAAATTTTTGATATAATCCACATGCTTTTGATTAAAAACAGAATAAATTCCACCTTGGGTATCTAATAATTTGATTGCATCCTTATAGAGTTGCAGTGAAATTTGTCTGTCATTGTTTATTCCAGAAACCTCATGAATTTGAGCTCCAAAGACTTTCAGCATGAGATCTGTATAGTAAAGAGTTTTATCGCCAGATCTCTCAAGTTCAGAAAAATACGAATCCCAAGCAAGGATCATCCCCCTTGCGGCCTGCAGATCTGATTTCTCTCCTGTTTTTAAATAACGAGCATAATAAGATTTAGAAAGAAAGTAATAAACATAAGATCTCTCATAACTAGATCCATAAAAATCATCAGAGGCGTCATTGATAAAAAGCGACGCTGCTTTCGAAGAAAGCTTCTTTGTAAACAATGTATCAATTAAACTGAGAGATTCCTGAAAGTGATTAATTGCACTTTCTAAATCATTTGAATCAAATGAGAGCGTTCCCTGTTCTAAATGCCAAAGCAGAACACTCTTTGCATCTTTTTTTAAATCACTTTTTTCCAAAAGAATTTTCGCTGAAGCGAATTCACCTCTTGAATACTTCGCTTTATAATCTTTCATTTGTTCTCTCATCTTGGAGGCGCAAGCGCCTAAGATGAGAAGAACAAATAAAAATTTTAATTTAGATTTTACCATCCGATTGAAGACTTCTCGGAGTATTTATTAACTTTCGCCCTAGTTCTTAAGACTTCTGTTGCTTTCTGAATATCAGTTAATCTTAAGTTTACTGAATATTCCTTAAGAGTCTTGCCATCTCTTTTTTCAGGTTTCATGTAAACATTTCCAAAAATCATTATGTCTGCACCAGTTTGCATTCCAATTTTTTTTGCTGTAGCAGGATCAACCATACCATCATTCTGATAAGTCACTTCTTTTAATATTTTTTCTCTTGCTTGATTATCAACAAGCTCAAAATCCCCTGAAAGAGAAAGTTCATTTAGAAGTTCATCATTAATTTCATTTATTGGGAAATAAGCTTCGGAAGTTTGATTTTGAACATCAGCAACAAATACTTTAGGAGTTCCAAATTTAGCTTTCATTTTTCCAAAACCAGGATGAGACTTCATTTGCTTTATGACGTCTGAGACAGCTTGAGTGGTATCAGCACTCATCCAATTATCAGTAATTGAAAGTCCCTTTTCATCTGATTCTGTTGCATCAACTCTTTTAGCTTTAAATCCTCCACACGAGGTTGCCAAAATAGACATTGATAAAATAACCATTAAAAATTTCATATTATCTCCTTAAACTTCACCTTGTCTTGCTTTTACAAAATCTTCATCTATTTTTTCTAATGCTTTTTTTACATTTTCTTTAGTTCCATGATCATCAACCGTTTTAACAATTTCTTCAGATGCTTTCTGAATGGCAGTTTTTAATCTTTCTTGTTCCATTTGAACGAGGGCCGCACAAGTATAACCTACATAATCTTTTTTAGCTCCGAGTTTTTGTAGGTACTGTCTTTTTTCCCAATGAGTTTTAATGACTGCAGCGCCATGAACCATTGACTGAACTTTCTCTGCCAATGTGTTTGAAACGAATTCTCTTAAAGGCTGGGTTCTCGGATTATTAGCATCAATTGAAGCAGCTCCCTCTTCAGAAGAAGCTAAAGATTTTTGAATGAAAGTTGTTATCCTGGCCGCAATATCAGCACGAACATTTGCCTTCGCAAGATTACAGGCAATTTCTCGATTGACTTTAGGCTCTGTTTCAAAAGCAAAATATTCATATTTCGAAGTATCCATTTTCTCCTGTTCAGACCAGGTTTGAGCATCTTCAATCCAACCAGGTCTCGAATTTGAAGAAGCATCTCGGACTTCATAATCCCTAACAATATTTGATGAGATATCTTGATCATTAACTTTCTTTTTACTTGAACAAGAAAAAAGAAATAAAACCGTTAAAATTAAACAAACATTCTTTTTCATACCTCTCCTTGGCACTTAGTCTAAATTTAAATCTGACAAATGTTGCTCTAAATAATTATTAAAAAAGGATTTAACCTTTAATAGAGCATCCGTTTGATTTCTCGCCATGACTGTTTCAGACGAAAAAATTTCTTTTCCTTTAACTCCATCAACAATACAAGATACACCCAAAGTAAAAGTATATTTTTCAAAGCCTTCTACATTTAAATATTCTTTAATAGATGAAATATTAACCTCTAAGACCTTCTCAGACTGAGTAGATACAACTCTAAATCCTGCCTCAGTTAATAGTTCCCTAATCTTATCCATGATCCAATCTGGCACTTGACCTGATTTGATAAAAACTGGCTCGGAAACGGTCCTAGAGTCACGCCAAACAAGGATCTGCTTATAAGTTACCGGGGCAGGCCTAGGAACTCCAGCAATCAAACTATATCTTTCATTTAATTTTTCACGCTCCAATGAGAGCGAAGTAATCTTACGCAAACTTGTTCTCTGCTTTCTTTTCCAAAGGACCTCTAGCTCTTGGTCTATTTTATCCAAACGAGCAGAGACTAACCGGCCTGCTGCTGTTCTATCTAAACTGGCCAAGCTGTAACTAAGGCCATCTTTTTTAAACCGTTTTTTTATCTGCACAGCTTCCAGGACTTGATTAATAGATTCTGAAACTGACTTTTGGACTTCCATGGAAACAGAGGCATGCCAGGGATATCGTTGATCGGATGTCGTTACACTAGAAAATTCGGAAGTAACTTGGACTTCAAAAATACTTGCAAGGTTTGATTTCGCACTCAGATCAGAGTCGTTAAAATTTTTTCCCTCTCCCGTGGCACAAAATTCTAAATTTTCCTGGCAAAGCTCATAGGGAGAAAAAATCCAATTAGGTAATTCGACTTCAGAAATACGATCCTCAACTCCTAATTTAAAGAGCGAGCAAGCACTTAAAAAGATTAAAAATACCAAGTTTTTCATTTTTTAAAATTTTGAACTTCTTCGATGTCAAAGTCAATTGATCAAAAAGATGCATTTTACGCATAACTCCATCACTTTTTGACAAAAACTTAACAATAAGGAACGATATTTATTTTGCTATAAAGGAACTATGAAAAAAACAATTTTTATTATTGAAGACGATGCCGATATTTCCGGGCTTATTGCCTTACAATTTAACTCAAATGAATTTGAAGTTAAAACTTTCGTTGATGCCGAATCAGCTCTAGAAGAATTAACAAAAAACCCTGCAATAAAACTATTCTTGGTCGATTGGATGCTGATAGGGAAATTAAGTGGACTAGAGTTTATTAAGAAGCTAAGGGAAATTGAAAAATTCAAAGAAGTTCCAGTTATCATGATCACCGCCTACTCCCAACCAGAAAACATTATTCAAGGACTAGACGCAGGGGCCGATGATTATATTACAAAACCGTTTGATCTTAATGTTCTTAAAGCAAGAATTAGAGTGCAACTTCGTCTTGTAGAAGAAGGAAAAGTAAACCTAGATATTTTACAAATTGGTCCATTAAAAATTGAAAAGCAAAAATGCAAAGTATTTGTTGAGGGTGAAGAGATAAATTTAACTTCAACTGAATACAAGATTTTAACTACCCTTCTTGAAAAACCAGGCCATGTTTTTACGAGAGCACAACTTCTCATGCATATCCAGGGAGAAAACATTTTTGTGACTGGAAGAACAATTGATACTCACATAGCAAGCCTAAGAAAAAAACTAGGAATTGCCTATGGTATGATTGAAACTATTAGAGGAATTGGGTATAGATTTAAAGATGAGTAAAACTTCTCAGCAATTTCCATGGTTTTTTTTCCTCCAATTAATTCAAATCTACCTCATTGGATTGTTCCCCATATTTGTTCTTTTATTTAATTCTGAGGCAATAAAAACGCCATACTTCTTAATCTATCTGCTGTTTTCATTATTTGTGATCAGTTTTCTTTGTCTGAAGCTTACTCGCAGAATGAAAGAACTCATGGGCACCATTGAAAAATATCAACTAAGTCTTCCATTTAAACAGAAATTAAAACTTTTGTATCAAAAAGATGATTGGGCAAATATAAATCAAGCTTTAATTTATGCTGAAAAAAAAATTACAGACCAGTCACTACAATCTAAAGAAGAAAAAGAAACTTATAGAACAATTCTGGAAACTATTTCTGAAAATATCATTGCTATAGATTTACATGAAAGCATACTTTTCACAAATAAAGTATTCGAGCAAAATTTCATTGATGAAGCAAATATTAAGGGAATTATAAAAAAACTGTGGCATGTTTTTCCTGATTACTCTATTAATGAAATTTTTAAGAAAACCATTGAAACAGGTAAAGAACAAGAATTAAAAGAAATTTATCTTAAAAACTTAAAAAATGAATCACTTTGCTTTGACATCTATATCAAACCTCTCATGAGTTCAAATGGTCAAATTAAAGGAGCACTTGGAGTTTTAAAAGATATCACTGAACAAATTAAAACTCATCGGATGAGAGTTGATTTTGTGGCCAATATCTCACACGAAATTAAAACACCTCTTACCTCGCTTATGGGATTTTCTCAGGTTCTGTTTGAAAGAAACACTTTTTTAAATAGAGAAGATCAGATCTTAATTGAAAAGATTCTTACAAACTCTAGAAAGATCAATTCCCTTTTCTCTGATTTGTTACATCTTTCAGTTATTGAAAATAAAATTTTAGCTTCAAAACAAAGTGTCACAATTGAGGATTTACTATTCCAGACAATTGAGAATTTAAAAAAAATCTATCAACACAAGTCAATTCTTCTAGAAACTCATCTTGATCAAAAAGATATTTTTGTGGATGAACAACTTTTTGAACAGGTCTTTAACAATCTTCTAGATAACGCAATAAAATATAGTTTAACAGATCAAGTTTTAATTGAGATCAGAAGCTTTTCTGAGAATGATAAAGATATTATCAAAATAAGAGACAATGGTCCTGGGATTCCAGAAGATTTAAAATCAAGAATCTTTGAACGTTTTTATAGAATAAATGAATCACGTCATATTGCTAGTGGAACAGGACTGGGACTTTCCATTGTAAAGAATATCATTCAAAAACATAATGCTGAAATTAGTGTCTCTGGCTGGGAAAATGGATTAGAGATAAAAATCGAACTTCCTAAAAATTAAAAAATATAGTCTACATCAAATGAATAAAGCATCTTTCTGTAAGAGAAATTCTCATGATCTTTTGAAAAATTTTCTTGATATTCGGCCTTAAAACCCAACTGAAAGGAAGGCGTAAATGATTTTAAAACTCGAAGATTTGGTGCCAAAAGATATTCGATACCTCTGGTTGGTCTTTGATTAATAGGATCAGTTTGAGTTCCTAAAAATCCAATACTCGTATTAAATAAATCAGTAAACCTTGGAGCGAGATAGTCTAATCTTACTGTCCATGCATTTGTATCAAATGAATCGTCAGTTAATCTCATTTGATCAAATCCAATAAACCAAAATAAATTAGAATCTGTAAAACTTTGAATCTGCTCGTAACTGAAACTATAAATTTTGCCATCTGTATTATTAAGATAGCTGTCAATGTCTTTATATTTTAGCCTAAAAGTCGTTTCAGAATTTGAACTTAAATTGATTCGCTCCCCAACTCCGATGCTGTTTGTTTTTGAATTAAAGTCAAGTCGATTTGATGCCTGTATATCCCTTTTAATCTCACTAAATTCATAGTCTAGTAAAAAAGATGACGGGTATTTATTGAGTGTATGCTCATAAGCTGTTCTTATAGCGGGCGAAAAAATTAAACTATCATTCCTATAAATTAATGGCTCTCTATTAAAATATCGAGTCGAATTGATGGCCAGTTCGGGTGAAATAGAAAAGAAATCGTCATAATAAAAACTATATTTGCCAAAAGAAGATATTTTTCCATACATAGAAGATTGCTTTGCTTTTGAAACTGTAGTGTCATTTGGTGAAAATGTAACGTTAGAATCATATCCAAACTCTGCTCCTAACTTCAGAAAATATGGGGGATAAGCAGTTGGTCTTCCATTTCTAAGCTTGAATAGGACTAAATCATAACGCCTTAAGAGATCGTAGATTTTCTCTTTTATTTTAGGTGCTAATTTTGATTTTTGATCAACTTCTAACGCCCTTTTGTATTGAGGAATGACATGATCCTCAATGGCAGAAAAGGGATCCTCATGTTTTTCAACTTGATCTAAGTAAATATCTGCAATTAATAGTTCCGCTGATTGTTTCACTTCCTGTGCTTCAGAATCACTTAGTCTTTGAATTGCTCTTAAATAGGTAAATGCTTTTTTGTAATCTCTAAGTTCTTTGGAAATATATCCAACATAATACAAACTTACTGCTCGTTTGAAATTTTTCTTAACTGACTGATAGAATTCTTCTCTTGCCTCAACATACTTTTCACTAGCAAAAAGGGCCTGCGCAAGTTCAAAATTCAAGTCTTCAGGGATGAAATCAATATCTTTTGCCGAATTTAAATTTTTGATAGCATTTGGAAAGTCTGAAATTTTATTAAAAATAACTCCTCTCCAATAAAAAATAAGTCCTAAGTTTTCTTTATTTATTTCCGTCTTTTTGTCCTCATTCACTTTTAATTGATCAAGCTCTGCGAGAGCTTCTTGATATTTTCCTTCAAAAAATAATTCTGAAGTTTGCTTAAAAAGTTTATTTTCTAATTTTAAATTTTGAGAGTACAAATTATTAATCGTAAAAGTAAAACTTAGAAAAACTATTAAAAAAAACATTTCTTTTCCTAATTATCAGATCTAACCCTTATAGTCGTGGTTGTGGTTCTACGAATATTTTCAACTTGATTTTGTATTCTAATATCATTCGCTGAGGAGTTTTTTAAGGAGTCATCTTTTTTTATGTTTTCCAATTGCTGGAAACTTGATTGATTACCAAAAAAACTATCTTGCCTGTCCAATGAATCTTCAAATCCATCACTCATAATTGGAATAGGCTTTCTAAGTTCGATTTGTTGATTATTATTAGGTCCTTCAGAAACCGTGGCAACAATTTTACCATCTCTAGTTATTTTTATATTTTCAGGAGGAATAAAATTTCCAAACTCATCAACTTTTACTTCAGCACCAGAGTCAATATATGTGTTGCTTGTCGTATCAAGCTTTGAATCAGCCGAGGGAGGAAAAATAATTCCCGAATCGACGTGAAGGAATGATCCATTAGCTGGCTTAACTCTTTCCCCATTCACGTACCCTTCTGGATTAGAAGACGATCTAGAAGTGTCATTTTTTGAGTCGTTGGCAGTGGATATTGCTTCTTTTACATCAGATAATAGAGGATTTGTTCCCTTTGCAACGATGGCCCCTGTTAAACCTTTTGGTATTATCGATTTAATATTTTGAGCAGATCTTTTCTGACTAGCAGGCGCCCTTCCAGCACCAAAATCATCGCTCTTTTCTAAAACTTCTTTTTGTTTTGCATTCAGGTAAGAAGGAATTGTGGGAGCTCTTCTATTTTCAATAACAGAAAATTCTCCAGGGAAAATTTTGACACCATTATTAACAATTCTCTCTAGCTGAGGCCTTGAATGTCGAGTTGAAGAAGTTAAAGTTCCAAATGCAATTTCTCCTTCAAAAAGTACAACCGATGAAACTTTGCCATTAGTCGCTATCATAAAATCAGTCCCTCTCACTCCCATGACAGCATTGGTTGTTTTAATATACATTTTTGACTGTTCTTTGTTTTCCATTTCAAGATAGTCCTTGGTGACTTGGGATCTAATTTTTCCTTTCACTAGATCAATAACTCCTGCTTCCTTGCCATTAAATGTTTCAATTTTCATTTCTGAATTTGGACCAATATTCATTTGTGATTTATCTACAAAGACTAACTTAACAAAACTTTTTTCTGCTGTTTTAATGACTGATCCTTCTTGAACCCAATCATCCTTGTTTAATTTTTTTGTACTTCCTAAGGTAAGGTAATTCACTTCTCCTTTAATAATTTTAACAATGGCAACATTCTTTCCCGCGAAACAGGGAAATGTCATAAACCAAAGTGAGCTAAGAAGAAGAATTTGATAAAACATGATTGGCCCTTTAATGGCATAAATAACCCATCTGCTCTATTATACGCTCTACCTTAATGGCCTCAAGACATGGAAAATATCACCGGATCTTAGGAACTTAGATATGTTACAAGACTCACTTACGGAATTATCTGCCTCTTTTTATTTGCTTTTACCTGTACAAAGGCGTTTCTTTTTTTATATAAGGGCAAAAATTTTAGGGGGGGCAACAACATGAGGCTTTTAAGTCTAGTTTTAGCATTTTACTCATTTTCCGCATTTACCTTACCACACTCACTTTTTGAAGATTGGAGAGACTTCTCTAATCCAGACATTATGGGTTCTTTTTATAATCACAACCTATCTGATCTACCTCTAGAGGGCTCAGTCGTAGATGGTAAAAAAGCATGGTCTGGTCACTTTTGGCCTTCTAGAGAGGGCGGAATAAACAATCGATGGAATTCTGAGAGCAAAGAGGGATTTAAATATAAATCTCCTTCAAAAAATGCTGTTATGAGTTCAAATCTTGAAGATCTTAAAAAACTTTCTGCCACTGAAAAATTTGATCTTTTTATGGGTCGATATGATTATCCTTTAAAAGAAGAAGCTGCAGGTACTGCTTCCAAAAGAGCACCGGATTGGGCGGGAATTTGTCATGGGTGGGCACCAGCTTCACTCCATCATGTAGAGCCTACTCCTAAGACTCTTAACAATCCTGATGGATTAAAAGTTCCGTTTGGTTCTGCTGATATTAAAGCACTTTTATCCTATTATTATGCCTTCTATCATGAATCTGAAACCAATCAAATTGGACTTCGTTGCTTCCTTGCAAGCTGGATGAGTGTTGGCAGAGGCTGTAACGATGATCTTAATGCAGGCGCTTTTCACATAATAATTTCCAATAAACTAGGACTAGAAAAAGTCGGCTTTTTAATGGATAGAGATAGATACAGACAAGTTTGGAACCAACCTGTAGTTGGTTATAAATCTCAGATTTTATCACGAAGTTTAACTCCTTCTAGAGAATCTGCCTCTGGAACAGTGAGAGAAGTAAGGGTTCAAACTGAGTTGTACTATGTTGATGAATCACTTCCACAGTGGGGCATAGTTCACGGAACTGAGAACCAAAAAATTGGAGTTATGGAACTTCAATACCGCCTAGAACTTAATGGAAGAAATGAAATTATTGGTGGTGAATGGGAATCTCAAGAACGTCCAGACTTTTTATGGAATAAAACGAAAACAGAAAACTTTTCTGGGTTACTTGTTGGGCTTGAAAAACTTCTTAACGACTAAAACGATGGGCAAGGGATCTCTCTTGCCCTTTTTTTTTAAAGGCAAAAGCCGATTCTCATAAGAGACTTAATAAATATCTGAGCGTCTTTTTTGTCTGACAAATTCCACTCTTTCCATTTCTCTAAATTTCTAAAAAAATAAATCTTAGATTTAGATTTCTCTTTAGCAAGTTTAAGAGAACATTTTTTTGAAAAAATTTTCTCATTACAAATTCCCATTTCTTGCAAACTAATCAACTCTTCAAACAAGGCATCGGGGGTAACATCATTTATAGACATTTTTGAATGAATTACATTCCCTGTACTAAACTCCATGACCTTAATACCCTGAGAATAACCAATCCTCACATCACAATTACTCTCACCCCAAGCACTCAGTGAAGATAGAATAAAGATTAAAGCAATAAATTTTTTCATCATAATCCTCAGTCAAGCCAAGTTCCCAAAGGAATCATACGACATCAGGAAAAGATTTAGAGGAAAAAAAACGGAGGGTTGTAAATCTTAGAAGAGTGTCAAATATTTAGACACCCATCTGACCTTTGGTTGCAATTTTAGACTTAATCCAAGGAATAATCATTGGTAAAATTGAAACAAAAATCACTCCAAAAATGACTATGTGAAAGTTTCTTTTTACCAAAGGTAAATTTCCAAAGAAATGTCCGGCCAAAATAAAAATAAACACCCAAGAAATCGCTCCAATAACGTTAAAGAAAACAAATCTTTTATATTCCATTGATCCAATGCCTGCTACGAATGGGGCAAAAGTTCGTGCAATTGGGGCAAATCGAGCAGCAACAATTGTAAAGGCTCCCCATCTTTTGTAGAAATCCTGAGTCTGAATTAAGTATCTTTTTTTAAAAACATAGGACTCTTTTTCAAAAACCTTAATCCCCAGCAACTTGCCAATATGATAATTGACAGTATCCCCAAGAATACCCGCGATAGTCAGTGTGACAAGCAAGATCCAAAGATTCAGACCGCCCTCTATCGCCGTGAGAGCGCCAAGAGCAAAAAGCAGAGAATCCCCGGGAAGAAATGGAGTGACGACCAAACCTGTCTCACAAAAGATGACAAGAAACATGATTAAATAAATCCACGGACCAAAGAAACTAATCCAAGTAACCAGATGTTGATCTAAGTGGAGAATGATATCTATTATTTGACTCATATTATTTACCTTTATTTTTTTTAAAATTTTATAATTCCTACCCCAATATGGCACTTAATTTTTTTGGCATATTTTTTGATAGCCTCTAAAGAGGAGACATTCTTATGAATCAAAAAATATCAAAGGAATTAGATATCGCTCAGGCCAAAAGAGATTTTATCGACCATCACCTGACAGAGCTCAAAAATCTAAACAAGACACTTCACCTGGCCATTGATTCTATCGAATCACAAGAAATTCCTTACGCATTAATTGGTGGCGTTGCTGTAAAAGAATTGGGAAGACCGAGAGTTACCCATGATATCGATCTTTTCATCCGTCCAGATGATGCCAATATTGCGCTTGAAACTCTAGAAAAGAATGGATTTGACATTGAAAGACGAGACCCCTCTTGGCTCTATAAGGCCTGGAAAGATGATGTATTAGTGGATCTAATTTTTAAATCAAGTGGAGATATTTATTTTGATGAAGAAGTAAGAAAACACGTGAGAAGAATAAGATATCTAGATCAATATCTGAATGCTATTAGTCCAGAGGACTTTATCGTCATTAAAGCCGCGGCCCATGAAGAAAATAATCCTCATCACTGGCACGATGCTCTTGCGGTAATCACTCAGGGAAACATAGACTGGGAATATCTTCTTCTAAGAGCAAAGCACTCACCTAGAAGGGTGCTTTCTATGCTACTCTATGCCCAATCTAATGACTTGGCAGTTCCAAATAGTATTATCCAAAAACTTTTTGAATTAATTTACGAAAACAAATCACATCAGATATCAGAATTCGTTCATCCTTACCGAATGGAATCTGAAACACTCTCATTAGTAGAGGAAAAATCCAGTTCCCCAATTTATCTGAAGGGGAAAATTATGGAAGCTCTTTCTTTAGAAGAAAAAATTAATGAACATGATGTCCATCTCTCTATTGAAAACGGAACGATCATTTTAAGGGGTGAGGTCTGTCATCAACATCAAATTTTAGATGCAGAAAAAGTTATAAAAAAAATTGCTTCCCATTATCATCTAAAAAATCTTCTTCGAGTAAGAGAGCTTAATCCGACCCATGAAAGCGAGCACATCAGATGATTCGCTTAGCCGCTGCGGGTGACTTACATTATGATCAATCATCTAAAGGGCAAATCTCGCAGCATTTTAATCTTTTAGAGCAAAATGCTGACCTTCTCCTTCTTGCAGGAGATTTGACTCAAACAGGACACCCTGAAGAGATGCTAGTTCTTGCAGAAGATCTTAAATTTTCACCCGTTCCCGTTGTGACAGTTCTCGGAAATCATGATTACCATTCAAACCAGGTGGATCAAATCACCCAGATCTTAAAAAAAAATGGAGTTCATGTTCTTGAACTTGAATCAATTACTTTTCATATTAATCAAAAAATTATTGGGATAGCTGGATGCAAAGGATTTGGAGGCGGTTTTATTGGTAGTAGTGCTTCAGATTTTGGTGAAATTGAAATGAAAAATTTTATTCGTCACTCAAAAGATTTGGGTAAGAAGCTAAAATCAATAATTAGAAATTTAAAATCAGATTACAAAATTGTCCTCCTTCATTATTCACCAACCGTGCAAACTCTCTATGGTGAAAAAAAAGAAATATATCCTTTTTTAGGTAGTTATTTTCTTTCAGAAGCTATCGACAATGAAAATATTGACCTTGTTTTTCATGGCCATGCTCACAAAGGAGTTGAGAAAGGAGAAACTCCAGGAGGAACTCCTGTGAGAAACGTTGCTCAAGCAGTCATAAGACATCCATTCAACTTTTACCAAATTGATTGATATCAATTTAAAAGTTGATATCAATCAATCATTTTATAAAGAAAGTATTTTAATATTAAAAAAAAAGGAGACTCTTATGTCAAAATCTATCCCTCAAATCAGCCGTTATATGACAACCAAACCAAAATCTGTTGAAAAAGATAGCTCACTCTACGAGGCAGCTACTTACATGCAAAAAGAAGGAATCAGGCACCTTCCAGTAGTTTATCAAGGCAAAGTCGAAGGTATGCTTTCTATGACAGATGTAAATTTAATCATGTCACTTAAAGATTCAGATATAACGAAACTCAAGGTCTATGATGTCTTTACTCCGAATGCCACGAGCGTATCTTCCGATACAAAATTAGATGAAGTTTGCAAGCTCATGGCAGGCAATAAAATTGGATCCGTTGTGGTGGAAGACAATGAAAAACTTGTTGGCATTTTTACTTGGATAGATGCTCTCAATGCGATGGAAGACCTACTCGAAACTCGCCTGAGGACTTAGTAAGGGGATCTCTCCTTACTAAGCTATCTTGCTCTATGGATCCCTTTTTCTGGTTGTGGTCTAAGAAGAAGTAAATTAGCTCTACAAAACTTTGATAAGAAATTTGTAAATGAACCTTCAAAGAGACCAACAAAACCTGATTTCTCCTCTGCTGCTGCAACAACCAAATCTGGTCCAACTGAATCTACATATTGCAAAAATTCTTGTTTGGGATTTGAAGAGAGAAGACATCTAAGATAGGTCTTCGGCCTATCATTTAAACCTAAGATGTTTCGGATATCTTCTAGTTTTTTCAAAATAACTAATTGAATTTCAGCTAGATCCTTTTCTGATGGGGTGAAAACAAAAGATAGATCCATTAAATTTGGAACCTGTTCAAAAACATGAACAAGATGAATTTCAGCATCTGCTGGAAAATGCATTTGTCTAATTTGTCCAAGAGTTTCAACAGAGTTTTGATCTAAATCAACTGCTACAATTATTTTTTCAAATTTCATATGATGATCCTTTTTTCTTCTTCAATTCTATTCAATCCTTGTTTTAAAAACATGATCTAGAACAGTTTTAATCTAAAAGAATTTCCTCTCCAAGATGCGGTATATGAATATTTTGGCAATGAAGTTCACTTATAATTCGATATTTGAGTGCATTTAAGGCATCTCTTTCTCCGTGATTAAGAAAAATTTGAGAAGGAAGCTTTGTGAATCCTTTTAACCAATTGACGATTTCTTTGGCATCGGCATGGGCAGAAAGACCTTCGACGGAAGCAATAAGTGCTTCAACTTGAATTTCTTCTCTGTGTATTTGAATTTTATCTATCCCATTTAAAAGAAGTCTGCCTTTCGTTCCGTGGGCCTGAAATCCCACGAATAAAACGGCATTTGAACGATGAGAAAGTCTTGCCTTTAGATGGTGTAAAATTCTTCCACCTGTTAACATGCCTGCCGCAGAAATAATTATTAATGGACCATCCATATGCGATAACTTCTTAGACTCCTCAGGAGTAGACGAAGCCTTAAAGGATGAGTCCTCCATGCTTGTCATTAATTTTTTTCCTGATTCAACTAACCTAAGATCGTCTTCATAATACTTATAAATTTGTGTTGCCTTGAGTGCCATAGGGCTATCAATATAAAGTGGGATTTTAGGAATTTTCTTTTCATCTTCCAAACGATTCAAAATATAAAGTAACTCTTGAGTTCTCCCTACAGCAAAAGCTGGAATTAAAAGCACTCCTCTTTTCTCTACAATATGTTTAATAATATTTACAATTGTAGACTCTATGTTTTCAGACTTATGAACCCTATCTCCATAAGTTCCTTCAAGGATTAGATAATCAGATTCTTTTATATAGACTGGCCCCTTTAAAATATCAGATCGCTCTGAGCCTAAATCCCCTGTAAAAGTCACTGTTTTTTGAGTCACACCATTATCAAAACTAAATTGAACAAAACTTGATCCAAGAAGATGACCTGAACGTATTAGTTGGAATGAGAGACCTCTCGTTAATTCAAGCCAATTCTCTCTCTCAATCGGATGAACTAATTTTAAAACACCTTCAACTTCTTCGGTTGTAAAGAGAGGCAGAGCTGGTTGATGGGCTGAGTATCCCCTTCTATTGATATATTCTGCGTCTTCTTCCTCGAGGTGAGCAGCATCAAGAAGAAGAATTTTTATCAAAGAAGCGGTCGCCTTCGAACAATAAATTTTTCCTCTAAAACCTTGTTGAAACAATCTCGGCAAATAGCCACTATGATCAATATGAGCATGGGTCAAAATCACTGCATCGATATTTGAGGCTTGGTGAATATCCTCCCAATTCAATTTTCTAAGCTCTTTATCGCCCTGATAAAGACCACAATCAACCAATACTTTAAAATTTCTATACGAGATGAGAATCTTACTCCCAGTCACTTCTTTGGCCGCTCCTAAAAACTGCATTTTAAAATGCGCCTTGTCTCCCATATCTCACTCCCTGTTTAGCAAAATAAATTTATCTTTTAAAAAACTAAAATAAAATCCAAAAAATCAACCTTAAAAACCGACAAAATCCATCACTCATTAAACATAAGAAATCTTTGCCCTAAGTTGAAGTAAAATAGATGCGTGAGAGCATAAAATTATTTAGGAGTATTAACCATGATTAAAATCATTTTCATGTTCATTTTTTTTATTCATTCATTTTTGGCATTTTCAGCAGAATTATCACTCATCAATACGAGAGAAGGAAAAAAACTGGCCTTCATTGAAAAAAGAAAAGATTACTTCATTACGGAATGGGATATTCTCGTAGAACCCGCCTCTAAAACCACTGAATCTTCTGACAAATCTAACTCGAGAAGATTTGGGAGATGGAAAGATGGAATCATTCCCTTTGTCGTGGATGACTCTATTCCAAACAAGGATCGAATTTTTCAGGCGATTGATTATTTCCACGAAAATACGAAAATTCGTCTTGTTGAGAAAACCTCCCAAAGTGATTATGTTTTTTTTAAAAACAATGGATCTTCTGATTGCAGTTCTTTCATTGGAAAAAAAGGTGGTAAGCAAGTCATTCATATTTCTGATTGGTGTGAAAAAGGAAGTATCATTCACGAAGTTCTTCATGCTCTTGGGTTTAACCATGAACAGAGTCGACCAGATCGAAATAAATTCATTAAAATTCATTGGTCTAATATTCAATTCAAATATATTTTTAACTTCTTTCGATCGCCCTTTGCTCGCTCTTATGGTGAATTTGATATGGATTCGATCATGCTTTACCCGTCATTTAATGGTTTTGCCAAAAATCCAGATAAACCAACAATGAGTCTTAGAACCGGTGAAACCTGGATGGCCCAAAGAGAAAAAATGTCAGAGCAAGACCTTATGGGGTTAGAAGAATTTTATAATCCAGAATTTGAATAATTTGTTCGCATTTAAAGTGTGAAAAAATTTCATTCCCAAACATATTCTTTGTCAGGATAACTGAAATTACATAAGTTGCCTCAAATTCATTCAAAGAGACACCTTATGTACCTTAATAAAATCCTTTTACTAGCATTAATTGTTCTTATTTCATCCTGTGATAATCAGGTTGATGACCAAACGATAGTAACTCCTGAGCAATATAAAGTGGTTAACCCCAAGGCCATAGAACGTGATTTTAAATCCATAAATGATTCCCATAAAGTTCTCGTCGCAATTATGGACACTGGTGTTGATTACAATAATGAATACTTAAAAAATAATATCCATTTTGATTTAGATCAAAACGCAAATCCTATTTCATCTGGTTGGGATTTCACAGGAAACGATCCATGGCCTGCACCATTTGTCGCTCATACCAATTACTTTAACCCAAATGTTACTGATGATGAGAGGATTAAGAGTCAAACCCTTTTTGAAGCCCATAAGGATTTGTTAAATGAATTTCCAGAGTTTGCTGAGTTTTTTCCTCTAGAGCGAAACATAAGCGAGGAGGATTCCGAAGGGATTGATCATGGAACTCATGTCGCTGGACTTGCTTCTTATGATTCTCCCGAAATCGGAATTCTTCCCTATCGAGTTATACCTCTTAACATTGCAGGAAATTATGACTCAATTCTAGGCTTGTTGGGCGGTCAAAATCAAACAGAACGTTTCACTTCAGTCTTATTACAGGGACTAGAAAAAGCAATCTCTGAAGGTGCTCAAGTAATTAATATGTCTCTTGGAGTAACTTCCGAAGAAGACGATTCAGAAAGCAACAAATTAATTTTTGATAAATTAAAAAATGATCTCACTCAACTTGTAGAAGCTCATCCTGAAGTCATTTTTGTTGTAGCAGCAGGAAATGATGGGAAATGGATAGATGGAACTAAAGTATCAATACTTCCATGCTTTATCCCAAGGTCAAATGTCATTTGTGTAAGTGCTTTAACGGAAGAATTAAATCCGGCAACGTTTAGTAATATTATCAAAAATGAACAAATGACGACGATATTTGCTTGGGGACATAATATTCTTTCAACTGTTCCAACAAACAGTTGTAGCTGGAAAGATTTTGACTTCCTATCAATCACAACAAAAAATTCAGAAACAAAGAAAGAATTTACTGAAAAAGCTAAAACCTATTGTTCGCAAAAACAAATTTTAAAAGAAATGAGTGGAACTTCAATGGCCTCTCCAATCATTGCTAGAAAAGTGGCAAAACTTAAGGCCCAGTGTCCAGCTTGTAATGTTAAAGATATTAAAGAAAAACTTTTTTCTCTTTCAATCGCTTCAACTCACGAAGATCTTCCAATTTGGAAACTGCCGGTTGAAAAACCAAGTT
>JACCDO010160969.1_pt1 | contig 22172 bp, 18 predicted proteins | sample 7446101 | NCBI WGS metagenome assembly JACCDO01 (sample SAMN15323440, study PRJNA562643) | freshwater metagenome | isolation source: river surface water | place: USA:Blue River Watershed | collected 2017-08-16
CTTCTTCATTACTGTATTCTCGGATTTCGCATGCGGGAGTGAAGTGATTAACTCCGTCATCAGAGCAAGCAAAGGGATCGTCGGTTACTCCAAGAGTTGTATCATCTGGCGACCAACTTATAGCCTTTTATATCTCTAAGTTATAGGTTTGTCCTTTTGATTTATCAAACGCGTGACCTCCACCATTTGTTGAATCAAAGCTTCTTACCCAGTTCTTTGTACAACAAGTTCTGGAATTGATTTCATCTAGGGTTTTAAATTGATATTGAATTTGTTTGTATCTATTTACAGCACTTGAAGATTTTAAAGTCAGAGCAAATGGCGACGAAGCAGATACGCTACTAGGGTTACATTGCATTTTATCATAAGCCGTATTGATTCTTGAATATCTAGAAGTTGAACTTAGGTTTTGATTCACTCCCGCAAGATTTACAACAGCAGTCGATGAAGTTGAAGAGCACCAGACCCAATCCGAGGAATCAGTACCAGTATAGACAGTAAACGTTTTTCCATTTTCTCGGCAGCATCTATTTTCTTTTGAATTAAAATCTGGATTCTGAAAGTTTCCGTCAAGAAATTTTAATTCAGGATTTCCGCACACAAGTCCTTCTTCCCAAAATTTTTCTTCAGCTTCATTCATGACTGTGGCAATGCTTGTGGAATCCACTCCTGAAACTTTTCCTGCAATAAAATTTGATGGCCCACAATCAAGATCAGAAAAACAAGTGGCCCCGGCAGCTCTGAGGCAAGTATTATTTTGAAGTCCCAAGGTGGTAACAGGATTAGAACCGCTGACTGAAAAGATATTCGTATTCGTAATTGGAGTTAGATTTAAAAGGGAGGAAGATAGGTTTTGAGATCTAGTCATTTTTTCATGGGTATCATCACTTAAACTTGTGTTAGAGAGATAAACTGCTTTACCAGTGGAGTCAGTTGCAGGACAAGCGGAGAGAAATTTTTCGCTGAAAGTGCTGGTAACAAGAGTCGATCCGATCCCAAGAATTTTATCTGATGTACCTTCTCTTGAGCTGGGAGTTCTTGTATGGAGATCAAAATTAGTGGATGAGTTGGAAACATCTTTTCCTGGGATACATATTGCTTTAACGTTGTTTGCGTTAAGTCCATCTAAGGCTTCAGTAGGAGCAGCATTTGTTCCGTAATAGTTAAATGGGCGACCAATGTTTCTTGCTCCAAGGCCAAAAGTATCAGTTCCTGGAGTAGTGACTTCAGCTATGTTTTGAGAGAGGGGAGAAGCGGCAAAACGAGCAATTCTGTTGTTAAAAGTTGACTGTGTTGTCGCTTGGCAAGAGTGGTTAGGAGAACAAGCAAGGGTCCCTTCATTAGATGATAAATTGAAAGTACTTACCAGAGAGCTTAAATTATCGTGGCAAGGAGCTCCCTTTCCGCGGTAAACACAACGCTTGGTTTGTCCATTTGAGCCACCAACAATGGAGACAAGGCTTTTATTGATTGTTCCAACGACTTCGTTTCCACCTGCATCGAATTGGGGCCACGCGGTCATGATACTTGAGACTGACTGGCATGTGTAATCGTATCCAAGATTTGCAAAGCAATCTCTATCATTTGAGCAGAAATGGGCCATTTGGCATTCAGCTCCATCGGATTCAGTATCGTGGGTAGGTATCGGAGATGAGAAGCTATTACTTTCTGAGATAACAACTGTAAAATTGCTATCTACATTTAAATCGCCAAAGTAAGCATTCACGGCAAGAAATAATTTAGATGATTTCGCCTTAATCCTTCGTTGATTTCCAACTGAGAACCAATTGACTCCATCAAATGATCCAATAATAGAGCCATAATCAAAACCAAACCAGTCCCGATTGTAGCCATTGGCGAATAGAAAATGTTGAGCTGCTAGTCTAGCAGTTCTTTGTAGTTTAGGAGAAGAAGAGATCATATGAGACCAAGGAATCATCGTTGCAGGCAGAAAACATGCTCTACCGAATAACATATCATCGGATGGGTAAATACTCTTATTCTCTTGTCGACTCGATTCAGTTAAGTTCGGAGTATAACCGCCACCATTGCCTGCAAAATTTTGAGGAAAAAGCCTTTGAATAGAAGTGTAGTAATCTGTTCCGCAGTTAGTGCAACTTGAGAAAGAACCTGAGCTGACGACAATGTCATAGAGAAGATCTTTTTTTACTTTAATTAATTTTGAAGGTTTTGCAATGAGGGTTCCTATTTTTCCAAAACTTCCATAGATTTCATTAAAGCCTATATAGGTTGAAGCATTATTTGGTTTTAAAAGATTACTGTTGGTATAGGCGAAAGCAGTTCCCTCTTGAGTCGGGGCCGTTGAAATATCTTCATCGTAGGGAACTCCATTTAAGTCGAAGTATCGGTGAGGAATGTTTTTGTTTGAGACAAATGCAACCTGATTGGCAGGAATTGCATCTGTAGGAGAAGATGGGTAGGTACATTCAAAATTAACTATTTTTTCACTTTCGTTAAGAATTGGTTTGAGATTGCATTTTGAGCTCGAAGAGCACTGGCACATGGTATTCACTTTTGATTGTGCAGCAGATTTTGATTTAAGAAGAGAATCAATGTTTGATTTGACAAAATAAGTGATCTCAATTGTTTGATTTTCAAAGATGTCATATGAAGATAAAAAAGTAATTCGGTTTGGATTTTGAAATTTAGTCCATGTAGCTGTGGCATCCTCTGGAACGATGATACCGCCAATTTTAACGATGATACTTGCTGTGCTTGAAGTATCTGCATAAGTAGGAAGATAATAGGTTTTTGTGCTGTCATGAAAAAATGTACTGGTTGTTTCTGAAGAAGATTGTACGTAAGTTTTTTTACATTTAGCGATCGTGCTGCTTATTTTTTCACATGTTCCATCAATCTTGTAAGAGATATAGAGATTCGCATCCCTTGCGTTTGATGGAAGGGATGAGGTGATTGTAACTGATTGAGCGGATGAAATATTATCGTTATCTGTTCCGGAGGTAAAGCTAGCGTCATTGATAGCGGTTTTGTTGTATTCATAGATGACTTTTCCGCCATAGAGGATTTTTACAATATTATTTTTATGATCATCTTCATCAAGATTTGGATTTAAAGAACTAAAATTAATATCATCATTAAATCCCTGAACAGAGGGAGAAAAGACTCCTGGAATGGAAGTTGTAGCGTCACTAAATTTCACCGTACAATAGGAAAACTCATCATCCACAAGGTTTAAACAATTATAAAGTTGTTCTAGCTCTAAGAGCCTTATCTCTGCTTCATAATTTGGATCATTCGTTGCGACGGGAGGAGCTCCCGGAGCTTCTGACTCTGGTCTTGAATCACAAACAAAATAAAATTGCGGATAAAGAACAAAACGATCTGGATTGTTGGTGACATCTTCGTTGGCGAGTTGAAAATTAGGATCAGTTAGGGCCGACGACCTAATGGCTCCATCTTTTACGCATTGACCTTGAAGGCAGCAATCAAAATTTCTGGCCTTGCAAATGGTATTTTCAACACAAGAGTTTGTTGAACTATTGATACTTCCAGTGAGAGTAAGGGCGAGAGAATTTAAGGCAACGTTTGGTAGTTGTTCTCCATTATAAAAATATAATTGAAGAGGGGAGCTGGTGACAGCTGAGGAGCAACTGGAGCAGATTTGAGTTAGACTAAAATGAAAAACCGGAGAAGTGGCACTCTCTTTGAGGGTCTCAGTTAAATTAAAGCTTAAGCAGTCGTTTTGGTTAGAAACGTCATTGTTTGGTTCTACTTGGAGATAATTTTCTTTTGTTTTGTTAACAAGGTCTGTAAAAACTTTTGGTTTGGCAGAAAGGAGAAGAAAGCTATCTACATTCGAAGTAATTCGGTATTTAGCGACAAGACAAATTTTAGTTGTATTCGGAATTTTTTTTAATAATTTAGAAAGTTCTAATCCTCTTATAAGAAAAGAATCATTGAAATTAACAGCAAGAGGAAGATTTAACGACGTCTTAGTCGTTCCTTCTTGAATGAAAGTTGTTGATTGTGAAAAACTAGGTTCTCCAAAGTTACTTGTTAAATCGGTTTCATTATCATTAGATTCAGTTGTTGTGCCATTTGAACTAATCGTTTGAGATTGTTGCTGTGGTAAGCAAGAGGCAAAAAACAAAAGAAAGAATACAAGGATACTCGATCCAATAGATTTTCTTTCCTGTTTTAAATTTTTTTCTTCCATTGCCCTCTCTCATTTCTACGAAATGACTCAAGCTAATTATCCCTCAAAAATGCCTCTCGAGGGATAGTAGGAGATAAGTGCCTAATAGATATGAGAGAAACTATAAGTAGGTTGAATTAGTTGCCAAAAAAAGTTGACAATAATTTAGGTCTCTAAAAGTAATTCCAATAATTTATAGAGTGCAGCCTGGGCAAATCTTTCTTTAAGTACTTCACGGCTACCTTGAAATTGAAATTTCTCTGATGATACTTGACCAAAATAGGAGAAACCTAGAAATAAGGTGCCCACAGGAATTGTGTCGGAACCACCACTTGGGCCTGCCAACCCGGTGAGGGAAAGTGCGATTGGAGTTTGAAGATATTCAGCAGAGCCTTTCGCCATTTCTTCTGCGGTTTGGGAGCTAACGACACCAAACGATTTCATTGTTTCGGAAGAAACTTTAAGAATATGCTCCTTAACTGATTCGTCATAGCAAACGACACTTCCCATAAAAACTTGGCTTGAGCCTGAAATATTCGTAATTCGGTGAGAGCAGAGTCCACCAGTGCAAGATTCTGCAAAAGAGAATCGAATATTTTTTTTCTGAGCAAGAGTTATAATTTTTTCTTCAAGACTTATAAATTCATCTGCCCATATGTATTTTGAAACTGGAGATCTTTGTATGATAGATTTTACTTCAGCAATTTTTTCTAAAAGATTTTCTTTGGTAGGCGCTTTAATTTTAATTCCTATGTCCACTCCCATTAACACAGGCAATGAGCTGACATCGCCAAAAGATGAAAGCGTAGGCCATAAATTTTGATCAACTTCGTTAAAAATTTTTTCTTCGGGAATTTTTTTTGTTCTAAAGACAAGGTTTTCCATGAAGATATTCGGGCGAAAGTTTAGTTTTATCCACGGAGTAAGATGATCTTCAATCGTGCTAATAAATTCTCTTGGTACACCTTGAGCACAAAGGATGATTTGATTTTTATTTTCAAATTTAAGACCTGGTGCAAATCCTGTTTGATTGGGAAGAGCATGTACTTGTTCTGGAAGAAATGAGTAGGGATGATCTTTTCCAGGATAATCTCGCTTCATTCTTTGATAATTTTCATGGGAAATCTGATGGGCCTTTTCTGAATAAACAATAGGCTTTTTTAAAAATGTGCTTAGGGCCTCTTTCGTTAAGTCATCCTGAGTAGGGCCTAGGCCACCGGAGACAATAATCATTTCATAATTTTTGAAATAATCCAAAGCATCGACAATTTCAGAGAGGATATCTCTTACAACGAGGGTTTTTTTAAGTTCTAGTTGATAATTTTTTAAATATTGAGAAAGAAAAGGACCATTCAGATCTTTAATTTTTCCTTCAAGAATTTCGGTAGCAACAATTATCAGTCCAACGTTCATTTTGTTATCCTTTCATTAAAATTTTAAATTTTTTAATTCAAGAAGAACAGGACAATGATCGGATCCTTTTATCTCACTTAATATTTCGGCTTTTTTTAGATGAGAAAGTAAATCAGGTGAAATAAAAAAATAGTCTAATCTCCATCCGATATTTCTTTCTCTAATGCTTGGGTTTAACTTACTCCACCAAGTGTAGGCACCTGATTGTTCAGGATGGAGATGACGAAATGTATCGATCCATCCGTGATCAACAAAATGATCCATCCAAGAACGTTCCTCTGGCAAAAATCCAGAAGTGTTTTTGTTCCCTTTTGGGTTAGCGATATCGATTTCTTTGTGTGAGATATTAAAATCTCCCGTGATGATGACGGGTTTTTTATTTTTAAGTTGAGTTAAAATTTTTTGCATCTCTTGGCAAAACTCAAGTTTAAAGGGAATTCTTTGATGATCTCTTTGGCCATGCGGGAAATAAGAATTGACTAGAAAAAAATGATCTGTTTCGTGAATTAAAACTCTTCCTTCTGAATCAAAGGCTTCAATGTTTGATTTTTTTGTGTCAAGAAATTTCTTCTTAGAAAATGTTGTGACACCTGAGTATCCTTTTTTGTGCGCATAACTATGATAAATCTCATATTGTTTTAGTTCGAGAATCTCTTTTGGAAATTGGTCAGGTTGGGCCTTAGTCTCTTGTATGCATAGGATATCTGGTGATTCTTTAGTGATCCATTCAAGAAACCCTTTGTTAAAAACTGATCTGATGCCATTGACGTTCCACGAAATAATCCGCATAAAATTTTTCCTACTTAGTTTCTTTTCATTCAGACGATAAGATGAAATATATTTTTTTTTGAATGATGAATGACATTCTAAAAAAAATGAATATTATTTTCAATCTCTTCCACGTTAACGGAGTACACATGCGTTGCTTTAAAAACATTGCTCAACTTATTCGCACTAAAAGAATGAATCATCCAAAAGGATATTCTCAATCTGATTTATCCCATCTTCTTGGATACAAGAATGGGCAATTTATTTCGAACGTTGAGAGAGCTCTTTGCAACATACCTTTAAAAATGTTGAAAAAAGTTTCCGAGGTTCTAGATATCCCTGCAGAAGACTTGAAAGCTGCGATCTTAAAGGATCAAGAGGAAACTCTTAATAATTATCTATTCAACATCAAGCCTTCGAAAAAAGAGAAGACAAATGTTGAAGTTGCTACAGCGGCAGCACATCCTGCTTCATTCTCAGTCACTGGCTCAGAAAGAATTTAATTTTTCAAATTAAACTCAAGGGATTTTAAGCTAGTCCCTTGAGTTTAAGATAGTCTTCAATACTTCCTTCGGATTCTTCAAAGTCATCTTTGTACATCTCAAAAGCTTCTTTTTGACTTTCTTTAAAGTGAGGGTCTTCTATTTGATCCTCGGGAATGATTTCTGGTTGAAGTTGAGTGGGGTCAATCCCTCGATTAGAAGAATAGGTCAGATCCAATCTGTAACGTTCAGTTTTTCTTTTTTCTAAGGCTTCTCTTTGCCAAGGCTCGAGGTTATTTTCAAATTTTCTTAGGTGCTCAATACTTTGGAAAAAATTAGATTCCAGTCTTTTTAATTGCTTTTCATCAACTCGGTTAAAGTATTCGTAATATTTTCTTCTCGTAATCAGGTGTTGCTCAAGAAGATTGTCATACTTAACTAGAACTTGGTTGGTAGTGAGGGGTCTTCCTCCATATCGTCTTGATCTGTTGGCAGATTGGAAATCTCTGTTTCTGTTCTCAGATCTTGACCTTTGCTGTTGAGGAGTGTTCCCCTGGTGACCACCTTGATCTTGTCGATGGTGAGGTCTATGTCTTCTTCTATTTCTATTTGCTCCGAATCCTGGTTGAGGATTTCTGTTAGATGATGGTCTTTCTGGATTACTCACAATGAACTCCTAGTGTATCGAGTTTATACTATGCTTCATAGAATAAATTTGTCTAGTCGAGGTGAATAAAAGGTGAGAAACGAAGAAGTTTCTTTTATAATAAATTTAATTTTAATTTACTCATTTTGGAGGTTTTTGTGGCCAATAAAAAAGTTAAGGTAGCTGTTACAGGGGCAGCTGGACAAATTGGATATGCTCTTCTTTTTAGAATTGCATCGGGTCAGATGTTTGGTTATCAGACAGATGTAGATCTTTCTCTACTTGAGCTTGAGGCAGCTCTTCCTGCTTTAAGAGGTGTCGCCATGGAGCTTGAGGATTGTGCGTTCCCACTTCTTAAAAACATTACAACGACTTCCGATCTTAATACTGCTTTTAAAGATGCTAATTGGGTCATTTGTGTTGGCTCTGTTCCTAGAAAAGATGGAATGGAAAGATCAGATCTATTAAAAATAAATGGGGGGATCTTTACGGCGCAAGCAAAAGCAGTTGAGGCAAGTGCAGCTTCAGATGTAAGAGTATTTGTTGTTGGAAATCCGTGTAATACAAATGCACTTATCGCAATGAATAATGCGAAAGGAATTCCAGCTGACAGATTTTTTGCAATGACAAGTCTTGATGAAAATAGAGCAAAAACTCAGCTCGCTCAAAAAGCTGGCGTTGATGTTACGGCCGTAAAAAATATGACAATTTGGGGAAATCATTCAGCGACTCAGTACCCAGATTTTTATAATGCAACAATTAATGGAAGACACGTTCCTGAAGTCATTCATGATTTAGAATGGCTAAAAGGGGACTTTATTAAAACTGTTCAGCAACGTGGTGCTGCTATTATTAAGGCAAGAGGGGCTTCTTCGGCAGCTTCAGCGGCCAATGCTGTTGTTGATGGGATTAGAAATCTTGTAACAGAGACACCAGCTCTTGAAACATTTTCGATGTGCTTAGCCTCAAATGGAGAGTATGGAGTAGATAAAGGCCTTATATTCTCTTATCCGTGTCGAGTAGAGCATGGAAAATTGAAAGTGGTTGAGGGAATTAAACATAATGATTTTGGCCAAGAAAAATTTAAACTCACTCTTGATGAGCTTCGTGCTGAAAGAGATGCTGTAAAATCTTTAGGACTTATCTAATTTTTATTTTGGGCCCCTATAAGTTTTTATATGGGGCCCATTTTTCTTGTCAGAACCCCTCGAATTCCATATAAGTGTCCCCTAATTTTTAACTTTGAATGTACAAGGGGATTTATGGGAGCATCTCAAGAGACCATTAAACTCTCAGGTTTTAATAACCTAACAAAAATTTTATCATTTAATTTTTATGATTTCTGTATTGCTATGAATGACAAGCAAAAGCAGGATTACATTAATTATATTCATACAAAATACTGCGCGGCCAATATTAGAGATATCGCAAGAAATATTTGTGACATCATTGAAGCAAATATTCTTAATGAATCTATTCAAGATTATGATCCAGTAGGAGCCTCTACGATGACATTAATGTCAGATATCAAGGGTGGCAAATGGGAAGGTCATGATTCGGCCCATGCGTCGGTAAAAATGCATTTAGATAAATCTCATATTACAACTCATACATATCCAGATGCTTCTGATCCAGAGGGAATTTGTACTTTTAGACTCGATTTAGATGTCGCGACTTGTGGGGATATTATTCCTCTTAAAGCTCTCAATTATATGTTTGAAGTTTTTGAGTGTGATGTTGTCTATATTGATTACGTTGTGAGAGGTTATACACGTCTCGAGAATGGAAAAAAGATCTATAATGATCACTATTTCAATTCTATTCAAGATTTTATTAAAAAAGAAACTCTTGAAAAGTATCAGTATCGCCAAGATATAAATATTGCTAGGGACAACATTTGGCAAACGAAGTTAATGCCTGTTGCGAAAGATCCTGCTCACTACCTTTTTGATTCAAAAGATATCGATCATCCAGAACTTCATCATAAGATGGATCTTCTAAATCAAGAGATGAGAGAAGTTTTTCACCTTAATTAATTCTTTGAGAATAAAGTCCGATATTTCGAGGGGAGATGGTTTCATCGAAGGTTTCTTCTAGTCTTGCGTTGTAACCATTTTCTTCAAGAAAAACGGCACGATCTAAAAGTAAATAAAGCTCTAGAAGTCTTCCAAATGAATCTCTTATGATTCCAGCTGCTAACATCCTTCGAATCAGCTCTTGTCGCTTGGGATCAGTAAAATAATCATTTAAATAATCCTTGGAGAAATGTTCTTCCAGCTGAATTCTTTTGAGCTGCTCTAGTGCGTATGTAGCAAAATCTCCATAATAAAGTTGTTTATTGGAATTTCCGAGTGTGATCATGTCTTTTGTTTTGAGGTGATCACATAATAAAAAGTGAATGGCATACCGGAAGTATTTTACCTTTAATTTAAATTCAAAATCCTGATCGGGAAGTTTCAAGTGTGCTCTTGAAGCAAGTGTCAGGGCAAAACGTGTCAGATTCAAAGGTCCATAAGAATTCGTAAAATTTGAAATCGCCTGATCCTTTGGGTTTTCAATTTTGTGATAACAGCACCCGAAGGAAATAATTCCTTTTATTTTTTTACTGATACTTGCTTTTAGCTGATCTGTGGCAAGAGTACCGCAAGTGTGAAGTCCAACCGTTAAAGAGTCTTCATCCAGTAAGCTGAGAAATTCTGGAACTTTTTCTCCTACTTTAAAGTTGTGGTATTGAACAAAATTGGGAGGGTTTTTTGCATTCTTTTCATGACGGCCCATTCCAGTCTCTTGAAGCTTTTTATCTAGATCAACAGAATGAACCTTTAAGTTATATTGATTAACCAGGGTTTGGGCGAGAAGACCAATACCTCCACCGATATCAACGATTTTTGAGATATTTGCTTCGCAATATAAATCATGAATGACGGGAGCAAGTAGACGAATTTCATGTTGTTTTTTTGGGATGACATATAAAAAGGTCCACGGACTCTCAGGAAGTTTTTTATTTTTCATCGTGAAAGGTAGATCAATCAGATTTTTTCTTTCGGCATAGAAATTAATTAACGATGGATCTTGGATAAGACCCTCAACTTCTTTTTTTTCTAATCGGATGAGATCCTTATGATCAGTGAATCTTAGTAAATCATCGAGCCAGTTTGTTGGATAATCAGTTAATTCTTCCGGATAGAGAAGCATGATTTCGTTTTGCCATATATTTTGATATGGTTTGAGGAAATCGATAATTAGTTTGAGTCTTTCTTTGAGATTCATCTTGATGAGGTATATCACAGCTTATGAGTAAGATAAATAAAGTCGCTATTTTTGGAATGGGAAAATCTGGAAAATCAGCCTTGAAATTGGCCCTAAAAAAGGGATTTGAGGTTTATGCCGTTAATAAAGGCCCTGTTGATTCTTGGTATAGAAGTGAGGGACTAGAGAGTGTGATTGAGAGTTGCTCCTGTTTTAGTGAAGATGATTTTAGGGTTCATTTCCCAAAAATGGATGAGATTATTATTTCTCCTGGAATTCCTGTTACTCATCCCTCACTTGAGCTCGCAGTAGCTAAGGGGACTAAAATTAGTTCAGAAATTGAATTTGCTTATCGTGAAACAAAACACGTTCCAGTCATTGCGATCACTGGAACAAATGGCAAAACGACCACCACCACAATGATTCAAGAAGTCTTGGAACTTGCAGGGAAAAAAGTTTTTTGTGGCGGAAATATTGGAACGCCTTATTGTGATTTGGCGCTCTCAGGAGCTGAAGTCGATTATGCTGTTATTGAAGTTTCAAGTTTTCAACTAGAAACGATCCATGAATTTCACCCTCAAATCGGTCTCATTTTAAATATTTTTCCTAATCATTCTGAAAGATATGATCGAGTCATTGATTATGCTAGAGCGAAATTTAGAATGTTAATTAATATGAATTCAGAAGATGAATTGATTCTTGGAACTGAGAATGAATTTTTAGATGAGATTAAATCCATTCAAGTGAGGAAAAGTTTTTTTACAAAAGGACATTTACCAGAAGAGTTCAAGTCTAAGTTCAATTTTAAAAATGCTCATGCTCGAGGAGAGCATAATGAGGCCAATTTTTATGCCACTTATAAAGTCTTAGAAATTTTAAATATCCAAGGTCTAGATGAGTTGTTTCAAAAATTTATTGAAAGCTTTAAGGGAGTCGCTCATCGTTTAGAATTTGTTTTAGAATCTCAGGGATTAAAAATTTATAACGATGCTAAAAGCACTAATATTTTAGCGACCTCAACCGCGATTAAAGCTTTTAATGATCAGAGTTCTCCGCTTTATTTAATACTTGGTGGGAAGCTTAGAAGTGAAGGGGACCTATTACTTCCAGATTTACTTCCCTACAAAGAAAAAATTGAGAAAATTTTTCTTATCGGAGAAGTTACTGAGAGATTATTTTTAGAGCTTAAAAACGATTTTAAGGTCGAAAAATGCTTTGATGTTAAAAGTTGTCTTGAGCAGGTTAAAAAAAATGAGTTAAAAGGAAATTTAGTATTTTCTCCTTCTTATCCTTCATTTGATCAATTTAAAAATTATGTCGATCGAGGTGAAAAATTTAAGACTTGGGTGAGAGAAGTTTTTAGCGTTTATTAAGATGATCTGTATAACTTTGATCTATCGATGCTGAAGATCGATCGTTTATTTTATCCGGAACTTTTTCGGCCATTGCTGTTTCAAAAGATATTTTAGCGATAAAAACCATCATTAAGATCATCACTATGGAGCCTAATTTTATCGTCATACAAAGACCTTTCGTTTATCAATATAAATTGTTTTCTTGAAGGCTTTATCGACTGTATCTTTTATTTTATTTAGTTATTTCTTCAATCCTTCTTATAAGCTCTCTAACGTCGTTAGGGCAATGGTAGAGCCCAAGGCCAAACCGCAGGCGATTTCCCCGTCTATCGATGAAAATTCCATGGGTTCTAAGTTTGGCTTCAAGGCTTTTAGCAGATTCTTCTGTTTGAGACTTAAAAGTTAAAAAATGGCCATGCCAGCTCAAATCCTTGTGAAATAGAGGGGTTAAATCGAATTTTAAGAGAAATTGTGATGGAAGATTTTCAATAAAAAGTGTTTGGAGAGAAGTGATATGGGCATGAATTTTCTCAATTGATAAATCAAGGTTTTGAAAATGATCCCAAACTTTATTGAAGCGATAAAGCCCGCTTGGATCTTGAGTTGCTCCCATAAAGGCCATGGCATCAAGAGAGTATCCTACGTGCTCGGATGAGGGGGCCGTCAAATCTGCATATTCAGCAAACCACCCAGTGTGGACAGGTCTCCATTCTCCCTTTGGAACAACCATAAACCCTGCGCCTTCTCCTGCTTGGGCATATTTATATCCGCCACTCACGTAAAAAATTCTTCCCTCGAGATGAGAGAGATCTGTTGGGAGGGCCGCAAAACCATGATAGCCATCTATGATAATCGTCGTTTCATCTGAGGCTGCAGAAACGAGGGAAATAAGATCTTCATTTTTTAAAGCAAGACCAGAATCAAAAAAAACCTGACTGATATAAAAAATGGTGGGTTTTGATTTTAAATGAAATTTAATTTCATCAAGAAAAAGATTTTTTTGATGAAGAAGATTTTCTGTCGAGACAGTCGTGATTTTAATTTGAGGAAATTCCTTGAGACGAAGAAGTTGGCGTTTAAATGAATGAAATTCACTACTAGTCGTTAGAATTGAAACAGAGCTTCGTCCTAAAAAATGAGAAAGAACTCTCGTGACGAGTTCATGAGTATTTGGTGCAAAGGCTATTTGAGAGGGAGATTTTAAATTAAGAAGTCTTGCAATAATTTCTTGAGACTTTGGAATGATTTTTGAAAAAATATGATTCCATTTATCATCAACGAGCCTTGATGAGTCATCCCAGTATTCGATATGGGCATCCCTAGATACATCAGGCCAATAGTGGTGTGAATGAGCTGCAAAGTGAAGATTTTCACCTTGGTGAGAAAGAAAGTGAGAATAATGTTTTTTAAGATCTAAATGAGTCATAAACTATATCGAGTTGGTCTTTAATGATTGAAGGTAATTTAGGAATAGAGCTTTTAGGTATTAAAAAAGTCGCCATATTAAAAAGATCTATGAATGCTCTATTTCTTTCGGTCGTTGCTTTTAAGTAATCATGTCCGGATGAGCCACCTGTTCCAATTTTTGTTCCGAGAATTCTTTGAACCATGATCGCGTGTCGGTATCTCCAGGTGGTAAAATTTTCATCGATCTCAACAAGTGCGTTTAATAATTTAAATGGCATTTGGAGAGCGGGGTAGTCTCTGTAGAGATAAATGAAGATGACAGAAAGCATTGCCTTCTGAGAGAGGCGAACTTTGCCTTCTTTTCGACTTTGTTCAAAAAGATTTGCATCAAGTAGAGTTTTAAAAGTATTTTTTGTGAGGGCCAAATTCTTTAATTCTAGATTTTTAATTTCTTGAGATAGTGATGGATTGGTTGAAATAATTTTTTCATCTTGAGCAAGCATTTTCTCAACGGCAATAGAGTATTCTCCCCAAAAATCAAAATCATCAAAATCACTAAAAGGCATTCTTTCTAACCACGATTCCATGAGTTCAAAAATTGATAACTCACTTTCTACTTTTTCAAGCTGTTGTTTATCCTCTGCCTTGAGTCTAGAGGTGAAAAATTGTTTTTCAACTTCCATTCTGTGGTGGGGTTTTATACCAAGAGCAGCCTCAATGATTCTGAACTGAAGACTCTGAAACCCAGAGGCCGGAACGAGATAGTCGCGAAATTCCATGAAATCAAGAGATGTCATGGTTTCCATAATTCTAATTTGTTCGATAAGAATTTGTTGAATTTTTCCAACCCTTTCAAGCCTTGCAACAATAGTTGAAAGATCAAGGGATGGAATAAAATCCTTATCCATAAGTGATTTTACTGAATTAATTTCGTGAATAATTTGTTTAAACCATAGTTCATAAGTTTGATGAATAATGATAAAAAGAGTTTCATCATGGGCTTCTTTGCCGTATTTTTGACTTTCAGTCTCCTGAGCGTTTAAAATTTTTGGAAGCTGCAGGTAGTCACCGTAATAGACTGGTTTTTGAATTTTCATAAATTCCTTCCCAAGAGTGGCTTAGAGGGAGTATTTTTTTAAGACGAGGTTATTGTATGAAAAAAACATTCGATCTATCAAATCAAACTATTCAAGAAAATATTATTAATCTAAAAAAAGTCATGGCGGAACGAAGTCTTGATGCATTCTATATATCAAGCTTTGATCCTTTCATTTCTGAATACGTCCCATTGCAGGATAATCACCGATATTACATTACTGGGTTTACCGGCTCAATGGCAGAGGTGTTAGTTCCTTTTGAAGGCAAGGTTCGTCTTTATGTTGATGGACGTTATTTTGAACAGGCCGACTTAGAAGTGGATGCGCAAAACGTCGAGGTCGTTAAAGTGGGGCAAGATTCTTTTACGACTGAACAACTGATTCAAGATGTGAAAAAGTTTGGAGTGAAAAGACTTGGTTATGAGGCCGATAGAACGACATTAAGTTATCTAAAAAAATTAATATCTGCGGCATCTGAAGTCATTGCCTTTAGACCTGGAGAGCTGGCCCAAGTGATAAAATTTGAGCCTCTTCCTATCCCTGGAGAAGTCAGTTTTGTTCCAAGAAAGTGGAGGGGAAGAGATACTCTAGAAAAAAGTCGGGCCATTTTCAAGAATGATGAACAGGCGATGTTTGTGACGGCCCTTGATTCAATTGCTTGGATGACAAATTGTAGAGGATATCATCTTCCATTTTTAAGTAGCTTCTACGCCAAAGCTCTTGTGACGAGAGAGAAGACTTATGTTTTTGTCACACCAGAGACTCCTATCTCTAAAGAAGCATTGGATGAAATAGGATTAGAGTTTATATTTCTTCCGTTTCATCAGATTCGCTCTAAATTGGATCAACTTCAAAACACGTTACATCTTAAGGAAGTTTGGTTTGACCCCGGGTCAATTAACTCTGATGACTTTGATTTATTGCTCAAGATTTTTGGAGCGGAACAGTTGGTTGAAAAAAATGGTGGGCTTTATGAATATCAATCAATCAAGGAGCCAATCGAAATAAAGCAAATGGAAGCCTCTTTCTTAAAAGCAGATCAGGCCATTGCTAAGACTATAAGATGGGTTAAAGACTCAGTAAAAAATCAAAAACGTATTACCGAGCTTGATCTTTATCATGAGACTTTCAAAAAATATCAAGCAGAGGGAGCGGTAGAGCTTAGCTTTAATACGATCGCTGGAGTTGGACCTAATGGATCTATCATTCATTATGGAAATCCAACGGATCAAGTTTTGATTAAAGACACGGATATGGTTTTACTTGATTCGGGTGGATATTTTGAAGGTGGTTGGGCAACAGATACAACGAGAACATTTTTTGCAGGAACAGATGCTGCAAAAGTCCATCCTAAGATGACAGAAATGTACACACTCGTTCTCAAAGGCTTAATTGCAGTTCTTACGGCCGTGTTTCCAGAGGGAACAAAAGGTATGGTGCTTGATGGACTTGCCAGAAATGCGATGAGAAAAAAGGGATATGACTACAATCACGGAACTGGACATGGGGTAGGTGTCCATGTGCATGAGCCGGGGGTAAGAATTTCTCCTGTTTCAACTCTTCCGATGAAAGTCGGCCAGGCCGTATCCATTGAGCCAGGAATTTACATTCCAGGTTTTGGGGGAGTAAGGCTTGAAAATATTGCTTACACAGAAAAGCATCCCGAATTTCCAAACATGCTAAGATTTAAATCTTTTGTTTATATTGGGTTTGATTCACTACTTATTGATAAAAAAATGCTTAGTGAAGATGAAAAAGAATTTCTTGCCTCTTATGAAGCTGAATGCTCAAAAAGAGGGACGAGTCTTATATCTTCTAAGTAATTCAAGAATTTTAAAAAACATTAGAATCGATAAAAAGCCAGCTCCCATTCCTATGATGGGTGGGAGTTTGTTAGAAGTATCAATAGATGAAGAGATGAGACCACAACCATCCCCATCAACAGGATAGAGATAACTAATTCCATCAATATCATCTTGGGCAAGACTTCTTCTTAAATTAGTTGTCCGATAATACATTAACGCTTCCTGATGATCACTTTCAGCGTGTCCAAGGCCAATGGCATGGCCTATTTCATGAGCGATGACCGAGATCTTGTCTGATTTTGAAAGTTTTGAAAATGAATCTGAAAAGTTATTAATCAGTATAACGGCACCTGTTATCTTAGTTCCTGAAAAGTTATTTGGTACTGTCACGGCCAGAACGTTTGTTGCAGTTGGACCTCCGAAATTTTCGTCATTTGAATTACAGGCAATGACTATTTCCTTAACAGGCGGAATCAGTGAAGCATTCGCAGAATCAATACAATCATTATCAGTCGGAGCACAAAGTCTATCAGTGTTGATATCTGTTCCCACGGGATCTGAAAAACCACCTGAAATTAAATCAAGAGCAGATGTGGGGACTTTGTTCCAAAAATTATTGATAGCTGGAGCAACTAAGCTTTGAAGTTCTTCTGATGTGACTTGAGCGTTATTGCAGATTGTATCGGAGGCAACAAAAACTTTGACTTTGTTAGTTTTGAAGGCCGCACCAAAATTATTATTTAAAGTGAAAGCAAAAATATTTTGTTGAAAAATTATGAAGATAAAAAAAAATTTAAGCATAAGTCTATCGCTCCCAAAGATAAGAGACAAAAAGGGTGTAGGACATTTCTCTTCTTTCTTCTTTAAAAAGTGAATAAGTATAGGTTTGAATTCTGGCGGACCATTTTTCTTTTATGAATTCAACGCCTAAGTCGAAGGTATTATTAAAACTAGAGTGGTTCTCATCCGGGTAATAAAACGTTGAAACTGTATTTCCGTTTTCAATTTGAGTTTTTCCACCTCTTCCATGTTGATTCTGAATCATTAGGCTAGATCCGGCCCTTAGGTTTAACCAATCGATCGGAGTGTATCCAAAGTCAGCTCGAAGCATGAAAACATTTTTAATAATCTGAGAAGATCCTTGGTTTATAGGAAGGGCCCAATTAATTTCTGGAAGAAATTTAAAATTAGAGGGAAGATCATGACTAATACCGGCGCCAATAGTTGGTATGAGATCAAATCGGTTTTTATCTCCTGATGTGTTAATTTGAGAAGCATTATAAAACTCGGTGTGGGATCCAAAATTAAGCTTAATTTTTTTTAAATCCACGGCGTGAGATTTCGAAATCAAAAAAGTTGATAAAAATAATAGAGAAAAATTTAGTTTTTTCATCCTTATAAAGCTATCAAATTTAGTTGTGTCTAGCTATCATAGACCAAAGTTATTTTCTGGAGAAAGACTATGTTTGAAAATTTTAAAGTCCCAAAAGAATTAATGCCGTCAGATCCTCGCTTTGGAGTAGGTCCTTCATTGATTCCTGTTTCATCGATGGAGAAGCTGGCCCAAACTGGATATAAGCTACTAGGGAATAGCCATAGAAAAAATGCAGTAAAGAATTTAGTGAAAGAAGTTCAAGATGGATTAAGAACGTATTTCAATCTTCCACAAGGATATGAAGTCGTTCTTGGAAATGGTGGTGCCACCATGCTTTGGGATATGATTGGTCTGGGATTAGTTGAGAAATCATCTCTTCACTTTGTCACAGGTGAGTTTTCTGAGAAGTGGTTTAAGTCCCATAAGCAGATTCCATGGATTAGTGCGACCCAAGTAAAAGTTGAATTTGGACAAGGTTTGAATCCTATTGAAAAAGAGGGATTTGATTTTATTTGTGGCACTTTAAATGAAACATCAACAGGAGTGATGATTGCTAAACTTCCTGAAATAAAAAATCCAAATACTCTTATAGCACTCGATGCAACTTCTGGAGCTGGCCAGTTAAAAGTAGATTTTAATAAAGTTGATGTTTATTATTTCTCACCTCAAAAAGTTTTTGCTTCAGAGGGGGGATTATTTGTGGCGATTCTTTCTCCTAAAGCTATTGCTCGCGCGGAAAAAATTGGTCAGGATAAATCTCGTTACGTCCCAGAATTTATGAAATGGTCTTTGGCGATTGAAAATTCACGAGCAAATCAAACTTACAATACTCCTGCCATCTCAACTCTGTTTTTTATGAATGAGCAGATTAAATTGATGAATCAGATGGGAGAGGAGAAAGTCGTTAGAGAGGCAAAGAAGAAAGCAGAGCTTATGTATGGTTGGGCAGAATCTAAGCCTTATTTAAAGGCCTACGTTGAGGAAGCTGAATTTAGATCAGAAGCTGTCGTTACTATTGATGTTGATGATAAGTATAAAACGGAAGACTTATCGAAGGTTTTAAGAGCGCAAAACGCTGCTTATGATATCGATTCCTATAGAAAGCTTGGAAGAAATCAGTTTAGGATTGCCTTGTTTCATAATGTAACTTATGAAAACTTGGAAAAACTAACTAAAATTATTAGTTTGGCCATCGAAAGCGAAACCTAAGAAGACTAAAGTACTCAGATGATCTAGCCGATAGGGTCTTGTGGTTTTAAACACAAGACCCTTTTTTATTTTAATCGCTTTTGTATTTTCCTCATGTTCAGGAAATAAGTTTATTGATTTTGGTCGAAGTTCTTACTCTGATTTATTAAATCTTGAGGGACATCCAGTGGAAACTTCTTCTGTGGATAAAATTCAGGATGGTAAGATTCATCATTATAAAAATAATCTTAAGTATCAAACGAAAAAAAATATTGTTGTTGCTCGTTTTAGAAATCCAGAGGATAAGGAAAAGTTACTTTTATACTGGCAGAATGAGTTTAAAGATTGTTCTACCAAAATTGTTAAAAGATCTGATCTCGAATATGAGTATTCTTGTCCGCGAGATGGGATCTCAATTTTTTATACAGATGGGGCTGAATTCATTTCCAGAATTGTAGAGTATGAAAAGAAGTAGTCTAATTCTTCTCATCTTTTTTATTGTGGGCTGTGATCAAATCTCGGAGAGAAAGTCTTTATCAAACAAGCTCTATGTCGAGTTAAATCATTTTCAAAACGATAAGCGAAATTTAGCAAGTGAAAATGAATCAAAATGCTTCAAGCAAAGATTTAATATTAAAGATTTGAAAAATGAAATCTCGTATTATGAGTCCAAATATAATGAAGAATCAATCGAGAGTCGAAATTGGCGTGGAATTGAATTGTCGAATTTACCTTTGCCACAAGCGAATTTTTTAATCTTATATGGAGATAAAATAGGTGATCAAAATGAAAAGAAGTCATCATTAGATTTTTGTAAAGATCTGATATGTGTGATTAATTTTTTTTATGGGGGTAAAATCCCAGAAGCTGGTTATGTTCATTATTTGTGGTTTTTAAAATTTGGACAATTACTCTCAATTGATAATGTTATTCCAAGGCAAGTGTCAAAAAAGCCTGGTGTTTATAATGGGAAGGAAATCTCATTTGAGAATTATCTATTCTCAAAAGAAGAATTAAAGAACTTTTGGACTCTGTCGCATTTAATTGATGATCCAATTTTTAAACTTCCTACTTTAAAGGAGATTCAAAGAGTTCCGCGAGGAGAATTGTTTGAGGAAACTTCTTTTAAAAAACATTGTGGTCTCTCAAGTCCAGCTGGGTGGATAAAATTAACGGATGAATGTTTGGGAAAACAAGAAACTTTAGAGAGTGGGTATCTTTTAGAATCAGTGACTCATGAGATAGGTCACCACATAGATTTTTTTCTTGGTAAAAGTTTATTTCAAATTCCTTTCCGTTCAGAGAGAGAAGATTACTTAAAGGTGGCAGGGTTTTACTTAGATGAATATGTAGATGAAAATAATTATATCTTTAGAAATTGGAAGTTAGGCCCTGAGGCAAGGTCTTTAAATCACTATTCCTCAAAGAATCCACAAGAAAGTTTTGCTGAGGTGAGTGCTTACTTTAGATTAAATCCGGAGTTCGTGAAGACGCAACTTGGGGATGATCATTTTAATTGGATGAAAAATGAAGTCTTTAAGAATAAAGAGTTTTTGGAACCTAATTTTTTTCAAAAATGGATTGATACAAGAAGAAAGGAAATTTTCGATCGGAGTATCGGAATTTTTCTTACATGTAAGAATGAAGAAAATTGTCGAGAAACGAAAGTGTTAGAAAGTATTTCCGAATTAATTAGTGAAATTAAATATAATGAGCCAGAGGGATGCCAAAAACTAGAAAAAGACAAATCTCTTTTTAATCAACTTTTAAAAAGTGCGTTTGAAGAAAATATTAAGTTTATATCTATGCAAGAAAGCTCTTCCTATCAATTCAATCCAAACGAACAGTTTGAAGGAGAGATGGCAATTAGATCCTATTTCAATTGCTATTTTGAATTGGATCAAGAGAAATGTTATGCAAGAGACTTAGATCAATTTTTTAATAAAGAGGATGAATTAAAGAATTACTTGAGTTTCTATCCTTTTCTCAAAATGGACGGTTTTATTAACAAAAGGTTACAGGAGTATCTTCTTGGCCATGTTGAGATGATAAATGAGAAAGCTATTCAATTATTTCAAGTTTGTTCAAGCTATGAATCAAATGAAGAATTAAATGGAAGATCTTTTTTTATTCCTCCTGAGTTTTTAAAAATTTCAATCTATAACTGTTTGAATAAGATGTATGATGATTTTATTCATCAAATTGTAGATACCTATTCTGAGATTAATCACGTTGCAGAAAAAAAGATTTTAAGTGATAAAGTTCAAGTTGTTTTTAATGATTTTCTTAAAAATCAGTATTTTGATTATAAAAAATTAGAATTTGAAAAATTTCGTGCCTTCTTAGAATGTAAGTCCGAGATAAAGTCAGAATTTAAATTTCACTCCCAAGAAGAAGTTCGATCTTATCGGGAGCGAAATGGATGTCAGAATATTTAATCTTTCTTGTAATTATTTAAAAAATCTTTTTTAAATTCCATGAAACGATCCTCTAATATCGCTTCTCTTGCTCTTGAAGCTAGAGATTTATAAAAAGCAATATTATGAGCTGTGGCAAGAATTTGTCCCAGTATTTCGTTTGAATCAAAAAGGTGTTTAATGTAGGCACGAGAAAAATTTGTGTTCACATAATCTTTTAAATTGGGCTCTATTGGGAAAAAATCTCTTCTGTAGTTTTTATGCTCAATTCTGATTTTCCCTCTGTTAGTAAAAAGAGTCCCGCCTCTGGCAAATTTAGTTGGAATGATACAATCACTCATATCTACGCCGTGTTCCCAAATCATTAGAAGATCCTCTGGCATACCAACACCCATCACATATCTGGGTTTATTTTCTGGCATGAGTGGGGCAGTGAACTTTACGACTTTTTCCATATGCTCAGGGCCTTCACCAACGGAGACACCTCCTATGGCATAACCTGGTAGATCTCTTTTTGTGACTTCGTTCACACAAATTTTTCGGTATTGATCATAAACTCCACGTTGAACAATTCCAAAAAGGGCCTGCTTAGGGTTTTTCCAAGCTTCGATACATCGATCGAGCCACCGATGAGTTCTCTCTATGGAGTTTGCCACATATTTTTCCGTCGCTGGATAGGGAATGCATTCATCAAAGGCCATCATGATGTCAGATCCAAGATTTTGTTGAACCTGAATCGAAATTTCTGGAGTGAGAAGAACATTTTCCCCCTTAGCTCCTTTGAAATTGGCCC
>JACCDO011022316.1_pt1 | contig 22171 bp, 17 predicted proteins | sample 7446101 | NCBI WGS metagenome assembly JACCDO01 (sample SAMN15323440, study PRJNA562643) | freshwater metagenome | isolation source: river surface water | place: USA:Blue River Watershed | collected 2017-08-16
CTTCGGCGTTCTGAAGGACTCTGGCTAAATCATTGGAAAGTCCAATTTGAGATGTTAATCCTGCCGAAGATTTTGCAAGATTGTTGAGACTCGACTGACTTATGTCTTTTACAATATCCGTTTTTTTAAGACGGCTAAGCGCCTGCCAAACAGGCGTGTTCTTGTTTTGCACCAGAACTAGCGCCAAGTGTGGAATATCCAAGACCGTGTGCCTTGAATCCTCTGCAAGTTTCTGAGCCTGAGCCAGTGTTTCTTGTGATAGTTGTGTATATTTTTTGAAGTCCATCAAAGATCAATGTGTGATGGAAAATTAAAAAGACAAGGGGGGATGAGATTTCTATTAAAGCGCTTTTTTAAACTGATTTAGAAGTATAGGTATGTACTCGAAACAAGGGATGTTTTTGGCTTTAGGGAAGTCAATTGCGCTGGATAATTTGATCAATTTTCGACGCGACATTATCGAGCCCGAGACTCTTCCCATGTCTCTGTCTGGAATATATTCATAAAAACTCACCTGAGATTCCAAATTACTAAATCCAAAAGTCAGGCGATCTCGCTCCCAAATAAAGTAGCTATCATAAAAAATATTTTGATTTTTTCTTCCGAGCTCTTCAATTTCGTTATGGTTGTTCAGAATATAAACGTTTCTAAAATACCCCTCAGGAACCCTAAGGCCATTCTGAATCAGATATTTATAGAACTTATGAGCTTGGGCGTAATTCGCTCTTCGCGATCCTGTTTTAGATTCGAATAAAAACTGAATAATCAACTGCCCGTCAACTATTTCATACATGAGTCCGTCTGGGCGAGGAGCTGAACTTCCGTTGAGTGACATTAAAACAAAGTCGCTAACTGCTAAACAATTCGGACAAAACAGATTTTGCTGGGCCCTCAACTCGGCCCAAGCCCAGGATTCCACCAAAGCCCCCTTGAGCGATGTTTTAAAGGCTATCTCCTTTTGTTCAATTTCTGGAGTCCATTCCGGATTTAAAAGTTCTTCAAACAAACGATAAGTTTTAAAATAAAGCTGGCGCCAATCTTCTTCAGAAAAATTTTTGAAAAATGTTTTCGTTTTGTATTCACCCATTGTCTCAACAAAATTGATCCAAATAAAAGATCTAAATTGGTCCTGGTGAACACGCGCACCCCAAGATGCACTTACAAACAAAATGAGTGAAAAAACGAACCCTAGTCTCAACCCCATGAATGGGAAAATCTATAGCGATACTGGTTGAACTTGTCTAGGCAAACTCAATGAGAAGCCTGCAATTCAGCCTGGGTTACTATCCCTTCAAAATCAACAGCTTCCAGCGTTTCCTTTTGGAGAAGCTCCTGTGTGAGCGCCTCTAAAACGCTTCTTTTTTGGGATACAATATTTATGGCCAATTCAAATTCTGTTTCAAGAATTTGTCTAATCTCGGCATCCATTTCTTTGGCAAGATTTTCGCTCACGGGAATGCTGTCGTCTTTTACAAAAGGATTCTCCAAAAATCCTGGCTGGTGTTGGCTCAAAGAAACCAATCCCACGCTATGACTCATCCCAAATTCAAAAATCATTCTTCGCGCAATAGAAGTCGCTCTTCTTAAATCGTCTTGGGCTCCCGAGGTCACTTCACCGATAATGACTTTTTCAGCCGCTCGACCTCCGAGCAGCACTCGAATCATTGTTTTGAGCTGTTTTTCTGTCATGAGATGACGATCTTCTTCGGGAATTTGCATTGTAAATCCAAGCGCACCTGAACTTCTTGGAACAATAGAAATACGATGCACTTTATCCGCTCCAGGAGAATAGTGAGAAACCAAGGCATGTCCGATTTCGTGAATAGCGATGGTGCGCTTTTCCTCAACGTTTATAACTCGATTCTTTTTGGCTAGTCCGGCCATGACTCGATCTATAGCTTCTTCGATACAAGGCGAGTTAACCTCTTTCAGCCCGCGCCTTACGGCTAACAAAGCCGACTCATTCACCACGTTAGCCAAATCGGCCCCCGAAAATCCGGGAGTTCTTGCTGCAATTTTTTTCAAATCCACTGTGGAATCTTTTTTGACCTTCTTAGCATGAACAGCCAAAATTTCTTCTCGTTCTTTTACGTCGGGACGATTCACTGTGATCTGCCTATCAAATCGTCCGGGCCGCAAAATAGCTGGGTCTAAAACTTCGGGACGGTTTGTGGCTGCCATAATAATTACGCCCTGGTGATTATCAAAACCATCCATCTCAACCAAAATTTGATTCAAGGTTTGCTCACGTTCATCGTTGGTCTGAAAACCACCCAAACCTCTTGATTTCGCAATAGCATCGAGCTCATCTATAAACACTATACAGGGAGAATTTTTTTGAGCTTCGTTGAACAAGTCACGCACCCGAGCAGCACCAACTCCAACAAACATTTCAACAAAATCACTGCCCGAGAGTTGCATAAAAGAAACCGAGGCTTCGCCCGCAACAGCTCTTGCTAAGAGAGTTTTGCCTGTTCCAGGAGGGCCCACCAAAAGAACTCCTTTAGGAATTCGCCCGCCAATGTCTCGAAATTTTTGAGGGCTTTTTAAAAAATCTATGATTTCTTGCAATTCTTCTTTAGCTTCGGCAGCGCCTGCGACATCTTTAAAAGTTGTGAGTTCTTTCTTTTGAGTCACTAAGCGGGCTTTACTTTTTCCGAATGCCGCCAACCCCGGAGGGCCTTGCCTAAATAGTCGACCCATAAACAACTGAGCCAAAAAGAAGATCACAATAAAGGGCAAAATCCAGCTTGTAAAAAATTCGCCAATACCACTGGACTGCGGATGAGCTTCAAAATTCACTCCCAGTTCTTCGAGTGTCGAAGTTAAAGAAGGGTCCTCAACTCTTAATACATAAACTTTTTTCTGTTGACTTTGGGTTGGCGTGGCCTCGATCACGTCGCCACTAATGATAACTTTTGAGAACTCTCCGCTTTTAAGACTTTTCTTAAAATCCGAGTAAGAAACTATTTGGCTGTCGACTTTGTTTAGGTACTGACCCGCAATAACGAGTCCCAATATCGTTAACCCAATAAACAGGAAAAATCGAAACTGACCTAGCTGAGACTTTTTATTATTTTTTCTGGAAGAACTGTTACGAGCTGCCATGGTGAATAGTTTTACTCCTCACTATTATCCAACTCAGACCCCTCGAGCTCCTCACTGTGTGTTGGTATAAATACTAAATTTTCATTTTCGGCTTTGATGTCGCCATCCTGCGATAAATGTTTGGTTTTAATATCGCTAACTTTTTCGGACTGCCCTAATTTCTCATAGGCCATAATGGCATAACGCCATTGCCCTTTAGACTCTGCAGTAGCAGCACAAGCGGTTAAATCCTGATTTGAGATTTCGGCATCGCCAATCATCCTATGAGCTTTCAAGTATAAAAACGTATTTCCTTCTTGAATGGCTATTTTTTTAATTTCATTTAGGAGATCTTTAGCATTTGCAAATGCCGAAAAATCAATCGCATCGCTCAACCAACCCTCGTTTAAAAAGTTTTGAGCCAAAACTTTTAATTCTTCATTAGAGGTTTTTTTAACGCCGTATAAAATATCTCTTTTTTGTATGGGTGTAGGAAGATTTGCCACAGACCTACAAAAGCATAGGCTCGCCCGGGCTGCAACCCGGCAGTGGGTTAATCTTAAATCGTCTTAAGAGGCTATTTTTTAGGTTTGGAAAATGCGCTAAAAAATGTATCTTCACCCGCCCAGGGGTTATTATATGAAAAAATTTGTTTTTACCTTTTTAGCGTACTTAACAATCACACCAATAACATTGGCGCATAATGAACCCGATCCTAACGCCATTTTTAAATCGCCGAACCCTTATACGGTTTTGGGCCTTGACCCCCTAACTGTAAACGAGATTGACCTGGAGTATGTCTACGATTTTTGGACTCGCATCTATCTAAACAGCGGCCCCGATGACAGGCCAAACTGGCTCGAAATTGAAACGGCCTACAGGAATTTAAGAAACCCCCGATTTGTAGAAGCTTTTTTTCATTTAAGAAAACAGATTACCAAGCAAAAAGATTCGTATTTATTTTCGGTGAGCCCGCAGGATTTTGTTCGCTTTGTTAAAGTGCGAATCCAAGAAATGCGAAAAGGTCTATACAACAGAGAAGGCCTGCTGATGATTTCTGTTTTAACTCGTCAACTTCACGAAGGCTTTCAAAGAGATCTTATAGGAGCTCCCGCCTCTGTGGCTCGCGGAGGTATCAAGGAGTTTTTTGAATCAAGAATGTTTGATTTCAATCGAGTATTTTTGGAGGAAATCAAAAAGATATCCATCAATGGATCGGATTACTTAAGTCTTGTCCAAAGAGCTAGGTTGCCACATTTAACTCCAGTTCAGATTAAACAATTCATCGCTGATTCCTGGACTCAGAACGAGCCTAAAGACTTTGAGGGTTTTTTAAATCTTCGAAAAGTGGCTTTAGCACTGAATCACGGCCAACCTGACTCTATTGTAGATGAAGGCCTAGGAGATGTTCTTTTGGCCTTTAAACAGCAGGATTCGTTTAAGTTCTTTTTAGCTTCTCTTAGCCCCTCAGAGTTAAAGGCGATCCATTATTTTGTTCCGCAAATAAGCCATGGTTTCTGTTTAGATGCCTTAAGGTCGATCCTTTTGAAAATAAATTGACGCTTTAACATTTCAGTTAAAGTTTTTGGACCTACCTCCCGAAGAAAATAAAAACCCGCAGGACGCTGGTTTTTAAAACTTTCAGGAGGAAAGTCAAAATGGCAAACACAAAAGATACCAATCAAAATTCCAAACTAAACAATTCAAAAAAAGATGATTCTAAAAAGATTAAGGTTCTGTACCAATATCTTGGTGGACAATGGTATGCCTTTGCCGAAGACGATTCAGAAGTTTATTTTGGCAAAGTTCCACTAAAAGCATCGGCCCAGGACGCTAACTCGAAGTCAGCACCCAAGGCCGAAACAAAAAAAACTAAATCAAAATAACGAAAGAAAGTTAACTGAAGCGTTTAGATTTTTGACCGCTTCGGCTTTTTCGTTTCTTTTTTAACTTCGCCTTGAGCGATGCACGGTATCGAGCTGTTTTACGACGGTTTTTGGGTTTTTGCTTTTTTGCCATAAGGTTTCTTTTGATCTCAGAATCCCGCGTCCACGTCAAGTTCCTATCGTTCATACCAATTGCGTTTAAACAACTTTCGGAAAATAATAAGAACAGGGCTTAACCAACACCTATGTCGCAAAAACAGGAAAAAGATATGCAACCCGCTAAAGAACGTCGAAAACCACGCTATTCTGCCAACATTAAAGTTCTCGTGTTTACAAAAGGTTTAAACCACTTTGAATCACAGAAGACGGCAAACATTTCGACCGGGGGCTTGTTCGTTTGCACAGATCATCCAGCCGAAATTGGCGACAAAATGCATATTCGCATAATCTTGGGTGACCGAGATGCTTATTTTGAAGTTAAAACCAAAGTTGTTTGGGTTTGCCCCACAGGCACGGGTCACCCCCAGGGTCTAGGGTTAGAATTTTACGATGTATCCTCTGACCAGCAAGAAATAATCAGCAAAATTCTCAAAGATTACATAAACGTAAAGCAATAGGACTTGCCCTGTTGATTTGTTGACACCTGCTAGGCAAAAAATGTCCCTGAACGCCAATTGTTAAGATTAGGTTAAGGGATTTCAGCTATTTAGACCCCCTAAATTTAGGCCCAAAAATCGCATGAGTTAAAGGGTATGGTTAATAAAACCGCCCTAAGCCTAAAGACACTTTCGATTCTAACCGTGGCAATTCTGAGCGCCTGTGGCGAACAGGTTAGAAGTGATTGTAATGATTGCGGTTTTTACACTGACGCCTCTGGCAGTCGTCTTATGCACTGGCCAGATGGCACCCAAATACAGTTTGAATTCCATAGAGACTTTCCAGAAGATAAAAAACAAGCCATGGCAGCCGTTGGGACAGTTTACAACTCGGCATTTGCCCAAACCCGCCTGGATATTAAAACTACAAGCTCTTTTGCCCCTTCTTTTTCGGGCCGAACCCCTGACTCGGTTGCAAACTCGGTTTTGGGCGACGGCATTAACGGTATTTACTGGGTTGAAGGTGAATGGCCCTGGGCTCAAGAGAATCCCAATTCAGACGCTATGACTTTAGTGGCTTTTGAAGCCGGCAGAATTATTGAAGCCGATTTGTTTTTTAAAGCCGATAGTTTTAGCGAAAATGCCTTTGCTAAAAAAGTTCAGTTTTTTGACATGTCGAAGTTGGCCGAAAACAAAACCGAAAAGAAATCCTTTTTTTCGTCGCTTTTAAGCCGATTTTCAATGTTTGAGAAAAACACAAGTTCACTCGCAGGTGAAATTATCGTTCCTCAAGAAATCAGCGTTTCCTCGACTTCAACCAAGTGGTTGTTTGTTTTAGGAGTTCACGAAATCGGACACGCTTTGGGGAGAGTTCACTCTGACTCCAAATCAAGCGTTATGTATCCTTCAGTGGGATTATCTTTTTCAAGAAATCCCCTCACGGAATCCGACCTGAATGTGTTCTCTAAGGCCTATACCCTGAATCCTTAAAATTTGAATTTGCTCTTTAGTTTCTCGAGTTCCTTTTTTACAGGCTCGGGAGCTTTTTGAATGGCTTCTTCGGCCGCCTTTTTAACTACGGCTTCTGCTGCTTGTTTTGTTTCCTCTTTAGCTTTGTTTTTTGCGGCTTCTAACTGTGTTTTAATTTTTTGAGCTGCTTCAGACTTAAGCAAATTCTGGGCCACACGTTCGCCCAGAATTTTTAGGGTATAAGAAATGTCTGTGTCTGGAGCCGCCAGAGTGCCTCTTAGCTTTAAAGGAATTTCAATTTTTCCACTGGGACCCTTGAGCTCCGGAATTCTTACTGTTTCTGGCGACATCAGAGCCAACCCGGTCACTTCTAAATTTTGATCAAAATCAATTTCTCCCTGAGACTTAAACTCAAAGTCCCCAAGCCCTCCACCCTTTGTGTCGTAAATCACATCTAGAGTTTTAAGCATAACTTTGCGGCCGTTAATCTGTGTTTGTATTTTACAAACTTTGAACTCGCCAAGTGCTTTTTGCTGCTTGTTGCGTTCGGGAATTTTAGAATTTAGGAACTTGAGTTTGGGTAGCTCATCGAGAGCTAAATTGATAACTTTCTCAACAGGCAAACTCAGACGGCCATTTTTAAATTCCCCATTGAGGCCACCTTTTAAATTGCTAGCAAGTTGTTCTTTTCTGAGTCCTGCGCCTTGAACACTCAAATCGCCATTTAACTTTCCGGACATTTCTTTTTGCCAAGTTGGTGCGTGTGTTTTCAGTACCGAAGCAAAATCAATGTCGATCAATTTTGAGTTAAAATCAAAACCCATGGATTCGGGTTTTTTAAAATTAAGCCCCATCTCGGCGCTTAATTGTCCGCCATAGCCCTGTAAGCCTGTTTTCTTCATAGTCAAAACACGATCCTTAACAACCACTTCGGTTTTAATATTTCTGAAACTGGCACCCATCGCTTTAAGTGATTTAAAGTCTAATTTAAAACTCGCCACCAATGTGTCTAAAATAGGATTCTTTAAACTCTCCTCAACCATTGGAGCCATTTCAAACAGCGACTGATCTAATGGCAAAACTGGCGCCGCCGCAGAGTTCGCAGAATTTGCAGCAACCCCACTGGCCGCAGCAGATTCGGCAGTAGTTTCTTCGAGGTTTAGAGGCTTTAATCCCAAAATTTCATCGGCATCTATGAGATTCGAATAGACCTCGATTTCAGCAGATATTTTTTTGGCCCCTCGGGCTTTAACGCTAAGACCTAAGTCTGATTTTCCAATTTTCATAGAAAAGGGTCGAACATTGATAACCGGATCAGACAATTGACCCGAGACATTCAAACGACCTGTTAAATCCGTGATAGGAGTTTTTAACTCGGGAGACGCGCCCGTAACCTTGGTCAACTGAGTGTCTATAGCTAGAGTTGGGTCGGCAATTTTACCACTGACATTGATATCCATATTAACTTTGCCGCCCAACGAATAGTCAGCAACCATGGGAACCAAAGCACCCCAAGCTGAAATCTCAAAATCTTTCACGTTTAAATTCAGCTTCACATTACCTTCGGTGGGATTAGCCAAAGGAACCTCAGCATTCATTGCTCCTGCAACACTCACGTTTGCAAATTTCAATGCAAGTTTAGAGAATTCCAGACTCGCGTTTGTACTGTTTTGCTTTACGGTTGCAGTGGCCTCAGCAGCCAGCGCCGTGCCCGATTTTTTTCTAAACAGTGGCGCATATTGAATGTCGAGTTGAGATAAATCTTTTGTAATATTGAGCTCGATAATATTGGTTTGTCCCTGCGGATTGTATTTAACTGAACCCGACACTTTTACAGGACCATTCATTTTGGCTCCGTCCTGATTGATGTCCACCAAAGTATCAAGGCTGACCAACATAGGTGACGAGAGTCCAATATCATTTAATTTTAGTGAGAACGCGTTGAGCTCCATTTTTGAATCTTTGGGTGCGTCCATCTGAATCACAGAAATATTAGAATCAAGGATTTCAAAATGGAGTTTAGCGTTTCTAATTTTGTTAGATAAAAACGAGGGCAGAGAGTCTAACAATTCTCCTACTGCAGGACTTGCAGTGGACTCACTTTTGGTTGCAGCCTGAGTGCTATTAGCGGAAGACGAATTTGTTAAATTTTCGGGAGGAAAAATAGACTCAAGATTCGAAGATTTTTGACTCTGAATGAGAGCCACTCGAGCCCCCTTCAACACAATAGACGCTTCGGGCGACATAAGAAGTTTTAGCAACGGCATTTGCAGTTGAACTCTGTCTAAACTCAAGAGATTTTCGCGACTAAACTCTTGAGCTTTCGGTTTAACAACAACATTATCGGCAAATACTTTTATACTTGGGAATAACTGAAATCCGATTTTTGAAATTTCTACTTCTGCATTGAGAGACTGTTGGATGTTTTTTTGAATTTCGGGTCTCAGTGAGTCCACCGAGTAAAATAATGGAATAATCATTAAAACCGCAACTAAGGCACCTAAAATAGAAATGGAGATGATAGAAAACTTTTTCATGCTCCAAATTGTATTTTAGAGTTCGAGTCGGGACAAGGACGGGACAAAAGGTATGACTCACCTTTTGTTAACACCACGCATTGACTGGCATCATCCTGGCGGCCAGGACAAAGGACGACCCCCTAGAATATGAAAATGGAGATGATTCACTGTTTGTCCTCCAAAAGCTCGACAGTTTGTGACAACTCTGTACCCTTCTTCCGATAAACCTAACTTTGCTGCAATTTCGGTGATCTTTATCATCAAATGTCCAAGGAGTTGTTGATCTTCTGTTCGTAGCTCTGCCAAGGATGGAATTTCTTTTTTAGGAATTATTAAAACGTGTGTTGGAGCCTGAGGATGAATATCTCTAAACGCCAAACACATGCTGTCTTCGTACACAATGTCTGCAGGAATCTCTTTTTTGATAATTTTTGAAAATATTGTCATAAAACGATACTTAAAAGTTTACCTTTCACATAAATAACTTTTTTGGGTTCTTTTCCTTCGGTCCATTTCTGAATAGCTTCGAGTTCGAGAGCCATTTTCTTAACTTCAGCTTCTGAAAGATTTTTCGAACAAGGCACAGACGCTCTGAGTTTTCCATTAACCTGTATAGCTAAATTAAAAGAATCTTCCTGAATTTTACTTTTATCAGCCACGGGCCAAGGTCCGCGACTCAGCGATTCAGAATGACCCAAAAGACTCCAGGCTTCCTCGGAAACATGAGGAGCAAAAGGAGCCAGCAACAATGCCGTCTTTTCTAAAACGTCATGAGGCACAAACTGTTTTTCATTGAGATGTGTTTGTAGCTCGTTAACAAGAATCATCATTGCAGAAATAGCAGTGTTAAATCTTAAACCCTCTATATCGGCTGTCACTTGATCGATGGTTTTATGTAAAACCTTTAAAAGCTCAGGAGAACAATCTGACTCCGATGATTTCTTAACGTAGGGAGCTAGTGCTTCGGAGTCCTGGGTTAATATTCGCCAAAACTTTTGAATAAACCGGTACACACCTTCAATATTCTTTGTTTGCCAGGGTTTTGCTTTTTCGAGAGGCCCTAAAAACATTTCGTAAAGTCTTAGTGAGTCGGCACCATATTCAGAAACAATGGCATCTGGATTGATAACGTTTCCACGAGATTTACTCATTTTTTCGCCATCCTCACCCAGAATCATTCCTTGGTGAACGAGTTTTTGAAAAGGTTCATCGCGAGAAACCAAACCTAAATCGAAAAATACTTTCTGCCAGAATCTTGAGTAAAGCAGATGCCCAACGGCATGCTCGGAACCACCCACATACAAATCAACAGGACCCCAGTATTTTTCAGACTCTTTTGACCACGGTTCATTGTTATTTGTTGAGTCCATGTATCTCAAAAAATACCAACTCGAAGCCGCAGAACCCGGCATTGTGTTTGTTTCGCGACGAGCGGCAAATCCCGTTATGGGATCTTTAGTCTCTAACCAGTTTTTCACGCCCGCCAAAGGAGACTCACCTGTGCCTGTGGGTTCATATTTTTCAACAGCCGGAAGTTCCAGAGGAAGCTCATCGTCAGACAACAATCTGACAGCACCTTTTTGAGGACCATCCACAACATGCAATACAGGAATCGGCTCGCCCCAGTATCGTTGCCGTGCAAATAGCCAATCCCGAAGTTTATATGTTGTGTGCTTTTGCCCCAATTTGTGAGACTCAAGAAATCCTACAATTGTTTCTACGCCCTTTGAGATCGACAAATTGTCGAGTTTTAACGAATCCGAATTTGAATTTATCAAAACGCCTTTTTCTTCATCGATCACTTGCAGAATCGGCAACGACATTTTTTCAGCAAATTCGTGATCTCGCTCATCATGAGCCGGAACACCCATAACTGCGCCAGTTCCGTAATTCATCAACACATAATCTGCGACCCAAATAGGTATTTCTTTTTGCGTTACAGGATGAACGGCATAGGCTCCGGTAAAAACTCCAGATTTATCTTTATTTAAATCCGTACGCTGCAATTCGTTTTTAGATTGGGATTCTTTGACGTAGCTTAGAACTGAATTTTTATTTTGGGCGCTCGTTATTTCGGATACCCACGGATGCTCCGGGGCCAATGCAATAAAGCTTACACCCATCAAGGTATCTACTCGTGTTGTGAATACTTCTATAAATTTATCCGGGTGACTTTTAACTTTATAACTCACCCGCGCTCCAACAGATTTGCCAATCCAATTTCTTTGATGCTCTTTGGTGCTTTCGGGCCAATCAACTTTATCTAAGTCGGCAAGCAGTCGTTCGGCATAGGCCGTAATTTTTAGAATCCATTGCTTCATGGGTACACGAACAACAGGGTGTCCACCCCTTTCGGATTTTCCGTCGATGACTTCGTCGTTTGCCAAAACTGTACCCAAGGCCGCACACCAGTTAACGGCCACTTCAGCTTGGTAGGCTAAACCTTTTTCATAAAGTTTTTTAAATAAAAACTGAGTCCATTTATAGTAACTAGGCTCGATAGTGCTAATTTCGCGAGACCAATCGTATGAAAATCCCAAAGATTTAAGCTGTCTTTTAAATGTCTCAATATTTTTTTTAGTAGTAATCGCAGGGTGAACACCTTTTTTTATCGCGTGCTGTTCGGCTGGCAAACCAAACGCATCCCACCCCATAGGATGAAGAACATTAAAGCCATTCATTCTTTTAAATCGACTGACAATGTCGGTAGCCGTGTAGCCCAAGGGATGTCCAATATGCAGACCGTCACCTGAAGGATAAGGAAACATATCTAAACAGTAATATTTTGGTTTCTCAGATCCCGGTTGACCTGGCTGAAAAGCTTTAAAACATTCTTTTTTATCCCAATGGTCCTGCCATTTGGGTTCGATATTTTTTACGAAGTTTTTAAAACTAAACTCTGACATGAATGACCTTTTAAATGTCTTCGCTGTTTCTGTCTAATAAAAGACTAGAATTTGAAAGCCGAACCCACCATAGCTCCATAAATATAATTGGATCTCGGCACAATCGTATTAGCCAAATCCAACGAAAGACTTCGGCCCTGACCTCCCTGAACGAATCCTCCAATACTGATACTGCCTTGGGATTTATCAAAAACGATAGCCGCAGTTCCGCCAAACATATGGACCTTGTCATTTATGGCAGATAAAAATTCTCCAGGACTTTTTGCAGCACTCATATTTGAATAAAGTCCTAAGCGCAGGGCTAAGTCTTTAAATGCGAAGTATTCTGCACCTAAGGAAAAATTTAAAACAGGTTTTGAGCTATACGCAAAATTCGCAAGCGATGCCTGTGGATCGTAGTTTCCGCTTATTCCCGCAAAATAATGTAAATCCAATCCTATGACAAATCGCGAGCTAGGCTCATAGCTGACCCCAAGGCTCGCTCTTAAAGGAATTGGCAAAAATCGGGTGTTAATTTTTTGAGCTCCCTCAAATCCCTGCCCACTTCCACTCTGAGCGTCGACAGTTTCGAGTTGGCCTCCCCAACCCCAAGTCGATGTTCTAAGTCCGTATCCTATACGCCAATCTTCATCAAAATTATAAACTCCACCAATGACAGCATTCACACCATTAACTCCAACACCCTGCTGAATAAAACGAATCGTGTCTGTGGTGCCGTCGCTTAAAAAATAGAAAAACTTTTCATCAGTTGATTGAGAAACGTAAAACACGGAAAAGCCAAAACCATGATTTCCCCACTTTCGGGCTGCAAATAAATTTAATGCCACTGTTTGAAAGCTACTTTCAAAAACTCCTGTGTCTGTTTCATTCAGACTGATATTGCCCGAGTTTTGAAACGAATCTGGAACTAAAACCGAACCACCCCACACCCATCGGCCCCACCTGACATTTCCGCCTACCATCGAAGGAATAGCTAAAAATCCTCCTCTGGAAATATTTTCTTTAGCACTCGTAAAAATACTTACGAACTCACCCGTGCGAGTGTCTATTCGGGCGTAGCCAGAAAGCGACGCCGAAATCTGATTCGCACTCGATTCCGCAAGAATTGCTGGATTATAATAAGTGTTTCCGACATCTCCAGGAACAGCCATCGAAACCTGCCCCATTCCAAAAGATCGCTCGCCCATGGGAACATCCATGTAGTTATAGGGTCGAGCCATGGCGATACTGGGGATCAAAACACTGAGGACTATTTTGAATTTATTTGAAAATATCATATGGTCTTTTTCTCCTTTAAGGCTTCCACAAGTTTATGAGTGATTTCCGGATTGGCTCGCCCTTTTGAAGCTTTCATAACTTCTCCAACTAAAAAGCCTTTAACTTTGTCTTTACCATTTAAATACTGCTGAAATTCATTTGGAAAACTTTTAACTATTTGATCGACCCAATTTTGAATCGATTCAACATCGACCAACTGGGACAGATTTTCTTTTTTGATAATTTCTTGAACACTTAAATTCTCTGATGACTCAAAGAAAATGCGCAACACTTTTTTTGCCGATCGGGCCGTGATTTCTCCTTTTTCAACCCGCAAAAGCAAATCACTAAGCATAGCTGGAGTGACTTTTGATAAACTCACCGACTCTATCTGAAACTCCTTAAGCAAACCCAAGAGTTCGGTTAAAACCCAGCCTGCAGCTGTCACAGGAGAAATTCCCAATTGAACAACATTTTCAAAGTAATGTGAGATTTCTGGATGATTGATAAATATTTGAGCATCAGACTCGGAAACTTTGAAGTCTGTGAGATATCGCTGTTTTTTATTATCAGGAAGCTCTGGCAATAGACTTCTTTGTTGATCGATATATTCTTGAGTCAGTCTAATAACCGGAAGATCGGGATCGGGAAAATACCTATAGTCTTCTGCGTCTTCTTTTTTTCTCATTAAAAATGTCTTGTTTGCAGCCGCATCCCAACCTCGAGTTTCTTGTAAAACAGTTCCTCCACCTTCAACGATAGCAATTTGTCTTGCGATTTCGAATTCGATAGCCTTTTCCACAAACCTAAATGAGTTCACGTTTTTAATTTCGGTGCGGGTGTACAGTCGCGTGTCTCCCACGGGACGAATGCTCACATTGGCATCGCATCGGAAATTACCTTCTTCTAGATTTCCGTCGCTAACCTTGGAATGCACGAGTATTGAATGCAAATGCCTAAGATAGTCGGCAGCCTCTTGGGGTGTATGAATTTCTGGTTTTGAAACAATCTCTATAAGTGGCACTCCGGCACGATTTAAATTAACCAGTGTCGATCCCAAATTATGAGTCAGTTTTCCTGCATCTTCTTCGAGATGGATATGATCTAAATGAATCCTTCGTTTGGTTTGATTCGAATTGAATTCGACAAATCCCCCCATGCAAATTGGCTCGTCGAACTGGGAAATCTGATAGCCCTTGGGCAAATCTGGGTAGAAGTAATTTTTTCTAGCAAAAACACTTTTCCTTTGTATTCTGCAATTCAAAGCTAAACCGGCTCGAATGGCGAGGTTTAAGGCTTCTATATTCAGAGAGGGAAGAGAGCCTGGAAGTCCTGCAGAGGTCCAGCCTAATTGGGAATTTGCTTGCTCTCCGTAGGAATTAGGCGCAACACAAAATAATTTAGATTGCGTTTGTAACTGAGCATGCACTTCCAGACCAATCACCGCCTGATAGGTTTTCATAATGACTGCCCCTCAAGTTTTTCGGAAACTCGCTGATTCAAACGAGCCACATAATCTGGAATCTGAGCACTGTAAGGAAACAATTGCTCAACGACCGACATAAGTTGTAGAAGTTTTTCTTCATGACTCCAGGGCGCAATAATTTGCATACCAACCGGCATTTTTATTTCATCAAATCCACAAGGTACAGATGCCGCGGGCAAACCTGCAAGGTTCACTCCTAGTGTGCAAAGATCTGCAAAATACATAGCCACAGGGTCGGCGGTTTTTTCGCCTTTTTCAAAGACGGGAACAGCAGAAGTAGGGGTCACAATAAAATCACATGACTCAAAGGCCGTTTTGAAATCATTAAATATCAGTCGCCTTAACTGACTGGCTTTTTTATAGTACGCCTCAATAAAACCCGACGACAAAGCAAATGTTCCAAGTAGAATTCGTTTTTTAACTTCTGAACCAAAACCTGCAGCTCTCGACTCCGAAATTAGAGCATGCAAATTTCGCTCGATATTTGGCGAATACTCAACAGGGCGACCGCAATGAATGCCGTTGTATCGAGACAAGTTTGAGGAAGCTTCACTGGTAGCAATCAAATAATAAGCCGGAATTGAATACTTTAAATGGGGAAGCTCCACATTCAGAAGTTCTGCGCCTTGCTCTGTGAGTTTCTCGAGTGCATGTCTGACTTTTGCAGAAATCGACTTATCGACTCCCTGACTTAAAAACAGAAAATCTGGAACTCCAATTTTTACACCTCGAACACTAGGATTCTCCTGAAATTTCTTCAAAGATTGGGAATAATTGATGTCCGTATTTTTTTTAACATTATTTGTGGAATCCAAAGCATCGGGAACTACGATTTCGTCCAAAATTGCAGCTATTCCACCGGTGTCATTTGCCAAGGGGCCCACCTGATCTAAGCTACTTGCATAAGCTACAACACCCAAACGACTCACTTGCCCGTAGGTGGGTTTTAAACCGACGACGTTGCAAAAACTAGCAGGCTGACGAATAGATCCACCTGTATCGGTACCCAGAGTTAACGGAACTATTCTGGCCGCAAGAGCAGCCGCAGATCCTCCTGAAGAACCACCAGCTACAAATTTTAAATTCCAAGGATTACTGACAGGGCCATATGCAGAATTTTCACTTGAAGACCCCATTCCGAACTCATCCAGATTAAGTTTTGCAACTATCACGCCACCTGCTTTTTTAATGGCTGAAACCACAGTGGCGTCATACGGAGAAACAAAAGTTTCCAAAAATTTTGAGCCCGCCGTTGTTACCGAGTCGTCCACTAAAATGTTGTCTTTAATTGCAATTGGAACTCCCAAAAGGCGGCCACTCTCACCTGCATCTAGTTTTTTGTCGGCCTCTATTGAAGATTCAATTGCGGACTTTTGAAAAATTAAAATTGCGGAATTTAAATCAGACTGTGACTCTTGCAACTTCAGCAAACAAGCTTGTGTTAATTCTTGAGAAGTGACAAGCCGCCTATCAAGAGCCCTTCGAATGTCTTCAAAGCGTTGATTTAGCAACTCACATAAAAAAAGAAAGCGCGTTTTAGTCATTGGCAACCACTTGAGAAATTTCGATATAGTTATCGACTTCAGAGCAAACGTTTTTTAAAAATTTTTCGCTTTTCAATTGGTTAGACGGAACATCTTTTCTAAAATCAATCGAGTCTTTGATTTGGTACATGGGCTCAACGCCCGTGGTGTCGACTTCCTGAAGCTCGCGAAACGCGTTTAAAACAACCTCTAAATGAGTTTTTGTGTTTTTCTTTTCTTCGCTAGTTAAAGACAAATCCGCAAGCTTGCAAAGTTTTTCAATTTCAGTTTCGGATACCATCCGAATTAGATTAACTAAGAGGCTCAAGAGGTGCAAATTTTACAACAAATTTCTTTGCACCAAATCTTGGAAACTGAACTGTAACTTTTAGGCTATCATGTTGCCCTTCGCGCTTTGTCACAGTCCCCTGACCATAGTCTGGGTGTCTTACGCGCTTTCCAACTCCAAACGAGTCATCGGCGGCTGAAGCCGTTTGCCTGACAGCACTTGTTCCGAAAGGAATGATGTTGCTGGGCGCACTCTGCCCAGCCGGAGGTGCCTTGCTAGACTCGTCGTCCTGATAATAACTATCCCATCCTGAATCACTCGAAACCTGCGAGAACTCATCATAATTCGATCTAAGCGCCCAAGGTTTTCTTTGTTGGCCACCATGACTTTGAAACTGAATATGCTGGCCAGGTATTTCAGATAAAAATCTAGAGGGTCGTCTGACATGGGAAACACCAAAGACCCTGCGTGTTTGCGAGTGAGTTAAATACAAATGCTTTCTAGCCCGAGTCATTGCCACATAACAAAGTCTACGCTCTTCCTCGATAGACTCTTTGTCGAAGGCTCCATAGTTGTCGGCCTTCACATGGGGAAAAAGTTCTTCCTCGAGGCCACTTACAAAAACAATATCAAACTCTAGACCTTTAGCCGCATGAACTGTCATAAGCGACACAAAGTGTGGATTCTCAAAATCACGTTCGGCATCGGTCACAAGGGCCACTTCTTCTAAAAACCCCTGAAGAGTGGGATCTTCTGTTTGTGTTTCGTATTCTTGAATAACCGTTCCAAGTTCTTTTAAGTTTTCCAAACGAGCTTCTGACTCGATCGAAGCTTCTTTTTCGAGCGAAGATAAATACCCCGACTCGGACAAGACCAATCCGTAGAACTCTACAGGGCTCATTCGTCGTTGTTCTTTTTGTAGTTTAGCAAAAAGCTCGAGAAACGCTTGAACGCGTTTTTGAGGCCCCGAACCCAATCCCGTTTCGCCTTTTGCAGCTAGACCTAAAGCCTCCAAAAAAGAAAGCCCCTCTCGAAAAGCAAACTCTCTTATAGAATCTAAAGTCTGCTTTCCAAGGCCCCGAGCAGGTACGTTAATAATTCTATTTAAAGAAATCTCATCTTTTGAATTTACGAATAATCTTAAGTAGGCAATCGCATCTTTGATTTCGGCGCGATCGTAGAATTTAACTCCACCAAAGATCTTGTAGGGAATCTTTTCGTAGCGAAGCTGATCTTCAAACAAACGCGATTGAGCATGGGTGCGATAAAAAATGGCCATTTCACGCAAGTCGAAACCGTCGTTTCGCATTCGAACAATGTTTTTTACTGTCCACCTGGCTTCCTCTAAATCAGTCGCCATTTCGTGCGACTCAACCAAATCGCCATCGGAATTCGAGGTAAATAGCACTTTTTCTTTTCGCAATACGTTGTTTGAGATAACTCCGTTTGCAGATTTAATAATATGGCCCGTAGAGCGATAGTTTTCCTCTAGCTTGATAACTTTCGCATCTGAATAATCTTTTTCAAAATCCAGAATGTTCCGGATATCGGCCCCTCGCCAACCATAAATACTTTGATCTTCGTCACCCACAACAAACAGATTTCGGTGCTTCTCTGTCATGAGTTTTAGGAGCATGTACTGCGATGGGTTGGTATCCTGGTACTCGTCCACCAATAAAAATCTATACCTATCCTGAAACTGCTCTCTAAATGAGGGATTATCTTTAAAAAGTTTCAGTGTGAGATAAATTAAATCGCCAAAATCTACAGCGTTGTTTTTTCGAAGTTCAGCATCATAGGCTCGAATGATGGGCGCCATTTTTGAATCCGCAAAACTTAAGGAACTAGCCTGAAACTCGGCGGTACTAGCGCCATCGTTTTTCAAAGATCCAATACGGTACATAATGGCTTTTGGAGAAACAACCCGATCACTGAGGTTTTGCTTTTCCATCAAGCTCTTAATTAAACTCATTTGATCGCTATCGTCGTAAATCGTAAAATTTGAGTCTAAACCGACAAGGTTTCCGTAAAGCCTAAGGAGCTTGGCCCCCATACTATGAAAAGTCGAAACCCAGAGCTCGTTTGATGGAACGCCTTTGCCGTCGAGCAACTGTGTGATTCGTTCTTTCATGACTTTTGCTGCTTTGTTAGTAAAAGTCAGTGCAAGAATTTCGCCCGGCAACGCCACACCAGATTCAATAAGTCGAACTATACGGTGTGTGAGTACACGAGTTTTTCCGGAGCCCGCACCTGCCAAAACTAAAGCCGGACCATGATCGAACATGACGGCATCTTTTTGAGGACCATTCAAAAAACTCATATTTCTATAGAATTTCTTAAGCTAGAAAGACGGCCAAATGATAGTTTGGATTCCAAAAAAACCCTCCCCTTAACCAAGCTGCGTCATGAACCAAAACGGAATCAGATCTCAAAAAGGCACTAGGTAAGTTCCATTTAGGCACCACTTTTGAGCACCAAGGGCTTCAGCAAATTTAATACTTTTTTGCATTTTTATTTATATATTTCATATAGATACAAAATAATTGTCAAAACTTTAAACAGTTGGCACGCATTATGCATATAAATTAGTCATCAGACACTAGTTTGATTTCGGACCCGTTATCCGCCCGACCTCACTCCTCCCCTCCCCCCCCTGTGAATTCGGCGGATAACGGGTTCGGTTTTTTTTGTGGTAGATTTTCGTTTACCATGTCTCAACCCTGCTCAAACTTAGCGACACATATTATTGGTTCTGAAGTTCTAAAAATTTCTGGCGAAATTAACGAACTCAAAAGAAAAGGTAAAAAGATTTTAAATTTTACGGTCGGAGATTTCGACCCAAAATATTTTCCGATTCCACCTGAATATAAAACCGAGATCTTAAAAGCTGTCGAACAAGGTGACACAAACTATCCACCGTCAAATGGTCTTTTGGAACTTCGAGAGTCAGTTAAAGATTTTTACAAAAAACATTTTGAAAGCGAAATCACCACAGACGAAATTCTGATTTCTGGAGGCGCAAGACCACTCATTTACGGATTTTTCAAAGTCCTGGTCGACCCAGGCGACTCGGTTTTGTATCCGGTTCCCTCTTGGAACAATAACCATTACTGCTATCTTTCACAGGCGCGAGGCATTCCCATGGTGTGCAAAGCGAGCAATGGATTTATGCCTGAGTTGTCCGAAATCAAGCCTCTGCTGCCCGAACTTCGAATGATTTGCCTGAATAGTCCATTAAATCCTACGGGCACAACAGTGCGCGCAGATGATCTCAAAGAGTTGCTCGAAGGAATTGTGAACGAAAATCTAAAAAGAGCCTCGCGGAATCAGCGACCTCTTTATCTTTTGTATGATCAAATTTATTGGATGCTAAATTTTAACGACACTCAGAGACATCCTTTTCCACATCATTTAGTTCCAGAATCAAAACCCTACGTTGTGTATGTAGATGGTATTTCAAAATACTTTTGCTCAACCGGACTACGAGTGGGCTGGGGTGTTGCGCCTAAGAATATCACTCAAGCAATGTCGAACTTTTTAGGACACGTTGGGGCCTGGGCTCCAAAACCAGAGCAAAAAGCCCTGGCCGTGTTTTTAAAAAATTCCGACGCAATTTCGAGTTATGTGAAAACTCTAAAACAAAATTTAAAATCCCGACTTGTACCGCTCTATGAAGGAATTCAAAAACTGAAAAGCCAAGGCGCGCCCATCGACGCAATCAACCCCGAGGGCGCAATTTATTTATCTCTGCAAATTAAAGACAAGAACGGGCCAGAAACCAACGAAGCCAAACGCAAACGACTCTTAGAAGAAACAGGAATTGCAGTCGTGCCATTTCAGGCCTTTGGCCTAAAAGAAGAAAGTGGTTGGTTTAGAATGTCCGTTGGAGCCGTGTCACAACAAGACATCCAGGATGCTGTTCAACTTTTAGCCCGATTTAACGGTTAATAATTTGTACCGTTGGTATCTGATAGTTTTCTAGGTCTACGGGAAAAGATTGAATTTTCTTCATGTCGTCACCTATCAAAGCTATTTCCTCATAGAGACTTATGTATTTTTGAATCATCCCCACAAGGGAATCTATTTGATTGTATAGCGCAAAAAGCTTCATTCCTTTTGAGGCGACTTTAATTTTACTCATGTAATGTTTGAATCGAAAACTATTTAAGAAACTATGACTGATAGACTGATGAATTTTTTGCTCTAGTTTGGTCACGAAGTCGTTATTATCGAGCTTTACAATTTCACCACTTTTTAAATGCTCACGATAATCTCGGATTTGGCTTATCAAGTCCTTGTACTTTAGTTCTTTTTCGACCGAATCCTCTATAGGGTCCTGTACCTGCAACCAAATCGAAAAAGCCACAAAAGTTTCTATGTTGTAATTTAGCAAAAACAAACTTTGATTCTGCGCTGTCATTTCGGGAATAATATCTGGCAGCTTTTCAAAAAATGCAAAGTTCCAGTACTGCGACAACTTAACAAGTAAATCATCAAAGCTGCTGGCTTTTTCTAACTGAAACAAAATATCTTCAAGTGGTTCGTGCGATTTAAATAACGAATCAGAGTCGAAGACTTTCTTCCCTAATTTTTTAGGGGACAAAATACTCGACGCTCCTTTAGTCGCAAGCGAAGTTCGAGCGTTTAAAGCTTTGATTTTTTGAGTGAATATTTTTTGGGTTACTTCAATAGAAGCGTCCTTCGGGCCTTCAACTTTGATTTCTTCTTTTTTAAACTCAGACTTAGTACCCTCAACAGACTTCTTGGAGTCATTATCAGTACCGCTCAACAAAACTCCAGTAGAGCTAGGGATTCGATCAAAAGACAAAGGGCCAATATCGCCATTGAATAATCCTAACGACAATAAAGACATTAAAAAGATGGGCTTTCTCATAACACCCCTAAGGATGCAAGCAGAATGCCTGCCTAACCCATTGATATTATTGAAACACCCAATGGGTCTCGCCCGGATTTGCCGTTTTTTGTCTGCAAAGTGTCACTAAACTGACAGCTTTAAAAAACCGAAAAGACCATGAGCCATGGTCATTTCAAAACTAGGTCCTTTGGGGGCCTACTTTTTTATTTTTCTCTGCTCTGCAAAAGCGGCTCCGAATTGCATGAAACTTTTTTCAAAAGCCAAGCTCTCCGAAGAAGACTCCAAGCTGGCTAAACAGGATCAAAAAAATCTTGGAATTTGGAGATTTTTCTACAAATTCAATTACACAGATACAAATCCATCAGTACCTAAATTGCTAAACAATCCTACTTCCCCACTTGAACCTTCGCCATCTATCAAAGAACAGGCCAAAGACGCACTAGCCCTGTTTGCAAGAGCAACACCCAAAAGTCTTCAGCATAAAATTCCACTTTCAATACAAGAAAAAATGAAAACTCCAGCCACAGAGGCCACGTCAGCAGTATTTAAAAATTTATTATCTATCATGAGTGGCAGACCGCTCTACCAGCTTTACCCCCGATATTTTTCAAAAGTCGCCACGGGAAAATCCATGGACTTTAATTTCGACAAAATGAACTACCAAAGAATCCTAAAAAAAATGCCCGAGGACTCTTTTACACGCTCACACATGCCAATAACTTCTATTGAAGGTCGTTTTTGGTACTCTTCTGGGGTTACCGCAGCCAAAGCCGCTCC
>JACCDO010744179.1_pt1 | contig 22163 bp, 21 predicted proteins | sample 7446101 | NCBI WGS metagenome assembly JACCDO01 (sample SAMN15323440, study PRJNA562643) | freshwater metagenome | isolation source: river surface water | place: USA:Blue River Watershed | collected 2017-08-16
ATTTTTCTTATATATTTCTTTATTACCCCAAGCATCATTTATAGTAGAATAGTTTATCATTATATTAATTATAATTATATTTTAATTTTGTCGTTTAATATTAAAGAAAAGATTGTTTAATATTATATATTTATGAGTTCAGATTCAAGTTCAGATATAGATTTAAATTTACTTGATAAACATGGTAATAATATTAATATACCACCATTAAAAAAAGAAACCAGTGAAAGTGATTTATATTTAAATTTATTAGCAAATCCATCAAAATCCAGAGAAAACTCAGAACGTTCATCTTCTTCTATTAATTTCGATGATAAACATGATAATGATGATACATCTAGTGTAAGAAGAGAATCATATAGACGTTCTGAAAGACAATCTGAAAGACATTCTTCTCGTAGAAGCACAGATCGTCGTTCTGATTCAGAATCATCTCGTGCTAGATATGAAGATGTAAAATTATCAGAGAAACGCGATAATCATCATGATTCTCATGATTCTCATCATGATTCTCATCATGATTCGCATGGTGTAACACGTAGTGAAACACCAGAACCTAAACTAACTGGTCAACAATTAAGAATGAAGAAAATTGATTTATTAAGAAAATTAAGTGATTTGAAAACTAAAGGTTATAAATTAACAAAAGAGTATGATTTCAATAGTTCAATTGAAGAAATGGAATATGAATATGATTTATTAAAAAGTTTTGCAGATAGAAGAAATGGTATCAAATTATATAAAAATACTATTATTAATTTTACTAATTTAGTTGAATTTTTTAATGATAAATATGACCCATTTGGTGCAGAATTAAGTGGTTGGTCTGAACATATGAGTGTTGAAGTTGATACTTATGATGATGTCTTAGAAGAATTGTATGAGAAATACAAAGGTGCCGGTAAATCTTTACCCCCAGAAGTTAAATTATTAATTTTAATTGGATTTTCTGCATCCGCATTCCACTTTACAAAGAAACATATGAGCAATTTACCAACTTCAACTGCGAATGTTCCTGCACCTGGTGGTCATCCATTTGGTGGAATACAAACAGGAATTGCGCAAAAAATAGCAAGCATGGGTAAAGAAACTAGTAAATTTAAATCTGAACAAGAATTAAATATTGAAAGAATGAGAGAAGAAATGCGTGAAAAAGATAGACAAATGAAAGAAATGATGAGAAATAATATGAATAATAAACCACAAAATACAGTATCTCAAGGACCTGTATCTGGACCAGCTACTAATTTAACAAATAATCGTGGAGCGCCTATTAGCTTTACAAATAATGTTCCAATTAGTTCATTCACATCCGGTAATCCCAGTCAATTAATTCAAACTAAAGACCCAAGACCATTAATACAAACACCAGACACTGTAAAAGATGTTCTTAATAGACTTCATAATAGAGAAAGAGATTTAGATACAATTGATACACAAGATGAAACAACTACAAATAATGACAGACTATTATCAGATATGTCTGCAAGTGAATCTAAGAAGAAAGGTAAGAAAAAACCAATTATGAAGATTGAGTAAATAATAATATTATAATAATATTATATAAAGACATGTATTTGTTAATTTAAAGAAAAATTAACAAGTATAAATAATATGGAAAAGAGTAGACGCGGTAGACGTCCTAAAAATCAACAAATACAATTTAAAAATGAAAATACTATATCAGATACACCTATTATTGCACATTTACCTATAGATTTATCTGATGTAATGCATGAACAGGATAATGATATTTTTATAAAAACTGAGTCTAATGATGTAGAGATAAAACAGCTTAAAAAAAAAATAGACGAATTAAATGTAAAGTTATCTAAATATGAAAAACAGAACAAACCATCTGTTATAGTTTGTGAGAATAATAGTATATCAAAGTGTTGGTGGGATAGAGAATATTTTAATACACCTGCTGTGGAGATGCCTGAAGCATATTTAAATGGTCAGTTTTTATGCACAGGGAAATATTGTAGTTGGGAGTGTATGATGGCATATAATATAGATATTAATGATGAAAATATTGCAAAAAGAACATCATTAATACATTTAATGTATAAAAAAACATATGGTGAATTTAAAATTATTTTACCAGCATCTTCATGGAAAATATTAGAACATAATGGAGGAATTATATCAATAGAAGATTTTAGATTAAATTTAACATTAAATGATCTAGAATATAATTATATAAAACCACCAATGATATCTAGAATTTCTTATATAGAAAAAATTCCAATTAAAAAAGAAATAGATGAAAATTTTAATTCAACAGATTTAATTTTAAAAAGGAATAAACCATTAAAATCATCAAAATATTCTTTAGAATCAATCATGGGTTTAAAGAAAATATCATCAAATATTTCTACAAATAATTAAACGGAAATAAATAAATTTCCTGTATTATTTGAAATTAATTTGTCAATAAAAAGTTTATGGTCATCAATTGTAATATCATATTCTTTAGAAGAAATATTGTAAATAGGGGGAGATTCTAAAGATATGTTTAATATGTTTTGCATATTTGTATCTACTAGTGCTTTATTAATAGATTCTTTAATTAATTGAATCCCATTACTTGATACCATTTTAAATTTAGTAATAGGATTTGTTGTTTTAACTGTTATATTTTTAATTAAATCTAATAAAATTGTATCAATATTCAGTTCATCACTATTTTCAATAATATAGTCAAATAATGAGAACTCTTCGCGTTTTTTATCAAGTGGATAAATATTAGATTCCCAATATTGATTAAAATTATGATTATTTTTAATTGTATATTTTTTTACACAACTTAATAAAATTCTATTTTTATTATTAGTATCTTCAAACATTTTATATTCTTCTGAATCTTTATCTATATATGCCATACTAATAATTATAGTATTATCATCTGATATATCCTCTACTGTACCTACAAAAGGTTTTAATAGGGGAGCAAGTGTATTTACATGTTTATGTTTTAATGATGTTTTCTGTGTTGCTAATTGAAATGGCATAATTGCAGAAATATCATAATCAGGTAAATAACATTCAAAACAATTATCATGATGCTTGGTAAACATAAAATTTACCATTGTTTTAACATTAGGATAATTTGAACTGTAAAAACGGAATTGAGAAGTCATTTATATAATATATATATTATTATGTATATTTTATATCAATTTTTATTTTGGATATCTATTTTATTGACCTTAGGTCAATAAAATAGATATAAGAAATAACCTTTGAAAGCGTTGACGTTTATCAAAACAAATTTTATAAAATTTGTTTTGAACGTACAACGATATCAATTTTTCCCATAATTAAGACCTACGGTCTTAATTATTAGTAAAAACCTTTGGTTTTTAATGGCTTTTCAAAATTTAATGATATATTAAGTATATTATTCGATTAATACTTTTATAATTGTTATATTTTTTTATAATATGTATATATATAAATATATATGGATTATAAAACAAAATATTTAAAATATAAAAATAAATATTTAACTTTAAAAATGTATGGTGGTAACCCATCTACTATTTTAGCAAGAGTTAAGAAATTCTTTGAAGGAAAAGATATATGTTCTAAAGATGATTTATTTATCTCTGAATTCAGATCTTTAAGTGCATCAACTGGAGCTACTCAAGGTCATGGTGGTGCTTTAGTCTATTTTGGTAATATTAATGCACCAGATGGTATAATTCCAGTTGTTGTTAAGTTTTTCTCATTATTAAATAATTCTGTTACAGAAGATACCAAAGTTAAAACAGATAAAGCTATTAATGAAATCGGTATTACACATTATATAAGTCATCATTTCTTAAAAGATGACAAAAAGAACCTTACTGATAATTTTACAGTATTTTATTACAATATTAAGTGTTCTGAATATATAACAAAAGCTTTTGAACAAAGTAAAGCATTACTTACAGGTTCTAAAGTGCCTCCTAATGCTGCATTAAATAATGATTCAAATATAATGATTGTAGAAAAGTTATCTGGTGATTTAAAAGGTTATATTAAAAATAACATAGCTAATGATAATTTTTTTAAAGTTATATTATCAATATTGATTCAAATTGCATTAACTTTATTGGTGTTTAATAAAGAATTCGGATATTTTGAACACAGAGATTTTCATTGCGGTAATGTATTATTATTAATAGACCCAACAAAAGCTGTAAAGAAAATACGTTATACTACAGAAGCATATGAATATAAAATAAATTTAAATACATATAATATTATTCCCAAAATATGGGATTTAGCAACTGCATATCTTGGGGTATTAAATGACCAATTTAAGAAAAATGTTAATCCTACACCATTTTTTGATTATTTAGGTACATTAAAACCTGTAACACATTCTCCAAATGCAGGAAAAGAAACAGGTATCACTAAAGATTTTAAATTTTTACTTGAACAACTTATGGGAGAATTAAATGATGTAGCAAAATCTAAAAGTATTGCTAATATTACTACATCTCCATTATTTTTATTTTTAAAATCAAATCATGAAAAAATTAGAAATGTATCACAAATAATAGATTCTTTAATTGAAGAACTAAAGAAACAAGACCCAGCTGCTGTATATTCATGGGACCCAGATGAAAAACCTGTTGCTACACAAGCAGCAAATGTAGCAGATGCCCAATTTGTAATTAAAATGACATAATAATTGGGATTTTAGTCCTATACTACTATAAGATAAATATCTATTGAAAATAATGATATATATTAAAAAAATTGAAAAATTTTTAATATATATGTTATTAATAAAAAAACGGTATGTCACACCTTAGTATTCTTCTGAATTACTATGTCCAAAATAACTATCTCAACCTCACCTCAAGCATTTCAAGCACTGACTTGGAGCTATTGCTTGAAGGCATTAAAGAGTATAACATTGTCATAGAGGTAGTCAATGTTCCAAAAGATTTCGCATTCACGGACCGTCTCAAAACTCTACCGGGTATTGAGATAAAAGAATTCCTTTAACTATCTGTTATTGGATAATATTCGTCTAGATCATTATATGGTTTTAGTTCGAAAATATATACTAAAAGTTACCTATTTATATATATATATATATAATATATGGATTATAAAATAAAATATTTAAAATATAAAAATAAATATTTAAGTCTTAAAATGTATGGCGGTAGTCCCTTTTTAGACAGAGTTAAATCCTATTTTGCTGGTAAAGATATATGTACTAAAGATGATTTATTTATATCTGATTTTAAATCATTAACCCCATCAACTGGAGCAACAATTGGTTATGGAGGTGCTTTAGTATATTATGGTAATATTAATACACCTGAAGGAATGATTCCTGTTGTTGTTAAATTTTTCTCCTTAATAGCAAATCGTCCTACTGGTGCAAAAGACAAAACTGATAAAGGTGTAAATGAAATAGGGTTGACCCATTATATTAGCAATCATTTCTTAAAACCAGAAAATAAAAAATTAACAAATAATTTTACAACATTTTATTATAATATTAAATGTTCTGATTATATATTAAAAACTTTTGAACAAAGTAAAGCATTATTAAGTGGAACTAGGCAAACAACTGAACCTATAATTAATAATGATTCAAACATTATGATTGTAGAAAAATTATCAGGAGATTTAAAAGGTTATATAAAAGCTAAAATAGGTAATCCAAATTTATTTAAAATAGTAATATCTATATTAATCCAAATTGCATTAACATTAATAATATTTAATAAAGAATTTAAATTTTTTTCACATGGAGATTTTCATAGTGGTAATATATTACTATTAATTGACCCTGCTATAAATATAAAGAAAATTCGTTATACTAGTCAATTTTTTGATTATAAAATAAATTTAAATACATATAACATTATACCTAAAATATGGGATTTTGCTACATCTAATCTAAAAGTAATTAATGACCAATTTAAAAAAGATATTAAACCTTCTCCATTTTTTGATTATTTAGGGACAGTTAAACCACTTATACACACACAAGATGCAGGATACGAAACTGGTATAACAAATGATGTTAGATATTTATTTTCAAGTATTCTTTTAGACTTAAAAACAGCTGCAAGCGAAAAATCAATACCTAATATTAATACATCTCCTTTATATGTATTATTGGAAAAACTTAATGTTACTGATACTGTCCCATCTAAGGAACCAGGATTTAGAAATGTATCACATTTATTAGACCAATTAATTGAAGAATTAATAGAAATAGATTCAAATGCTGTATATTCGTGGTTCTTAGATGAAGAACCTGATAAAACACAAGAAGCTAATATAGCAGATGCAGAATTTATTTTTAATATAAATAAATAATAAAAGTAAAAATAATAAATTATCTAATTTATTATTTTTATTTTATAACTTATTAATTAAAGCATACATACCTTGTAAGAAGCAATCAGCTAAATCATCTTTCTTTTTATGAGAATTAAATTTAGTAACCCATTCTGGGAATTCTTTTATCATTTCTAAACAATATTTAACACCAAGTGATTTTGTTAATTTATAAGTTTTTGAATCATTATCAGTATTTTTTACTTTTACTAATTCTGCTTTATCTCCATTATCTGCTAATTTTAATTTATTACTAGGAGCCATAAAATGCACTTCTTTTAATGGTGATTGTGAAATATGTTTATCAATTATCCCACGAATTATATAATAATTATATAAAGTAACTGATATTGTTTTCATACGTGGATTTTTCATCGTTGGTTGATTTTCAATGAATACATATTCACAATTTAATAAATTTGGTCTTTTATCTAATTCTTTTATTAATTTAAGTAAAAAATCATCCATACTCATTTTATCAATACCTTTTTTTGTATGTTTAACTAATTTATAGCTATTGCTTATATTAGTATACTTACTTTTAGCATGAACATTACAAAAATGTTCAGAATTATTATATTTATATTTAGTTTTCTTACCACAAGCACCTGTCTTACCTTCAAATATACAAGTATTTATACTTGTATTATTACTAGTATCATCACTTAAATTACTAAATATATTATCAAATTCAGGTGGTGTTATATTTGCATTTTTACTATGATTTTTGCAATAATATTTCTCTGTAATATTTTGATAAAAACTAGGATTTGCATTACATTCAGTACATTTCATTTTTTCTCTATCAGTTAAATTTATAATATCCCAATCTAATATTTTAAAATTTTTGGTTTCTTTATTATAATCAATTAAACAAAAAGCCAAATTAATTATTCCAACATCCCACGATAATACAATCATATATTATAATCCATAATTAATTATTTATATCATTTATATGATAATTAATATAATATATAATTAATTTTTTTTAATATAATATAATATATATATGGATAGTTATAATAAATATTTAAAATATAAAACAAAATATGAATTATTGAAACAACAAATGGGTGGTGCTAATAATTATATATCAGGTGCTTCTCATTTAACATATTTAAATAATTCTGCAAACAATTCAAAAATTATTTTAGTTACAACAAATAGTTATTTAGACGGTAATAGTAATTGTGTTTCAGAATTAATTAGAGATAGAAGTTCTTCTATTGAACCTTTAAATACACATTTAAAACATACAATAGAAAATGTTAAACCATTAGAATTATTTATTGCTAATAAAGTATCAATGATGAATCTTGTAGATGATAGTATTTTACCTAGATTAACTACAACTGAAAGATTATTACAAACATGTTTTAGACATGGTCAACCTAGAACAAGCGGTGCTGCTGGTGGCGCACCAAGTCCTGTAAACTATATATATACTGATAATTTAATAATAGATGAAGACAAAGTATTATCATTATTAGAACAACTTGAACAAATAGAAAGATATTCACGTGTTAATAATAAATATTTAATTATTAATGAAATGGAACAAGAAGGCGGATATCCTAATCCTGAAGCTGCAGCTAGAGCAGCTAAAGCTGCTGCGGATGCTTTAGAAGCTGCTAGAGCTGCTAATGCTGCAAAACAAAATGAAACAATGGCAAGAGTAGAAACTATTGGCGCACAAGCAGCAGAAAATTCTGCCAAACAAGCAGAAACAGCAGCAGCAGATGCTGCTGCCAGTGGACAATCTGGTGTTGCAAGAAGATTAGCTGAAAGAGCAGCACAACAAAAAGCTAATGCAAATTTATTAACAGCACGAGCGGCTGGACATGAAGCAGAAGCACAAAACAAAAAAGATCAAGCTCTAACAATAGCGGACAGGGCTCTTGTTGGAGTTGCTTCTGCACTTGAAAATGCACAATTTGGAGAATCAACATGTGTAGATGTACCTAGTGTTCAAGCTGCTGTTGATGCTGCAAGTACGGCTACACAAGCAGTTAAAACTGTAACTAATACCCGTAGTAGGTCTCCTCCTCGTGCAGAAAATTCTCGTTCAAGTAATAGTGCAAATACATCTTCACCTCAAGCACGTGGACAAAATCCTCCTTCAAGTGAACGTGGACGTGGAAGTTCTCCTTCACGTGATCGTGGACGTGGACGTTCTCCTTCACGTGAACGTGGACGTTCTCCTTCACGTAGAGTGGAACGTTTATCTTTCCCTGGATATTGGGACTATTTTAAATTATATTTAAATAGATATATTAATGGTCTTCAAATATTACATAGTGATATGGAAAAACTTAGAAATAATCAACCTGTATCATCAAGAACATTATTAATTCAAACATTACAAAATTTATTAAGACATCCAATTCAAGGAGTTATTAATAGAGAAACTGGAGAAAAAACAACTATATTTCAACATATTTATAGTTTTATTGATACATTTTTAACAAATTATACAGCATTTATACAATTAAAAATACCACAAGATAGAGTATATGATTTAGTAAAATACTGTAATTCTATAAATAGAAAATTAAGTGCATGTGTTACATTATCACAATTGATGGGTAAACAAAATTCAATTGTTTTAATAGATGAAAAAAGATTAAATGGAATTGAAGATCCTTTAGTTACAAAAGAATTTATATGGTTATTAACAACATTTTATGGTTTTAGAGTTTATAAAAGAGACAGATCAGATATACATAATTATATTGAGTCATATGATAATACATTTTTATTATGTATTAGAAACTATATTTCATTTTCAGATTTTTTTAAATCAACAGCTATAGAGAAATTATTTTCAGACAAATTTTCTGATGAAAGAACAGCAGGAACACCTAGAAGAGGAACATCACCTGAAAGAACACCTAGAAGAGGACCATCACCTGAAAGAACACCTAGAAGAGGACCATCACCTGAAAGAACACCTAGAAGAGGACCATCACCTACAAGACCAGGTGGAAGACCAAATCCACCTGGAAGAAACTAAATAAGACTAATTGTATAATAAATATTTTACAGATACTTAACCATAGAACTACGGTTAAATAATTAAAAGATATTAATTTAAATATTCATATAATTATATAATTATATGAATATATTTGAATATATTTGGTTAGATGCAGATAATAATTTTCGTTCAAAACTTAGAGTAATGGAATCAGATAATAAAGCTTATTGGAATTTTGATGGTTCCTCTACAAATCAAGCAACAACCGAATCTAGCGAAGTTATATTAAAAGTAGTTGCAAGTTATAATCATCCATTTTTAGATGGTAAATTATATTTATGTGCTACTTATGATATAAATGACAAACCATTATCTAATAATTATTATGATAAAGCAACGGATATATTTAATAAAAAACTAGAAGATAAACCATGGTTTGGATTAGAACAAGAATATTTTATATGTGATTCTCAAAATAATATTAATATTAATAATAAAAGTAATATTTATTATTGTAGTCCAATTAACCAGGACCAAGATGAAGTAAAAATGACTACTGAACATTTGGAAGCATGTATTAAAGCTGGTATTAGAATTAGTGGTAATAATGCAGAAGTTGTCCAACATCAATGGGAATTTCAAGTAGGACCTGTAGAAGGTATAGATGCAGGGAATCAACTAATGGTTGCAAGATATTTGTTAAATAGAATAGCTGCAAAATATAATAAAATAGTTAATTATCATCCAAAACCAATTAATAATGTAAATGGTAGCGGATGTCATATTAATTTTTCAACTCAATCTATGAGAGAAGAAGGTGGGTTAACTATAATAGTGAATGCAATTGAAAAACTTAAACAAAATCATTCTTACCATATGGAAAATTATGGAATAGATAATAATAAAAGAATGACAGGACATCATGAAACAGCCAGTTATGATAAATTTACTTGGGGCGTTGGTAGCCGTAATACAAGTATTCGCGTTGGATATGAAACGTTTAAAAACAATAAAGGGTATTTTGAAGATAGACGTCCAGCTTCTAATATAGACCCATATTTAGCAACAAGTATTTTATTCAAAACATGCTGTTTATAATCAAATTATAAATATTGATAAATAAATTTATTAATTATATAATTAATAAATTTAATATAAATTAATAAATGAATATATCTAATGATTATAAAAATAAATATTTTTTATTATTAGAGGATGAAAAATGTAAATTATTATTATCATTAATTAAAAAAGAAATACCAGAAAATGATATATATATTAAAAGATTATTCAAAGAAATTAAATTAATTATTCAGTTTAATTTCACTGAAGTTTTTCTTCAAGTAAGCATGATATTAGAATTAACTAAAGGTATACCACATATTATACGTGGTTCTGCGGGGTCATGTTTATTATGTTATTTATAACCTTTGGTTGGGATATTACTAATATAGACCCAATTAAAGAAAATATTACCCTATCTAGATTCATGCATAAGAATAGAAAAGACATTCCAGATATTGATATTGATTTTCCATCACATTTGAGAGATGAAATTTATCAAAAAATATTCTCAGAATGGAAAAGTCGTGTTGCTCGTATATCAAATTATGTATTATATAAACAAAAATCTGCTTTAAGAGAAGCAATTAGACAGGAAGGATATAGAAAAAGAATACCTAGGGTTTTTGATATTACTAATATTTTTAATGATAGGAGTAAAATTGAAAGTATTAATCAACGCAAGAATGAATTATTAGGAAAAATGAGATGTTATTCTTTACATTGTGGAGGTATTGTAATTTTTAATGAAAAAGTCCCAGATGATTTAATATTAATGAGAAAATCTCAAGATAATATAGTTCAAATAAAATTAAACAAAGATGATACAGAAAGGATGAATTATATAAAAATAGATATCTTATCAAATAGAGGATTGTCTCAATTAATGGGTATATCTAATTATAAACCACTTAATAGTTATCCATTAGATTGTCCAAAAACATTAGAATTATTTAAAAATGGAGATAATATTGGATTAACACATTCTGAATCAAGAGCAATGTATAAAGTTTATAAAACAATGCAACCAAAAACAATAAAAGAAATAGCAATTGCAATTGCTCTAATCAGACCAGCTGCATCAAAAGGTTATCAAAAAGCAGATTTTTTAAGAGATTATAGTATTTATAAAAAAAATGGTAAATATATTATTTTTGATGATGATGCCACTTTGTTTTTAAAAAAAATATTAAATTGTGATTCTAGTACTGCAGATAATTATAGAAGAGCTTTCGCTAAAAATAAAATAAATCTTAAAAAAGAATGTATAAAAAAAATAAAAGAAAATGTTAATAATGAAGAAAAAGTTAATATTATTATTAAAAGATTAGAACAATTAGAATATTATTCATTTTGTAAATCGCATGCTTTTTCATATGCTCAATTAATATGGGCCCTTGCTTATCACAAAGTAAATAATCCACTATTATTTTGGTTATCTACATTAAATAATAACAATAGTAGCTATCGTAAATGGGTTCATTTTAGAGAAGCACATAAAGCTGGAATTAAATTATGTTTGGGTTCTAAACCATTTACATTAAAAGAAAATAAATTAATACCAACTAAATACTATAATGATAATGATAATAATGATTCTAAATTTCAATATAAAAAATACGGATACTGGATTAATGATAGTTTTATTAAAGAATGTTATTACTATGAATATTGGAAAGATATAACACCATTACATAAAAATATTCATAAATATATTGTTTATAACAAACAAATTAAATATGCTAGTTTTCACGGATTGATTGCTACAGGTAGAGCTTATAAAAAAGAAGAAAATATTGGATTTTTAACATTTATAACTATTAGTTCTAAAGATGGAATTTATCATGATTTAATTATTAATGGATATAATAAAATTAATCATTTTGATATAATAAAAGGGTATGGTAAAATTAAATTAGATGGTTCAATTGATGTTATTAAATGGGATGGGATTAATTATAATCTTTGATTTGTTTATGCAGTAATATTAATTAAATATGGTATTAAATAAACAAATAACACTACTAATATAATATTATTATTAGTATTTAATCCAGCGAATATAGATGCAAATAGAACACTTATAATCATCATAAAACTATCTCCAATTATAGCTCCACCACTTACTTCATTTCCATATTCTTTAAATAAATCAAATATTTTATTTACACCAAAAGGCATAGGTTTAACTAATAAATAATAAAATAGTAAATCATGTATAATTTGAACCACTAAAGCTAATAAAATAAATTTAATTATATTAAATTCACTAAAAATTTTATTATATAAAAATCTAGTAATTATAAAACCAATTATTAATATTAATACATCAATAATGACAGCTGGTAAACCTATTTTATTATACCATTCTCTTAATTTAGAACCTTTGAAAAAAGTAAATGCCATAATTATTATTATAATTTCAGCTAAGAGAGAACCAGATAATATTGGTAAAAAATCTGAAAAATTATTAAAATTAGATATATCTTTGAACATTTATTATAATAATCATAGATTATAATCATAGATTATAATCTATATTATAAAAAGCATAAAAATTGATAATAATAATTTAAATATATAATAATTATATATTTAATTAATGGCAAATCTTGATATCATCATTGGCCCTATGTTTGCAGGTAAATCGTGTGAACTAATCAGACGTATCCGCTTATTAAAAGTATTAAAAAAAGAATATATTGTTATCAAACCAAGTATTGATAATAGATATGATAATACTATGATTGTAAGTCATAATTTTGATAAAGAACACTGTATTGTATTAAATAAAATGATTGAAATTGAAAATCATAATTTAAATAATATTAATACTATTTTTATAGATGAAGCGCAATTTTTTGAAGACTTAGTTGATGTTGTGTATAATTTAGTTGATAAATATAAAATAAATGTGGTTGTTACTGGTCTTGATGGAGATTCAAAACGTAATAAATTTGGACATATTTTGGATTTAATTCCATATTGTAATTCATGCACTAAAATTAATGCAGCATGTATTATGTGTTTAGATGGAACGCCAGCGCCATTTAGTCATAGAGTAAATCAATCCGCAGAACAAGTTTTAATTGGTTCTACTGATTCTTATATGAGTTTATGTAGGAATCATTATTTAGAAATGAACTCAACTGAATAAAAATCTTCTATTTCTTTAATAGTCTTTATCTTACGACTACCTTTATATAATTTTTTATTTTTATTAGGTTTATTTCCAAGTCTAACATTAAAAGTCTCTTTTGTTGGAGAATACATTATTTATATATTATATATATTATATATAAATTATTGTTCATTAATCATAACCTTCTATTGATTATTAAGACATTTGGTCATAAATATTGATAAAATAAATATTTAAAGAGATATTAATACTTTAAAGAAGTAAATGGTAGATTGGAAAAACTATAACTACAAGCAATATATTGTTCCAGATGAAATGATGTTTAAATTACCAAAAGGTGTTTCAATATCAACAATGTGTGCAAAATGTAAATTAGGGACAGAATTGAATATTGATTTGATTAAAAATCATATGAATTTAAATTATGATGATATTATAAAAGTTAAAATTAATAATGATAGTATGCGAACATTAATTGAGGCTAAAAAGAAAAAACGCCGGACTAAACGTAAAACAAAAACATCAAGCAATCCTTTTTATAACCAAATTACAGTAGTAATTCGTATAAATGAAGGACCTTATGAAAATATTCACGATGAGCCAAAGATTAATTTGAAATTATTTAAAAATGGTAGTGTTCAAATTTCTGGTTTAAAAAATATTGAATATGCCAATAAAGCTTTAAATAAACTAATTTATTGTTTATCACAGGTTAAAGGTAAAATGGTTAATGGTAAAATCGAAGAAGTATCTTTTGTAGAAAATAAAACAAAATTAGGTATTTTTGATTTTGAAATTTATATGATTAATTCAAATTATATGGTAAATTTAATGATTGACCGTACTAAATTATATGCATTATTATTAATGAAAAAAATTAAAGCATCTTATGAAAAATGTGTTCGCGCATGTGTTAATATTAAATATGTTCCATTAGAACATAATAATGAAGAAAAGGATGTTAGTGTGTTTATTTTTGAAAAAGGGAATATTATAATTACAGGTGCGCGTAATTTTCATCATGTAGTATCAACATATGATTATATCAACAATATATTATTAAATCATATTGATGATATTATTAAAAAAGATGATGATTATGAAGGCGAGATGATTTTAAAGATTTATGAAGATATTTACAAGGATAATAAACATAAATTATTTCTAGCCGAAGATTAGGTTAATACTATTTTTTTATTATCATCCAAATAGATAGTATGTTCAAAATGTGAAATTATATCACCATTTGTTCCAACTAAATCTGATTCTGGAACTATTATTTTATTATTTATATAATATTCTATTTCTTCTTGAGGAATATTATAATATTTCAAATCATTTCTAGTGAAAGCAAAATTTCTAAATAATTTATATAATTTTTGATTAGGTTTATTAATTTTTAATACATCTGAATTACTACTATAAGTAAATGATGGATTTAAAATACATGTTAATGGTTCAACTGCAAATACACCTTCTGTAAATCTAGAATTATTAAATTCATTTATAATATTATCAATTCTAGGAGGAGAATGTAATTTAAATTGTTTAATACCGTGACCACCTAATCCATAAACTATTTTTAAATTATGATTATTATTATTATGTTCAATTTCTGTTGATTCTATTATTTCTTGAATTACTCTTGATACATTTTTTATAGGAGCATCTATTCCAATTTCTTTAATCCCATTCATTAAAGCTTCATATGTTGCTTTATTTTGAACATAATGTTTATTAATACCGTAAGTAAATGCAGAATCAATAATCCAACCATCTATATGAACACCATAATCAATTTTAACATTATCATTGTTATTTAATATTTCATTATTATTAAGAGGAGAATGATGACATACAATATGATTTACACTTATACTAGGTGGGAATGGAATACCACCATTTATATTTTGTTTTGATAATTCTCTAGTTAATGAAGCAATTTTACATGATATATCATATATTTTAACACCTGGTTTTATCATTGGTAATAAGTGTTTTTTTATTTCTTTATGAATATTTCCAGCTTTAATTAATGCATCTAAATTTATACTCATTATATTAATATTATTAATATAATATATATTTAATTTCTATTATAATTTCTATCACTTATAATTGTATTTTCTCTAATAACATCTCTTTGTGAAGCTGATTTATAATCAACATTATTTACAAATGGATTTAATTTAAGTGTTTCAGGAACATATTCATTTATAGCGGAACGTTCCTGTAATATATTATATCCTCTTGTTTCTGGAACTTCTTCAATATAATTAACACCTACATTTCTAACTCTATTCATTAAAGGTCTGTCTTTTTCTCTTCTGTCTCTATCTACATATTGACCAATATTATCTCTGCCTTGTGGGATTCTATCAGTACCACCTCCCATTAAATCTCTATTAACTAAATTAATTGAATTTTCAATAGAATCATTTTGTACCATATTATAAAATTGTAATCTAGATTCATCTTTTGTAACAAATGCAATTTCTGGTCCATTATAATCTTTGGCCAATACTTCTTCTACTACACCACTACGAGTTTTATCACCATATAATTTATATGTTCCTGTAGCTTGGCTAAATGCAACACCTTCAAATTCATTATCTTCATCTCTATTTGTTGGATTAGCAGATTGTTGATTTTCATATACATAACCTGCATTATTATTATATGATGTTCCCATAAATTTATTATTTTCAGCTCTATTTGTAGGATTAGATGCTTGGTTATTTTCAAATACATAACCTGCATCACTATTATTACCTGCAGTTATATATATATTATTTTGAACTCTATTTGTAGGATTTGCTGATTGATTATTTTCGTATAAATAACCAGCATCACTATTTTTACCATGATTTATATATCTATTAGGGTCTTCACGTAATGTTGGAAGTGCAGATTGTTCATTTCTATAAGATGTTTGGTCAACGAAAGCTTTAGCATTAGTAATATTAGTATTTTGTTCAAACTGTTCTCTAATTGTAGGATTAGCTGATTGTTCATTACGGTAAGTATATTGGTCAACAAATGCTTTAGGATTAGTTATATTAGTATTTTGTTCAAATTGTTCTCTAATTGTTGGATTTGCAGATTGTTCATTACGATACATATTTCTATCTACAAATGCTTTTGGATTAGTTATATTAGTATTTTGTTCAAATTGTTCTCTGATTGTAGGATTAGCTGATTGTTCGTTGCGATATGTATATTGATCTACAAATGCTCTTGGGTTAGTTATATTTTTATTTTGTTCAAATTGTTCTCTAATTGTTGGATTTGCAGATTGTTGATTACGGTATGTGTATTGGTCAACAAATGCTTTTGGATTAATAATATTTGTATTTTGTTCAAATTGTTCTCTAATTGTTGGATTTGCTGCTTGATAATTATTATATGCTTGACCAGCTGCTTGATTATATGCATTAGATAAATAGGTATTATTTTCTGTTTCTTCTTTTATTGTTGGTCTAGCTGCTTGTTCGTTGCGATATTCAGAACCAGAATTACTATATGCATTTGATAAATATGTATTAACAATAGTTTCTTCTTTAAGTGTGGGTCTAGCTGCTTGTTCATTATGATATTCAGTTTTCATAACAGAAGCCATTGCAGGACCTTCCATATTCTTCATGTAACTTCTTTCAGAAGCAGTTTCTTTAACCATAGAACGCCATTCTGGTCTAGTAATAACACCAGTTGTTCTTAATAAATCATCAATATTATCTTGAACACGATAAGATAACATTTTATATTTTGTAATATTCATTTCAGATGGTGCTAATGACACACCTTCTCCCATTTGACCTGTCATATTATTTCTAGCTTCAGAATCTAAACGTATACTATTAACACCATATCCTCTTAATTCTTGTTGAGATTTTTCACGTGGACGAACAACTTCTGTCATTGGTGGACCATCAATTAATTCTGGTCTAACATACATTGTATCTGGGTTATAATCATTTTGTTTGTATTTTAAAGTATCTAAAAATCTACTTGTTCCTATTTTATCAACTATTTGTGTATCACCTGCTTGAGCATTTAAATTTTCTTCTGGTTTAAATAAATAATTTTGTTCTTTTTTAGGTGTTGCATATTGACCTGTTTCTTGTCCATAATAATTATTTATTAAAATAGTATTATCACGACGACCTGATTGACGCATTGCATTATCGAAACCTTTAGGTGTCTTATACATATCCATATAATTAAATGGATGCATATTATTTGGTGTTATAGGTTCATTAGAATATGTTGTTGGAGCATTTAAATAACTATAATTAGAACCAGTTTTAAACATTTTATCATTATCATCTTTACCTTTTGTTAAATTAAATTGATCTTTAAAACTTCCTTCAACTGTTGTCATTATATTATAATAGCAAATAAAAAATATTATTATAATAATATTTTTTATTAGATTAATAAACTTTTATAAAAAGTTTATATATATGGTTTAGCAGATTGTGAGCTAAATTTAACTGTAGGTAATAATCCTTTTACTAAATCATTATAATCAACTGGTTTATTAACAGATGAAAATTGTTTTGGTTTTAAATCATATTTAGCTAATTTAGCTGAATAACGTGATGATTCACCATATCTATTAGGATTCATAAAATTATCATTATCTGCAGTAACTTGTTGTGGGCTGACATATAAATATGGAGTAAAATTGTATGGAGCTGTGTACATTTCGCGGTAATCAACAATAGGATTTGTATAACGTGAATTTTCATTCATAACTTTATCATTACCTTCACATGTAGTTGGGGCTTTACCATAATTAACAGCATAATCTTTATTTGTTCTACCTTGGTCATTGTTTAATTCATAACCACGATTCATTAAACGATTTTCAACATCAGCTAAATCTCCAAATTTTAAGGTAGAACCATCCATTGGTCTTGATACTTGTGATTTAGCATTTATACCACCTGCAGGGGAATAACAAGCATTATTACTTTCTTTAACAGATGGATCTAATACAATAACATTTGCATCTTTATTTATTTTATCAAACATAGTTAATTGATTTGCATCATATTTAACACGTGAACTTAAATTAGACATATATATTATAATATAAAATAAATTTATACAAATTAATTTGCACAAATTAATTATATATTTTTAAATATAATTAACTATTATATTAAATTTATTTAATAATATAAAACAATCAAAGATTAAAAATATACTAATAAATTATGGTTATAGTTTATTAGTTATTAAATATTTAATATTAAATATATAATTTATTGAAGATTAACAATTGATTTTTTTAAATCATCCATATATTTATTTCCTGTTGAATTATCTAAAAATGATGGTGCTGTAATATTTCTTTCACATAAATAAGGAGGGCTGTAATTTAATACATCTGCTATTTTGTCTGATTTTTGATATCTTGAACGTGGATCTTTTGATAATTTACGATTAATACCAAATAAATCATTTTCTAAATTAACACGTTGTTCATGAACAGTAACATTTGGTTGGGTTCCGCATTTTGTGCAATTTTCATGAGCTTGGATCTCTAAAACATAAGATAATGGTTTAATGCTTTCTTTTGTTTTCCACATAAATGAACCTTGGTCATATAATGAACGGTCTGATGCCATATATATATATAACTACTAGAAAAAAAACTTATATTAATTTTCAATTAATTTGAAAATCTAATTTTGAATTTATTTTTCAATTTTAGATAAAATATTATATACTATTATTCCTACATAGTCTTCTTGAAATAAATTTGTTTTAATATAAATATCAAATAATTTTTCCATTAGTTCATCTTTAAAATTTTTATTGTTTTTTAATATATTTTTAATTAAATATTTTATTTCATTTTTTAACAAAAAAATACTTGCCATATTAAAAGGATAATTTATAAAAGGTACTAAATTTGATAATAATATATCTATTTTATTATAAATACATTTTGTTATAGTTTTATTTGTTTCAAACTCATTTAATTCTTCTATTATAATATTTATATAAGTTTTATAACTTTCTTTATTATTAAACATATTATTTAGACCAATTAATAAATCTCTCACTGTAAATTTATCTAATCCTACTAATTCATTCAAATTAAAATATTTTTCTATACATGAAAATAATTGATAAGATTGATTTTTATTTATACTATTTGATGTTACTAATTTTAATAAAATTGCCATATCTATATCTGTTTTATTTAAATATTGTTTCTGGTCTCCTTTACGAAAAAATAAGTGTTTTTTCATATTACCACCATGAGATATAACAAATGATATCATATTTGGATCATTTTTTAAACATGCATATTCTAATAATGTATGGCCATTTCCATTAACTGTATCAATCATACCACCTTTTTTTAAAAGTTCTTTTAATATGCTTGTATCTCCTACTTCTATTGCATGATGTAATATTGTATTACCTTTATCATTTATTTCTCTATAATTAATATAATCTATTTTTTTTATTTTATCTAAACAATTTTTAGTAACTAAATCAAATATATTGTTAGTTTGTAAATATTTAATACAGTCAGCTTCTGTTGTTTGTATTATTTGCATATATTTTGATGAATTATCTAATTTTTTTAATTCTGTTAATGCATTTAATGTTTTCATAAAATTATTTTTTGCCAATTGTTCATCTTTATTAACATTATTTTTACCTTCTATATATAATTCTAATGCTTTTCTTAATTTTTCATTATCCATTTTATATATATTTATATATAAAATGTATATTTTATAGCGAATATCAAATAAATAATTAATCATATAAATCAAATATTTAATTTGAATGTCCGCCAATTTTAAATTCATTTTTCCCATTGTTATTTATTTCTTGAAAATATTTATCATTTGGAAAATAAGCTAATCTATCTAAATTTAAAGTACTATCTGCATTTGTTCTGCACATATATCCTGTATCTCTGCATCTAGCAGGGTCTGGAAATAAAAATTTAGCAAATGCGGTTGTATCAGGATATGCATTTGTTACAGGTTGAGTATTAAAATTGTATTTATAACTATCATCAACTACATTAGAAACTAAATTATCTATATTTTCTTTAATTGTGTTATTACATACTGCTTGTCTGGTTCTATTATCAAATGGTAAAAAATTACCCATTGGATTATTTATATTTGGTTTATAACAATTATTGTTCATTATATAACTATATATTATATTTATTACCAAATAGTGGAAAAATTGAAAAAATATTAAATAAAGATAGTTATTAAATATTGTTTAAAATGTATCTTTGTATTCCAAAGAAACCAGAAATAATGAACGGTTTATTATATCATTCTTACAATAATTACAAGTTACCTATTATTATTGATGATTACAATTTTTCTATTAAAGATTTTAATAATCAAGAATATTTTATATATATTATTGATGCAGAAATTGAGATTACCAATGAAAATAGAAATATATTATTTTTCATTCTTAAAGACACACGTGTTATTCTAGATGAGATTCATAAAATTACTCATAATGATGAAGAATTTAATACTGTTAAGTGTATGCATTATAATATTTATGAAAATAATAAACTATTAATTGCTGTTTACAATAATACACTTAGAATTTATGACAATAAAAAACGATTATTTGAATGTCCTATTAAAAATAATTATCCACATGGATTAGCCACAGAATATTATGAATCTAATAAGATTAAGTTTTTTAGAATATATAAAATGGGAATTGTTTGTGGAAATGGCACAGAATATTCATTGAATGGAGAAGATAAAAAAAAATATGTAGGATATTTTGAAAACAATCAATATCATGGACAAGGCCAATATTTTTATGATTCAGGTAATTTACAATATAAAGGAGAATTTAGAAATGGCTCTATTTATAAGGGCACCGAATATTATGATTATAATGGTGGTGTTAAATATGAAGGAGAATTTTTAAATAACAAATACAACGGACAAGGCATTCAATATTATAATGGCATTTTCTGTAATGCAAATCTAAAAGGTAAGAAAAAATACGAAGGAACTTTAATGAATGGTATATATCATGGAGAAGGTATTAAATATAATAATGTTAATGGAAATATTCAATATAAAGGAACCTTTTCTAATGGTAAGTTAAATGGTCAAGTATTAGAATACAATGAAGAAGGAAAACTAATTTATGATGGAAAATATTTTAATGATTATAAACACGGGGAAGGTTCTGAATATACTAATGGAAAATTATCATTCAAAGGACAATTTGTGAATGGCGTATATCATGGTGTTGGTTCTAGATATAGCACCGGTGAATTTTCATTAGGAGCATTTACTTATGCAAACGGAAAAATTCAATAATTAATATCTATTTATAATCTTCGATTTTTTTATATTCGTAGAATAAAAATTGATAAATAAATTTTTTTAATTTAATTTTTTTATTTAATGAATAAAGGAATAATATATTTAATTCAACCATGTGAATTAGTTGGAACGAAAAAATATAAAATTGGATGTTCTTTAAAAACTGATTTGTCTAGATGTTATAAAGGATATAAAAAAGGTTCAAGATATATCAATATTATGGAATGTGAAGAACCATTATTATTAGAAACTAAAATAAAAA
>JACCDO011885387.1_pt1 | contig 22160 bp, 34 predicted proteins | sample 7446101 | NCBI WGS metagenome assembly JACCDO01 (sample SAMN15323440, study PRJNA562643) | freshwater metagenome | isolation source: river surface water | place: USA:Blue River Watershed | collected 2017-08-16
AGACTTTTTATGTATTTTAGAGAATCTTGAATCGCTTCATGAAACTGCTTTCAGGTGGAATAATATCATTTTGCACAAGACAAGTACTCAAATGATAGAAGATTCCAGCAGCTGAACGACTCTCAAATTCACAGACATTGCAATGATATCCGTCGGTGCTGTCAATCACATCCTTAGTGTATTTTTCGGCATGTTTACGCATGCAATGAGTTTTCACATTGCCCTTGCGCACATCACTGAAATTACAATTAGGGAATGGACATGCAATAACAGGCTTCTCCTCCTCACATTCCTCGGGATGCCGACGCTGCATATGCAGTGTCAGCTCCTGCTTTTGGGTAAATCCCTTTTCACAAATGGTACACTCATAAGGTAACTTACCTTTATGAGTGAGCATATGATAATACATGGTATTCTGCTTTTCACGCACCTGGGCGCAATGAGGGCAGACGAAATGTCCGTTCTCATTTTTGATATAAACTAGGCGTTGTGGCTTGTCAGATGACATTCTGGTTACATGTCGCTGCCGAGCCTTAAGTTTTCAATTTTTTCTGCTTTAACAAATCTAGTCTTTTTCAATTATTGTAAAACAACCGGATAATGCACCACGATTTTTAGCACGTTTTACATTAGTTGCCTTTAGTTTTTCATAAAACCCATTTTTGAGTACATTTGTTTTATTACCAAAAATAGATGTACGTATGGTTTTGGTAAAGTTTATATTTGCTTTGCTACCCTTAAATGTTTTTGATAATGATTTTCCCGCTTCAAATAATGTACCTTTACAACCTGGGTTACAATAATCAAGTGCACATTGTTTCAAAAATCTGCTCTTGGGCGGAAATTTAATAATAATTTTACCTTTTGCCTTTTTATTAATATTTTTCAAACGCTTAGTCGCACGTGTATAATATCCAGAGCAGAACAGATTTTTACATGTAGATGTATTATTTCTAGAATTTGTCATCCTACTTAGACCAATTATTAAGGCATAGAATTTATTTTTATTTGTTCATCTTTTTTATATTTTTAAAATCTTGGGACTGTTGCATTGGTTGTAGACAACCAGATAATGCGCCATGTTTCTTTAGCGATTTAATGTTTGCTGCTGGTATCTTTTCATAAAAATTATTACGTAATACACTTGTCTTGTTACCAAATATCTGTTTTCGTCTTAATTTCATAGTATCAAGTACAAATGGATATTTTTTCATAATCATTTTCTCATAAGATTTTGGCATTTTTTTACCCGCTTCAAAAAACGTATCTTTACATCCAGGATTACACACCATTAACTCATAATCTTTCTCACCCTTTTTGTCTGCCTCAAGAAACCCCCTAAGTGTCTTTTTAATCATTTTACTTTTGATTGTACTTAATGCATTTTTAATATACCTTTTCTCTAGTTTCTTTGCATAGGGGTAGGCACGCCTCATACATGCCGCCACATTTTTTCTGGTTTTAGCCATCCTATTTATCTTAAATGTTTTTCTCAGGGCGTGTACATCCAGAGATAGCACCGTGGTTTTTGTATTTTTTAACATTAGCAGCTGGTAGGCCCTCATAAAAATCATTAACTAGCACGTTGCTCTTCTTTCCAAAGATTGACTTGCGTGTTTTTCTAGCTATATTTGCAAGCATAGGAAACTTCATACCTTTAATATAATTTTTTGAAAGGTTTTTACCAGGTTCAAATAAAGTTGCTTTACATCCGGGATTACAATATTCTTTTGTACACATTTCATCAGTATATTTAAATGATTTTATAAAAGCTCCAACAAACGCCTTCTCGTTTTTGTTCTTAATGTTTTTTAGTGCATCTCTTTTCTGCTTCTCCAGTTTTTTTCTAACAAAGGGGCATACACGCTTTACGCATGCCGCAACATTCTTTCTTGTTTTCGCCATTCTATTTAGAGCAATATAATTAAAGTCCGTAAAGTGCCTTATTGGCATCATAATTGTTTAGAACCTCTTCCGCTGACAGTGCTTTGCCATATATTCTAACAATACCCATGTCTCCCTCAAACTGCTGAGCGAACTCGTTTCCGTTATAGTTACCAAGATATAGTGGATTTGTGCTGTTTTTAATACTTGTAAAGGAATGGGAACTACTTCCTGCTAAAACGCCGTTTTTATACAGCGCAATTGAATTTGTCGCAACATTGGTCCAAACCCCCACAATCTGATACCATACTCCCGTTGTCACCGATGTTGTTGGTGAATTAATAGATGTTGAACCATTCCCCACCTCAAAGTAAGTTACATTTGTTGATGCATTTGTTCTTAATCCATAAGATCAATCTTGAGAACGCCCTAAATTATCTGTCTTTGAAAGATATGTTCGTGTTTTACCTGCAATTACAGAATACCGCAACCAAACCTCAACCGTAAAATCGCCAGACCCTGGCTCTAGTGCCGCATTATCAGGAACAGAGACCTGTGATGTAGTTCCATTAAATGTTAAATACGGACTCGTATATGTTAATGCCGTCATTGTCCCGTTCAAACCCGACCCGACTAGACTTGTAAGGGTTGTGCCGGTTCCTAGATAAGAGGCTGTATCACTTGGGTCATAATACAATGACAAACTTGCTGTTGCCACTAAATATCCGCCTTTAGTTGCGTTAAAATTATTTAGAATGTTTGTAGCAGTGAGGGCAGTGTTGTAGACACGAGCCTGTGATATTTTTCCGTTCCAGAATGATGTAGGTGTTACTCCACTAACATGTGAGCCGATTCGCAAAATTTCGCCACCAGTAAAACTCTGTGTCACATTTGTGTTCTGGTTGACCTGACTGCCATTAATGTATAGTGTCATTGTATTTGTACTGTCACTAAATGTCAAGGCCACATGCTTCCAGACCCCCGTTGGGAAACTCGAACTACTTACCAAGGCAAATGAGCCAGCAATCCCTCCATATAATACACCACTTGAGACCCAAAACACATTACTCGCTGAGCTGATAATATTATGACTTGAAGATACGTTTGATGCAAATACCCAAGCCTCTAATGTGTAACTCGCTCCAGCGCTCAATGGTGTTCCAATAGGAACAACTGTACTTGTTCCATTAAACACTATACTACCGTTGTTTGCACTGTCATATGAGCCACCCGTGATTGTATATGTAGTTCCATCTACAAGATTCGTCCAGGTGGAGCCACTTCCTGGATAGGATGAGGTGTTCCCCGCCTGAACATTCACTAATAGTCCTGTGGTCACGATATTTGGAAATCTGGACGACAGATAATTGTAGTTCTGTGTAATTTCACCATATGATAGTTTACGATTATAATAAAATAGGTTCGCAACATAACCAAATTGTTGACTACCTAATCCACCCCACCAACTATGCCTATTACCACCTGCTCCACCTGCTGATGTACCAACCTCAGTTCCATTAATGTAGTAAACACTTGTACTACTATCACCAACAACAGCATATTGCACCCATAGATCCTCAATAGATGTTACATCATATCCACTGTCCCTAAAAGCGGTGGTATCATTATCATAAAATCCCAAATTATCGGTTCCAACCTGTACCAACAGTTGATGATCGTTTGGACTAGACCTTAAAAAGGTTCTCCAATCACTGGAATTTGTTATTATACGCCCCCAACCTACATAAGTGTAACCTGTTGTTGGTAAAAGAGGACCAGTTCCACTAACTACAATATATTTTGTGGCAGTTGTACAATCAAATGTTTTTACTCCATACAGTGATAAATAGGCTGCACCTCCTGTCAAGGTATGTGTATATCCACCAGTAATATCTGTAATTGAGGTCCCTGTACCTGGATAACTCGCCGCATTATAGGCATCTAATTGTATAACTAAGCCATTTGTAACAAGTGAATTAGTAATTGGTATTTTAGACCGGCCAAAGCCGTATGTTGCCGCTGACGAGGTTATAGCCGGCATTCTTATTATTTCCCAGTATTTTATCAAAAACTAATAGTATGAACTGTACAGTCTCTGCCGTTCTCGGCTTCGCCCTTCTTGGTGGAAGTATCATGACCCTATCTGTGGATGAAGAGCAACACGAGTATTTACGGAGTAAGTTTAGTGGTGAGTTAGCCGAAATACATAATAATATTGTAAAGGAGCGCCGTAACCATTACATACAGGGTCTTATTCTCGGTCTCCTCATTGCAGTTGTAATATCCTTCAAGTTCACCACGGTGAATCGCTTTTACAAAATCATGATGTTTACGGCGGTGACGATGGGCTTCGGCGCACTCTATTACTTGAGTATGCCGAAATCCGATTACATGTTAAATCATTTGAAGACCGCTGATGAAAATAAAGCGTGGCTGAAGGTCTATAAAACCATGAAGCATCGCTATCTTATAGGCATGATTTTAGGTGCAGCCGCTGCCGTGCCGTTTGCTAATGCATTATGCTAACTAAAGTTTCCGTACAAACCGTTCAACATCAGCGGGGGTGTTCATGGTCACGGCATGGTCCGAGTTGTTGTAGCGCAGAACCTGCAATGAGGTGTGGTCGATCCAACGACGCTGGTAGGTGTCCAGACGCCGCAAATACTCATCACTAATTGTCTCCTCCCCCTCTCGAGCACGGTACTTGATACGCTGACTGCAGACATCAGGTGGCGTATCAACATATACAAGTCCAGAGATTGTGACCCAGTTCTCGAGCATCCTGTACCATTTCTTGTACAAATCCCACTCAATACCATCAAGCATACCATCATCACGCAACATCTGTGCAAAGACATTGAAATCGGTGTCTAGACAGCGCTCAGTGATGAAGATGTTGTGCCTACGTGCCTCAGGGTTTGTCTCACATTCAGTGCGCCAGTCATCCACAGCCCTCTTAATATTCTGCGCTCGGCTCAAAATCGCACAGTTCTGGAATGTATAGGACCAACGCTTAATATCCTTATAAAACACCTGTAGAAGGTTCTCGCCGCCCTCATTCTTGAGACTTGTCCAGGTGTCCAGCGGCTCATCGATGAAATGCCAATCAGGATGCTCCTGTCTCAGCTGCTCTAACAGTGTGGTCTTACCACCTCCAATAGAACCTTCAATTGATATTACGATGGGCTTAGGTACAGACATTTCGTGGCTTGTTGACATTCTGACCGGGCTACTTATAGCCTCAAATTTTGCCTAGACCAGTCGCACCAATTAATTTAACAGCCCTCCAGCCCAGACTATGGATTTTAATATATATTGATTACCAGTTGCATTAACACCTGATAATGGATAAAAGTTTATACCCACTCGCCGAGGAGAGGTCTGAACTGCAATCATACTTGTTGTACCATCAGGATACCATCCAAGATTTGTTGCAGTCCCTTGTAATACAATATTTGATGATCGGAAAACAGATGTACCGAGAGTTGTTCCCATACCATCAGTAATAGGATGTGTACCAACTTTTGTAAGTGTTGGTACAAAGCCCGATGTGGAGGTCCCTAAATATGCATATGGACTATTAGTGTAGGTAAAAGAGGAGATTGCAGCCACATTACCCCAACAGAACACTAAAAATACAACTTTCCCTCCAGCTGCAATATAGGTATTCAGTGCAGTACCACATCCTGCAGCAGGTGAAGCACTACCATTTGTATAAATAACAACGACATCATAGTTTGCTACTGTTAAATCTGCCCCAGCATATCCTTGTCCTAATGTACTGGTCCATGTCAAGGTTACACCTGTATAACCTAGAGCGGTTTTAGCCGTATTTAGATTTGAAATAAGTGTATCACGACTGCTATCACCAATCATAAGAACCCGTAATGTTCCTGATGGTCCGCCACCTGCGGGTGGTTTCATACGACCATACCCTGCAAATGTTTCTAATCTTCCTAATGAAGTAGGCATATCTACTATATTTACATAATTATACAACAATCGGCCTGATATTGTGCCTCAGGAACAGCTCTTTGCATCTTCTGTAACTGTTCAAGTCTAGAGGCCTCTCGTGAATTTGCTTTTAGGATAGCAGCCTCTTGTCTAAATGTTGTATCATAGCCATGTTTTGAGGACCAGGTATCTTTTGGCCCGCCTTGTAGCTGCTCGTGTAAATCTTTGAAGTTTGGATCTCGGGCGAGTTCAAGCTGTTTCCAGAGTGGCATGGGTGCAGGGACAATGAAGAAGTTCTCTTCAGGATGAATTTTGGCCATATTAAGTAACATCTTAATTATAATTTAAGTAAAATCAGTTTTATTCCCGCCTAAACATGTAACACACCCTAAATGTAAATGGCCAAACCAAGAATTGCAATTCTAACTTTGGCAATTGGTGCAGATTATAAGCGGAATCTTGCACCGTGTCTAGAATCTAAGCGTAAGTATGCTGAAAAACACGGCTACACATATTTTGAGGGTGGTCAAGAGTTTTGGGATCGTGAGCGACCAATTGCATGGTCAAAAATCCGATTCTGGCAACACATCCTCAAAGAGTATGCCGGCCAGTTTGACTATTTGTGGATTAGTGATGCTGATGTTCTTATCACTAACCTAGACCTCAAGCTAGAGGACCATGTGCTCCCTTTAATGCCGTCCAGCGCCGACCTTATGATGAATTACGACTCTTGTCATCATATTAATTCTGGTAATATGCTTGTACGTCCTGGCAAATGGTTTGAGCAGTTTTTGGACAATGTCTGGAACAGAAAGGAGGCGATTTACCATATCTGGTGGGAGAATAAGGCGATGATTGATGAATATGAAGAGTCCGTAGAGGCAAAGCATAAAATTTTTATCAATAAAGAGAACTATAAATTTAATGCCTATATTGGCGGTCATAAAGGTGAGCGTCTTTGGCAACCCGGCGATCTCTTAGTGCATTTTGCGGGAATTTATGATAGCCAGAAAATCAAGGAGCTCTGTCAAGGTATAAATTCAGGCAAGGTTCCTCGTGTAAATTTCTTCCCAAATGAATAGATGACACCACTACAAATAATACTCCTAATTGTAATTATTCTTGCTTTTAGTGGTCTTATTGTAAAAGAACAGTTTTATGGAATGAGTCCTGGAACACTCGATCAACTCCGTAGTACAAGTACAGAGCACCCAGATATGGTTTACATCCGCCGTGTACCACAGGATATTTGGTCAGCGAATAAAGGCGGTCTATACCTAATCTAAATATGTTACATTAATACAATTAGATGAATGCTAGTCAATTAGGCAGGCTCCTAGAGCATAGAATAACAGGTCGATTCGCACCTTATAAGGATCGAATCGAAATTATTGAAGAGACACCTTTAACACAGGCTTACGGTGCCTGTTGTTTTGGCATAGACCATTTTATCCGTTTCGGAACAAAACAGGTACACGTTCAAGAAAAATGGGAGGCAACAGCTCCAAAATTACGTGATCTCCGTCATTTTGTTGTTGCTAGTAATGCTCTTCAAGATAAGCTACCACTTCTTGAACAACCATTAAGAATATTCCTAAGTAAAAGACGAATAAATGCACCAGAATCGCTTTTTGTTCTAGAGGCAAGTAAAACAGAGAATTTAGCCGAGTTTGATAATATAGAGGCCGCCGCAGAGGAACTCTATAGTCGCTGCTGCCGTCATTTTGGTCTTGAGCCATTACCTTTAAGTCCCCAGGACCTTGCTGCACTCGAGAACGCTGTACTCGAGAACGCTGTTGCGCTTCGACATCCGCTCCAGGATTCCATCGGTGAAGATTTACAAATGTTTTCTAAAAAAATTCCTCAGATGCTCGAGCAACTCTATTCTCGAGTAGACCCAGATACATTAGCACCACTTCAAGATTACACAACTAATAGTAATCTCGGCTCAATTATTGCCTTCTTCAAGACTAAACGTGATACACCAACAGGTTATGATGTATGGCTCTCACTACTAAGAGAAATAAGACCCATACAAGTTAAAATGGAGCAGGTAAATTCAGAGACTGGTCATCGCATCTACCCTAAAAGTCGTATTGGACCACCAACACTCTATCCAACCGAAGAGGAGATTGCTGCCAATAAACTTAGAATGACTAGCAGAGGCCAACGCTGGCGTCGGCGTGCAACCGTCACAGTTATAAAGGAGGATGCTGCACCAACCATTATTTAAGTCCAATTTTACATAAATATTCTATATCATTCATTGCTAAATTATATTTAGGGAGTTTTGCATCTTCAGCGTAGACCTGTAGAATTTCAGAGATTGAATGATGCGTTGGATAAAAGTCAGTCAATAATAGTCCAAGTATATCACGTTTATTTTTGAATGTTGCTGGTAGCATTCTTGTTAAAATAAATACAGATATAAAAAGCATCATTGAGCTACCAGATGGCCCTGCAATAATCTGCTTATTATATTTTTTCATTAAATTCCACCAAAATCCATTAATAACCGGCTGTGAATATGTTGTACCTTTAATTACTTTTTGAATATCAGAATTATATTCATTTGTATTATGAGTGTCCCGTGTTCTTAGTTCAATAGTATTAGCAGAGCTAAATTCGCTAATACGCCGACGAACGAAATCTGAGTCCACACCTAAAACTGCATGAGTTGTGCTATGAGCTTTTGACAATCCATATAAGAAAAACCATGGCATAAACCAACTTGCTTTGTCGGCTCTCTTAATAATTGCTTCCAAATCGTTAAATGTAAAGGTATCAGGTACATGAAACAGATTCTTAAATCTGGTTAGAATATATTTTTTAAGAGTAGGCTGATTCTTTATACAATATGTAAATATTACTCCATTACGCTGAAAAGGATAAAACGCACTTGTAATTTGCATTAATTTAATGTTATTTTTCAAATTAAATGATAATAGTTCTTCTTCGGACTTACACTCTAATATTTCATTACAGTTATAACGTTTACAATTATATCCGTTTTTGACTATCGCATCTCCCTTTATACGCAATGTTGAATTAAATACGGAGCGTCTTTTTTTAGTTCGCTTACCCCTAACTGCATTTAATGTTTGCTGACTTATATTAAATAAGATATCTGCTTTAGACATATTTGCAGCCTTAGCCAACTGTATGAAGTTGAATAATAATTTATTTGCTAATTTATATAGTGTTGGGCTAGACCGTAGTTTATGTACTACTGCATCTTGCTCTTCTTTATCTTTTTTTGACCGACCATCATAAGATCTTGCCGACATCTAATAGTAAATACTATAATTAATAAACATTATCCAACTCTCGTGCAGCCCGCCATTCTGCAATTCTAGCTGTAAGCCATGTCTCAAAATCAGTAAAATCCTTCGCCTTCTGTAATAACTCAATACGTTGTTGACCGGCTTCTATTGCCTGCCTGTAAGCATATCCATCGCCTAAGAGTCGGCGAATCTGTTCCTCCCAACAACCTGCATCATCAAATCGGCAGTAGCCTGCTGCTGCTCCAGATGTGCATTCACGTAAACCACCCGCTGTACTAACAATCACTGGTACACCTGATGCCATAGCCTCAAGTGCAACTCGTCCCCAACTCTCAGACTTGGATGGCATTATTATGATGGAAGCTGTCTGATAAATTGGTGTTGGATCCTCTTGTAATGGGACATATCGGAGATTTGGCAGATCTGCCGAGAGCTGCTCGGAATATGCTCCACGTACACCGACAAACTGCACATCTCTCATACGTCTGGCCAACTCCACAAGTAGATTACCACCCTTGTTTTCATTACAGTTAAGGAGTGTCACAGGGCCGTTAGGAATATCTTTTTCACGCCTCTTAAATTTATCAAATGGAATAAATGGACGTACTATTGTGTGCTCATGAATCGTGGGGTTATGGTCTTTCTGCGTTACACTATTATAGACAATTGCAAGCGGCACTTTGAATCTCTGTTGGAGCACATCCCGTTTTTCCCGCTCGATATGCATGAAAAAGACTACGGGTTTACCATACGGCTCCAGAATCTTCAGCGCCTTCACTGTATCATAGTTTTGACAGAAGATTGCAGATGCACTTCTAAATATCTGATCGCAGAGCGGCGAGCGCTCATCATATCTAACCATCTTCACACCATCCAACTCCTCCACCTGCCAGTCTGGCAACACAACCGTTACAGACCAACCGGCCTTGACTAAATGTGTGTTAACAGCGTGGGCAGTGATTTCGGCACCGGCTCGAACATTTGGCAAGTAACTGTGCATTAACCAAACAATATTACGACCGCTGTCTGCATTCTCCTTAAATTTCTGTAAACGTTGATCATGTTCCTTTTTCGCCTCAACCTCTATCTCAGACCAGAATTGACGGTAACTAAGTAGGCCCAAAATACCGACAAGGACCACTAGGCCGATTAATATTACGGTCCATTCATCCATTGCGTCTATTTCTAATTTTGGTGACTAATAGTAGAAATGAACACACGTAAGAACCGGAAGTCAGGTGGCGCTAAGATCCCAGCAGTTGGTAGCAAGGCACAGGTATGGCATGGTACTGCAGACCATACCTCCGGTGGTCTCAAGAAGAAGGACTTGATGAGAACACGGGCCGGTCGCATCGTCAGTAAGCGCAAGCATTCTGCCGGCCTCAAGGCAATTAAGAAGCTCAAGAAGCTCGGCTATGTCGCTAAGAAGGGTACTTTTAAGCTTTTTAAGAAGAATTAAATTGACGTTAAAGAATCAGCGATAAAATGAAGAATGGCGGCGGCCACCTCAGGCTTCCGCCGTCCACCAGGAACAACTTCGGCAGTGTTCCACCAATATATGTCATGGCGAGCCGGACCCCCCAATGTGATTAAAAGACCTGCACGTGCTACACGCAGCTCCTTTAAAATCGGGGTTAAATCCTCACGCAATGCCAAAGTCCCCGTCTTCTTCAGTACATAGTCGTGTTCGGCAGTATTTAGCTCCTTCACCAAAGGAAACATATAGCTGGTACAGTGACGAGGAATCACCTGCGCATCCTCTAACAGTCTGAACATCAGAAGCGTCACACCTGCAGGCAAACGCTGTAAAAATACATCAGGGACACGGACATCCGAGAAGGCAACAATAAATGTACCTGCCCCGGTCTGTGCCGCTGCTGTTAAAAGTAGTGACCAGTCTGCCCCCTCCTTCGCAGACATTATAACTGTGGCGCCAAGTGAATCGGCCAACATACGATTTACAGGGTCAGCCGAGACACAGATGATGCGTCCAAACGGCTCTCCGCCCACCTGAATGTTGCTCATCACTAGACGAACATAGTTTGTCATGGTCTGTGTATCGGCCAAATAAGGGAGATATGCACAAATCTTATGTCCTCGAAGGCTCTCATCATACTCCTCTAATTGTACGGTTGTCATCTAACTAGCTATTTGCGCATGATTTAAGACCTATAATTAGAATGCTTAAAACACTGGCTTTACTCGCCGGCATTATGATGCTCGTTGACCTCCCTTATTTAACCTTTATTGCTGCCCCTAATTTTCGCCCAATGATACAGGCTATTCAGGGTTCATCGCTAGAGTTCCGTTACTGGGCCGCTATTCCAGTCTATTTGGCACTTGCATACCTTATTACACTTGCTGATAGCCCCTTAAAGGCCGCTGCAATTGGTGGGGCAACCTACGCTGTCTACGATTTTACCAACCTCGCTACAATTAAAAAATACACCGTGTCCTTTGCTATCATGGATACCGTCTGGGGTGCAACACTCTTCGGTATTACCTTCGCCGCCGCTAAGTATTTCAAGGTGCTTTAAATATATATTATATTTAGATGAAAAGAAATAGAACACGTAGAGCTACTATATGGCGAAAATCTAGAAAAAATAGGAAACAGAAGGGCAGTGGCATGCCTCAAATAATTGCATTTTTGGATGCATTTATGGGAAATCAATACATGCTAAAAATGGGTCCACGTAAAATAGTTGCAACGCCTGAAAATATGTCAGGTGGTAGAAATTTTAATAGATTTATTGATTTATGGTTATCTTTATCCCCCTCTGATAAAGATGCGGTCATAAGAACAATTAGAGATGAAAAAGGATTTACATTAGGGGTATATATAGCAGCTCAATATGGGCTACCTAATTCCAATAATACACCAAATAATTTTATAGTATATGCTAAAGAGTACCTTGACAAACTTGCTGAAGCGGCAAATACATCACCAAGAGTTATTCTAAATATAATTGCAACACGCAGTGAAAAAACACAGATAGAAGAAGATATAATTCAGGTTGCTTTTGGAGATGAAGAAATGTATGGAAATGCTATGCGACTATCACCAACAGGCCGTGAGTTAAAAGATAGATATTTATCATTATTATAATAACTAAAGCCCTAAGCCTAAAGGTTCTTTAAGATTTAACTAGTGTGTAAATAGTCTAATTATTTAATATATAAATGCCAAACGGAAATATACCGGCGTCTTCATCAGAAGTTAACTCAGAATTTAATAAATTCATTAGCAATTATACCATTCCCGGGATGAATATACAATTATCTAAATCACCTCTCAATAATCAAATTCCTATTAATTCCGGTGGACGTGAAATATTAAGCATTTATACGAGCATATTTTCCAGAGTAAAACGTAAATTATTAAGTTTATTAGGAAATCAAAATAATAGTGTAAATATTATTTCAATTAGACAAAAAATTGCTCCTGATTTAGAAAAGTTACAAAGATTAAAGCCCGAAGTTCGGCAAATTCTCTCTGCAGCTAAAATCGGCGGCTCCAGACGCTCACGCCGCAAGGCCTCTCGCAAAAACTCAACCCGTCGTCGCCGCTAAATATTTCAAGATGCTCTAGGATCATTGTTATGATAGCGAACAATCATTCCTTCCACCATTGGCCACCCTACTGGACCATACTCATTCCTGAGAGTCTCGTAAAGGTGGTAGACTAGATTTTCTTCTCCCTCGTCCAAATACCACGAGGCATAAGCACCATAGCGGGTTGGCTTGTCTCCAATATAGACACGAAGCATATTATTCACGTTCGGATCGTATAACATTTTTGGCTTACAGTTAATAAATCAAAAAGGTTATATCATTTTTTATTCCGGCCCTGTGTTAAATCTAAAGTATAAAATAGAGATGCCTTTATACAATTCTCATACGAATAATATTCATGAAGACAGTTGGTATTACAATAATTACAAAAATATAATTGACAACTATGAGATTCCTGGTATGAATATCCCATTTACCAAATATCTTTCTAATGGTATTAAATTAAATCTCCCAAGTCGTGAAACAATAAGTTCATATAGACGTGCCTTAGGAGGTGTAAAAAAATATTTATATAATGTTGACCATTCCAAAATTAGTCATCAGCAGAGTGAATATTTTGAAAAAAAATATCAACAAGACAAGGAAATATTAAAAAAACTTAAGCCAGAGGTTGAACAAATTCTAAATAATTATTCCAAGGCTGCGGGTGGCTCAAGACGTCGCCGCTCTAGTCGTAAAGCAAAGCGCTCTACACGTCGCCGTTATTAAACACAATAATAGTAGATGCGTGCAGTTTTAGCAGTTACAACACTCTTCATAATTGTCGCCGGCTTCGTCTACCTGCTTTACAGGTACGCACAGGACTCTGATTACAGAATCTCTGAACAAACTGCCAAGCAGCTCTTAGCTAGTAACGCTTTTGACGTTGTTCTCGATGTCCGCACTAACCTTGAGCGTGAGACTCTCGGCAGTTATCCAGGCTCAACACACATTCAGTCATCCGATCTCGAACATCTAATGCCTAACCTCTTCCCCGACCAAAAAATACGCATCCTAGTCTACTGTAATACAGGTCAACGTGCCAGAAGAGCAACCGATATCCTACATGCCATGGGCTACAAGAATTCTGTATATATTGCCGGCGGCCCTAAATCTTTAATGTAATTCTCACTCCGTAAACTTATCACAACCAGTTGCATGACGAAGAGTCAGTAGTTTCTTCGTCTTCCAATCTGTACCCACCGCCTTTTCACTCATAACATAGATGTCTCCACCCTCAAGAGGCACAATAATACGCTCACCAACCGGCTCGCTGTCATAGTACCATTGCCAATGCATATCCATTGCTGCACCAAGCCGCACCCCAATCACTCGCCGCCGCTCACTGTCTCCGTGAAATCCAATACCACAGCGACCAATATCGTAATAGTAGTTTCCCTCACCTTTCAGACCCTTCGCCTTCTCACCAAACCAGGCCGGCAGCGCCTTATACAACTCAGAGGTGTGCGGAAGTGAATTAATTGCAACAACACGCCCTTTGCCGGCCTCATAATCTGGTTCAGAGCCGACCTCATCAAAGCAGAGATTCCAACGTGCGTGTTTGTTGACTACTCGCCCATACATGAAGGCCTTTCTATCCACATCAAGCGCTGCCTGCTCCTCAAACAGATGCTCCTCTCCAAATACATTCCCTAAAAGTGCATTAACACCCGCACGCAATACAAGTACAGCCGCAGGCTCAGGCGAACCTTCAACACTTGTATGAAGATAGTACAAATCACAACAGTGCCCCTCTCTGTCAAACCGTTGCTTCATCTTTCGTAAATCCATAATACTAAATCCCTCACCTGCTCCCATCCTTTGTCCAAGCTGCTCCATCCCAACGTGATTTTCCGCACAATCACCGAACGTCAACGTAATAGTAGATTGTTCAAAGTTCATCTTAATGGCTTACATTTACAATCTCACAAACACAATTATCAATTTTTTAGTCGCCGTCAGACCCTAAGAAGATAACTGCTAAAAAGGCGAAGAAGACACCCATCCATTTCTGCATTGAGAGCTTCTCCTTAAAGTAAAATACACCCGCTAATGTTACTAGTACATCACTCATTACATCCCACAAAAGGTTCAATACAGTTAATGAGGTATGGCCAAGACCCAGATAAAAGATTAATGGCTGGAAACCGTATACTATCATGGGCAAGAATAGCCAAGCCTTATTAAGAACATCTCCCGTTCGGAGCATCTTTAAAAGTGATAAGTTGAATAAATCACTAAATGCCAGGAAAAAGGCAAACGCAACGCCATAATAGCCCTTCATCTTACTATTAGCATATATTCTATCCTAATAGTAATATGTCTTCGGCAAAGCCAACCGTCCTATATATTTTTCACAGAGACCTGAGGCTACATGACAATAAAACATTAATAGAGGCCACTACATATGCTAGACAACATAAGGCAGCCCTGCTTCCGGTATTTATCTTTACACCATCACAAGTGTCAGAGAAGAATCCCTATAAAAGTAATGCCGCTATTCAATTTATGATTGAGTCACTCGAGCATCTTTCTCGAGAGATTGCAGCCGGCGGGGGCGCTCTCCAGTTTCTGCATGGCGAGAATCTGGAGGTGGTTGCTGGCTTGCTCGAAACACTCGAGAGCATTTTTGCCATTTTCGAAACAGCTGACTACACCCCTTTCGCTAAAAAGAGACAATCAGAGATGCTAACACTAGCTAATTATCATGGAATCGAATATTTCCCAGTTCATGACACATACTTGACAACGCCAGGTTCAGTCCTTACAGGTACTGGAAAACCTTATCAAAAGTTCACACCTTTTTACGAGGCTGCCAAGAAACAACAGGTACCAAAGCCACTCCAGAAACCCCGTACTATTCCATGGTTTAGTGGACGTTTAGCCAACACTATAGACCCTAAAAGTATGATGCCTCCGCTCACACCCGAGATACATGTTCATGGTGGTCGTGCAGAGGGTCTCAAACTATTAAAAAAGGTTCCTGCACTTGATTATGGAGCCGTGCACGATGTACCCTCTAAAGATACTACAAATCTCTCGGCGCACCATCATTTTGGTACTATCGGTATAAGAGAGACCTTTGCAGCAGCCTCAGGGAAAACAGACCTACAGAGACAGTTATATTGGCGTGACTTTTACGGACAGATTTGCCATTTTTTCGAGGATCTGTATGGAATAGACCCCTACAAGTTCCAGGCTGAGGGTCAATCCGGCTACGCAGCCTGGAAAAAGGATCGTGCCGTGTTTAATGCCTGGTGCAGAGGTGAAACGGGCGTTCCAATTGTTGATGCGGCCATGAAGCAGCTGCTAAAAACTGGTTACATGCACAATCGTGCACGATTAATTGTTAGTAACTGGCTCGTGAAAGACAAGAAGATATATTGGCGCTGGGGTGAGCGGTTCTTTGCACAACATTTAGTGGACTACGATTTCGCCCAGAACTTCGGTAACTGGTGTTGGGTTGCGTCTGTTTTACCATTCAGTCAAGCCCCTTTTCGTCGCCTTGATGCCCAGACACAGGCCAATAAGTTTGATAAAGAGCATATTTATGTGGACAAATGGAATCCCACTGATAAATAGAGGAGATGGATAGATTAAGAAATAATTTAGCCGAGGAATTAAAATTAACATATAAAAGTTTTACTGATGTAATTTATGCAGAAACTGAAAGCAATATTATAGGAATGTCTTCTATATCTTTAAATGATTTTATAAATTCATTCCTTAAAAGATATTTTGAACCAGATAAAGCTCATAGTAAAATTGTTTATAAATCAGTTGGTGGAGGAACATATAATTTAGAGCCAGGAGAAAATATTAGTAAATTAAATGATCCTGCTACATTTTTTATGGGTGATGAGTTTAATGGAATAAGACCTGGCACAAATATCTGTATTTTTGGTGGAGGGCCAAATGGTCTTTTCATGGCAATTCTTTTATATTATGTATTACATAAATATGGAATTCATATTCATGTTGTTGAAACACGAGTTGATAAAGAGGGACGACGTAAATTAGAAAGAAAGCAACAATTGGTGAATAAAACTACATTAGATATTACATTTACAGAGGAGATATTATTTAGTGATTTTGTGAAATTTATTGCTCCTGAATTACATGCAAAAATATTTATGGAGGATGTAATGATGCGATCCGAATACAGTAATAACCTAATTGTATCAAAAACAGGATTAAATTTAATGGCAATTATACCTGAGTATAAACAATTTATTTTAGAAAGAGACCTCAAAATGAAGAATGATTTATTTGTAAATAATCCTACTGCAACATTTAAAACAGACAAGTTACAAACACGAGTACTTGAGTTTGGATTAGCTCGTGAAGCACAAAAATTAGGTATACATATTTATCATGAGAGCGATGAATCTATTAAAAGAGAACCTGATATGCTTATTGCTAAATATACTAATGAAAATACAATAATGGTATTTGATGCAACTGGTAGTAGATTATATGGCGATAGAACTAATTTTAAAGTTGTTAATACAGTTAATCCAAACAATAGGGATTTTGTTAAAACCACATATAACGAAATGCGTATACATAGAACATCTTTTGATATATACGAGGGATATTTAGATCCAAATAGAGCAATAAAACTACTAAACAATGGGATTCTTTATGTCGCTATTGGTGATACTACACTACGCTCGGATTTCCGTCGTGGAAAAGGTCTTGGATTTAATTGGCTATTAGAATTAATGTATATGTTAACTATTGGAAAGACTATTAATGATATGATGGAAGGCCCTGTGCCATTTGAAATGGCATATAATAATACTAGTAATAATACATTCAAAAATTTATTTGATTTGCATGGTGGTGGCAAAAATAACTCTATTATAAGTAGAATGCCCAGTTATTTGGAAATGACAACACCGAGCCAAGGTAAGATTAATGAAATTGTTATAAAACAATATGGACACCTTTTACCCCCATCATTTATTAATAAATCAAATGCCAATAAAAAGAGAGCAATTATTAATACATTAAGCAAGCGTCAGAAAGCCCCTAATGGGTTCAAGGGAGGAAAGCGCACTAGACGTAGCACACGGCGCACACGGGGGCGCCGTTAACAAACTCTACGGAACTCAACATCTTCCCGCTCTCATCATATTGAATCATTAGTCCATTCATCATACCATAAGAGTAATTACAAGTCAGTTTCAGCTCACCATTGTAATGGTAGAGCTCATACGGACCGTGGCGTGTTGAACCATTAGGGTAGTATACATGCCAGTATTCACGCCGCATAAGCCCTCCATGAGGCCAACGCTCCTCTGTCAATCCATGACGATGCCCTGTAAATGTGTCTAGTGAAATCTCCATTGTGCCGCAGAACAGGTCTCTAAATGTCATCTTGTGCGTTTGAGGTAATGGTAGATATTCATGACAGTTGCCACATTGCCGTGCCTCTAACTGTTTGCAGAAAGGGTCGATACACTTTGCGCAAACCGCTGGCAATTCTCCACACTTACACGGCACAGCATACTCCCAATATGCACCCGGTTCATCAGGCTGATGCAACACATCGTATTTGAAACATGTCAGGCAAACACTACAGTTCTTCGTGTAAAAGGCTCGGTCTGACATGTTATATGGCTTACTATGGCCTAAAGAAATGCCCCCGGGTCAAATTTACAAGTTATTGCTAATAAATATTCAAATTATTATTAGAAATGGCTACGAGACATACACGTAAATTTAGAGGAGGGTTAACTCCGAGTACAAGAAATCTATTTAGCACAATTACAAAAAATGGCCCTCCTACTTATCAAGGAAAAAGAGGAAAAGAGGTGATTGGTAATATTCTTAATAATATTACAGCAAAATATTATAAAAATATAAATAGATTTCCAAATAGTGAACAAACAGCAAGACGTAAGGGAGAACTAGAGCTTTATACATTAAAAAGTATTAGTGATGGATTAATTCAAGAATATTTTGAAAAAAGCAAATCAAAAAAACATTATAATAATAGCCATGAAGCTTTTGAAGATGCATACAAATATTCTACACTAGTGATTGGTGAAATAGTAAAAAAGAACCTACAACTTCGTAATATTATGACTCATAATAATTTAGTTGGGTATAATTTATCTGATTCAAGTGCAAATGAACGTGAAATATTTTATCAAGTCGCAAAAATTAAAGCAGACAGTTTCAAAAAGGTCTTAGAACCCAATCCAATTAAACGGTTTTTTAAACGTAGTAGACATGCACGGCGTAATATATATTAATACTATAACTTAAACATCAAAATCATATTAATGAATAATATGGAACAATTTACAAGTTTCTTAAAAGAGATCCAAAAACTCCCTGCACGTGTTGGCTCAATAACTCCACCACAGCAACATTTTATATTAACTTTTCTTAAAGAACATCCTGAGATTAAGGAGGTTTTGGAAACAGGTTTTCACATGGGTCTATCTGCCGCAACAATGATGCTGGCACGACCTGATATCAATGTAACAAGCTTTGATATATTTTGGTTTGATTATACTAGGCGTGCGAAATTACTATTAGATATTTACTACCCTACAAGAAACATATTAATTGCTGGAAATTCTATTTGTGCTTTACAAGCATTTTTTGCAAGATTCCCTAGTTACAGTCCAGATTTTGTATTCTTGGACGGAGGCCACGAAAGACCAATCCCCTTCCTTGATTTATACTTCATTTTGAAAAATATCAAAGCAGGAACATGGATAATGGTTGATGACTACTGCCAAGAGCATGGGTCTAATGGTGTAATTGAGGCTGTAGACGAGTGTATACGTGAAGGATATATTGAAAATGTTAAGGTGTACAAAGCTCATGATAGAGGATGGATTATTGGACAACGGTCTAATAAAGAGGTTAAGTATTCAGAAAAAACAAGTCCAGCCGAACTGGATAAAATATATAAAGATGTAGAATCACATTACCCGTAATTGTGGTCTTTTTTATATCAACAACTAAAAGTATTTAGTATATTGATATATTATTCGGCACATTCCTCAGCAATTAGCATCATGTATTCGTGATGCGCAGCTCTATTTGGACAACAGTCATCAGATTCCGTCTCATGAAAATGTTTACACGGCCACAAATTAGTCATAATACGCAAAATCATTAGATTACGCCGAGGAATATCACCCACAAGTTCCGCAACAAGTTCACGCCGCTCCTCCCAAGAACTACTCTGTACATCTATCCCCATAGCCATACCCTTAATAGACCAGTAAATTGCTTCCTCCTTAATATAATCCTCAAATGTGTAACCATCATCGTTCATTGGCTGTGCTATAAGTTCAGTGTGTTCTGACTCTGCATGTATCTTCAACTCATTAATGGTAGGGCGCATCTCGCAACAAAAAGGACATCCAAATGGCATTTAACTGTCAGTTTATTTATATAGATTCCTTAGACGCCTCATACTAAACATAGTGCTTCACTGAAAATCGCCGGTCCGTTTTCATCTTTGTAAGAATCAAGCGCCATGACTCCTGACCACATGAGGCAGCAACACCAATCCAATTATCAATATCAAGCTCATTAAAGGCCCAGCTCTCCCATAGAATCTGAACTGCCTGCTGGTCCTGTGAACTAATTGCCATATCCATAACAGTCATGCCATCACGATTCTTGACTTTAACATCACTCGCAGGAACAGCATACACAAGTGCAGCGAGTAAATCATAATTTTTCATTAGTAAGGCAGCGTGTAAAGCATTAACTCCACAGCGAGCAACTTTTACAATCTCCTCGGGTTTTTCATTCACAATCACGCCAATACAATCAGCCTCATTACGCTGAATTTTATACAACAAAGGCGTCATTCCATGATTGTCAGTAGGCCAATTATCCAGCAACAGCGGTAGATTTTCGGCTGAGGCATAGAACACCGGTGTACGCCCATAATTATCCTCCAAAATTCGCTCATTATCACGATTCATAAAGTCGGCGACCACTGTCAGAAGATAACTAAGTAGTTCTGGACTGTTTAACTCTGCCGCATAATGAATTGCAGTTTTGCCATCAAAGTCCTGATAATCAAGAAGTGAATGACGACTAATAAGATACTTTACTACTCTCATAGTATCAGGATGACGAACACGACATGCATTTATTAAGAGTGTGCGACCGCTATCATCCTCTGCGTAAATGTCTGCGACATCACCAGTCTGTAGCTGCTGCAACAGAATGGGAATGTTAAGTTGTGGAGTAATTGAAATGGCTTGCATTTGTGCACTAATTGTATTCATTGGCTTACATTTTCAATCACACCATTGATTCTTCAAATTTATTCGGCATGAGCATGCTCTTCATCACCCGCTGCCTCAGGCATAGGTGCGCCCCCCTCAACCACCTCCTGGTAAACCTCAGCTGCAGTTGCACCGACCTCCTCCTCAGCCGGAGCACCACGATTACGAAGATACATAATGGCACCTACCGCAATTAAAAGCACAGCAAGTGCAATAGCACCAATCAGGTAGTAATTATCCATAGAAAAAGTAAAATCCATATACTTAGCTATCCCATTTCTTTTTAAATAAGTGACCGCACCCTAAATGTTAAATAGTTGTAAGAGCCATGCTTTTGGTCGGGGCGAAACAGGCATTTCTCTAAAACCCGCCTCTCGCAAAACCCGCTCTTCATGACTCATCAACCTCGGCCCCTTACCCTCCCATTTAGCCGATTCCCAATATGCGAACGCTCCATCTAAAATCTCCAGAAGACGGGGATGCATCCTAATCGTCTCCCACTCCTTTGACCTACCCTTAATCATCTCGGCAAAACACATAGCAATAATGCGCTTATCCTCCTTATCCATCTTAATGCGGTCATGGTCTGGATGATTCAAGAGGGCAATCCAGTCTGCCCATGGCTTGTTAAACATAAGTCCTCGAATATGGTCGTGTCTACTCATCTTTCTTACCTGTTAAATATCAAACCGCCATTAATCAGATTTTTCATTGTTTATATCCAGGTGGTAAAGGCATGCCCTCCACATTTTTCAACATATCCTTGAATGCACCCTCCCCTACAGGTGTCTTTAATATATAAAACCCCCGTCCCTTCTTAACAAAAACAGTCAAACCCTTGTTACCAAGAACATTTTTCTCAATACGATACTCCTTACCCTTAAATGTAACTATAATATGTGCTGGGTCGTAGCCCTCTTTAGGATATACTGCCTTTACCTTAGTCACCGGTATACTCATATTTCTCTAATCTATATTGTTATTCCCGCTCAGCCTTTCTATCCGCTTTTGTTGTTGCATGGTAACCGGCCTTAATCGGGAGCACCGAACGACTACTCTGACACACTCTACATTTGACGAAATGCAGACGGCTCACTGCATCACGAGTCAACTCCGTGTCAATCGCCTTACATGTAGCACAACGGACATATTCATCTAAGTACTTGCGCATCAGATTCTCAATGATTTTACTCAAGTACTTACCCTTAAT
>JACCDO010528634.1_pt1 | contig 22159 bp, 22 predicted proteins | sample 7446101 | NCBI WGS metagenome assembly JACCDO01 (sample SAMN15323440, study PRJNA562643) | freshwater metagenome | isolation source: river surface water | place: USA:Blue River Watershed | collected 2017-08-16
ATAAACGTAAATAAAAAAAAAAATGAATATTATTTAATTGTGAAATAAAGAGACTTAAAGAAGAATAAAGATTAATAATCAGAAGTATTAAAATCAGAAACAGAAAAAATGGAATCACAAACTGCTACTACTACTAAGAACGTCAGCCGTAAGAACACCAAGAAGAATGAAACTGAAGTAGCTGCTGCATCTAATGCTGCTGCTACTGTTGTCGCTGCTCCTGCAGAGACCACTACAACTGAGAAAAAGAAGAAGGCAAAGAAGACTGAAACAGAAACAATTGTTGAAACTAAGAGTGAGGAGGTGGCAACACCTGTCTCTACTGAATCAGAGACTGCTCCGGCCGTCTCTTATTCATCTGCTGAACTTCTCGCACGTGCTGCAAAGCTCGCCGAGGAATCAGCACAACTTACTAAAGACATTAAGACTATGAAGGAATTTGAAACTGAGAATGTTAAAGAGTTTTATACTAACTTTGACAAGACCGTTAAGAACGTAGCTTCTGCTCAAACTCACATGACTAATCTCCTTCTTAAGGACGTTGTAGCATCTGAGAAGCAGAAGCAAAAGAAGACTAAGAAGGCTGAAAAGACTCCTTCCGACCCTAGTTCTCACCCTCTCAACACTCCTCGCAACACCCTTCCCTTCGTAACGAAGGCTATGGGTAAGGCGGATGGTGAGCAAGTGAGCCGCAATGAGGTTCAGAAGTTTGTCAACCAACTTATTAAAGATAAGAAAGATTCAGACTATCAAGTCAAGATTAATGGAGAGGTTCAAAAGAGCATCTTCTACATCAACAAGGGTGATCTTGGAGAGTTCTTCAAGAACATCCAAGCTGAGATTAAGAAGCGTGGCTTCAAGCAAGAGCAAGTTGATATGGGATACTTTGACAAGGATGGAAACCTCCCTGAACATATCCAATACAAGATGCTCATGGGTTATGTGAGCTACTGCTTCCCTCCCACTACTGCTTAAATAGTAGATTCAAGATTTAAATTTTAAATTAATATTAAATTAATTAAACAATTAAATAATTATTAAAAAATAAAAATAAATATAAATTTAAAATTTAAAAAATTATAAAAAACAAAATAAAAAACAAAACAAAATATTAAATTTTTTTTTTTAACTTAATTCCCTTTATCTTAAGATAAATAGAATCATCTTCATATTGAAGATAATGATTAATAGGTATATAAGTGAATTCTTTAATTGCTGAACTGGCCCAAATAATATCAATATTATCAATTCTATTATTTATAAAATAACAATACAATAAATTTTTAACAGGTATATTATATTTTCGTGATAATTGAACAATATTAACATCTTTTTCTTTTATTTTATGAATAATATATTTTTTTACTTTTTCTTCAATCTTCTCTTTCAAAGAACTCATTAAAGAATCTTTAAATAATTTAAAATCACTATATTTTATATTTAATGAAAAGTTTTTATCCTCTTCTTTTTCAAAAAAATATATACCTTGTATATATATTTTTATCTCTATAAATTTATCAAAATCTTTATTTTCAAAGTTTGTTATATTATCTGCAAACATAACATTATTCTTATAAAAAAAATATATATTTTTATCTCTTTTTTAAACTATCTTTTTATTATTTATTCTTCCAAAAAAAACTTAATAAACTATTTAACCATCCATTTTCATTCGAACTTGTTTTTATAGTTGCTTCATTATGTTTTAATTCTTTAGATTCTTTTTCCATATTTATAACTACTTCTTCCAAACTTTCTTTTCTTATTTTTTCTTTATCAGTTTCCTGTCCTTTTGGTTCTTTTTCTGATTGTCCCATTGGTTTACCTTCAGGTTGTCCTTTTGGTTCATCTAATACTTGTTCTTCAATAACTACTGGTTCTTCAATAACTACTGGTTCTTCTATAACTACTGGTTCTTCCATAACTACTGGTTCTTCAATAACTACTGGTTCTTCTATAACTACTGGTTCTTCCATAACTACTGGTTCTTCGACTACTGGTTCCTCCACGACTGGTTCTTCAATAACTACTGATTCTTTGATAACAGGTTCTTCGATAACTACATGTTCTTCAATAACTACTGGTTCTTCAACAACTACTGGTTCTTCAATAATTACATGTTCTTCAACTACTGGTTTCTCGACGACTGGTTCTTCAATAACTACTGATTCTTCAACAACTACTGGTTCTTCAATAATTACATGTTCTTCAACTACTGGTTTCTCGACGACTGGTTCTTCAATAACTACTGGTTCTTCAACAACTACATGTTCTTCAACAACTACATGTTCTTCAACAACTACATGTTCTTCAACAACTACTGGTTTTTCAATAACTACTGGTTCTTCCATAACTACTGGTTCTTCTATAACTACTGGTTCCTCGACTACATGTTTCTCTACTACTGATTCTTCTTCAGATTTATTAGAAGAAAAAGCTTCAATATTAACACTAGAATCAGGATTAATATCATCAGGTAAAGAATCTTCTTTAATGGGTTCTTCAGAAGATTCTTTTGAATCAGGATTTTCATGAAGTAAACTAGACATTTTTTCATTATTAATATTATCTTCTTTTATAATATTTTTTTGCATATCATCTTCAATAAAATCATTTGAAGATTCGATAATATTTTTAATATCAGTATTTTCCATTTTTCTATAATAGTAAACTATTATATTTTTTATTATTTTCTTTAAGTTGAAAAAAATATAAAATTAGTAAAAAATAAATAAATTAAATTATTAATAAATTAAAAATGGGAATAAATGACATACTTTAAGAGAGAATAATAGAGTTCTGTTCAAACCGGCTCCACGAATAAAATGACTACTAAATAAAGTATCACCTGAACCAATATATAAAAACTTATGACTTTTATAATTGAACCATTGAGATGCTTTAATTTGGTGGTACATTTTTATTTGAAAAGTAAAAAATTTTAAAGAAGATATATCTGAATCATATTGAATTTTATTTTGAAAAAGATAAATTAATTGTTTTTTTAAATTTTCATCTTTTATATCTTTTAAAATATCTTTTATTTTATTTTTAGGTATACATACATTATTTAATAATTCATAATCTTCTTTATTAGTTATATTATATGTATCAACTAATCTATGAATAGGTGATTTTCCAATATATTCAACACTTAACCACATATTATATTTATCTTTTAAATCAAATTCTACTAAATTATCTTCTTTGTTAATTTTAAATTTATAATCTTTATATTCTTCAAAATCACTCATATTTCGTGATATTTGTTTATCTATTATACTTAATAAATCATTTGGTACTTTTAATTTAACATCTTTTATTCTTCCACCTGATGCATCAAAAAATATATCTACATTAAATTCTTTAATTAATTTTTGATAATCTTCAAAAGTTTTATATTTATCTGTAAAAAATATTGGTATATTTGCAGTATAAGTTTTTATATATAATAATAATTCTAAATATTTTATTGGTATTAATAAACTATCAGTACCAGATTTTTTTTTACAATAAATACCTGGAAAAACAACATCTAAAAATCGTGTACCTATAGCGAAAGTTCTTGAACGAGTGAAAGGAAGGCGAGAATTATCTTTATTTTTTTCACCGACGCGATTATCTAAAACAAGTATATTAACTTCTATATTTGATTCAGGATTTTTATAAATAACATTTAAATAATTAGCTATAAAAAGACCAACCGGACCACCTCCGGCTATTAAAATATTGAGTTTATTTTTATCTTTGCGAACAAATTTTTCTGATATATTATCTAAAGAAGGTATATTAGAAGGAAGACGAAAAAGAATTATTTTATTTAAAAGTTCAAATAATTCTTCATCAGATTCGGCTTTTAAAATATCATAATAAACGGAAAGTATTTCGAAAGGTTGTAAAACTCTTTCTTTCTCAGAATCAATATCACATTGAGTATGGTTTTTTTCAGAAGATAATACTGTTTTCATAAATTTTTTAATATCAACTGATTTTGCAAAATCATCTTTTTGTCCTTTATTTATTTCTGCTATCTTTTCAACAGTATCCATATTTGATAAAAATTTGTGTTTTTTATATGTTTTATCATATAAAATACCTAAATACATATTATTAATTGTTTTTTCCAATTTTTCATCCATATTTATTATTCCCTATTATCAATATTTATAATTTTTATTTTTAAATATTTTATATTAAAAAAAATTTAGTTGTTTATTTTAGTTTTTATTTTGTAAAAAGATACTTCTGTTCTTTTTCATTCTTATTATGATATATTTCATAATTTCCTGATTTATCTATCACAAATGTTCCTGATTCTTTAATGTTTTGCTCTTCATCATCATTATTATTTAATTTATCTAAGTTTTCTTTTGTTAATGTTAATACTTTTACTTTTTCGACGAATTTTCCATTTGAATATTTTCTACATATTCCAAATGATAATCGATGATATTCTGTTACTCCAAACTCTTTTATACCATTCAAATGTCTAGGTGTTCCATAACCATGATTATTATGAATATCATACTTTTTTAAATCAGGATTCTCTTCAACTAATTTTTCAATATGTCTTATTTGTGATGTTTTTGCTAAAATTGATGCTGCTGCTATACATAAATAAGTATTATCTCCTTCTATAACACATTCTGATTCTATCTCTTTTCCTTTTTCATCATAATAACTTTCAAACTTATCTCCATCTATTAATATTTTTTCCGGTTTTGTTTTCATTCCCCTAATAACTTCATGAAAACCTGTTAAACGAGCTCTTAAAATATTCATATCATCTACTTCTTTATGTGTTTTTGATATAATATTATATTCAATTGCATTCTTTATTATAAAATCATATGCATAATCTCTCTGTTTTTGATTCATTTTTTTTGAATCACGAATGATAACCTTTTTATCATTATCCATTAATTCTTTTATATTTTTGGGTAAAATAACTCCTGCGACAAATAATGAACCAAAAAATGTACCTGCTCCTGCTTCATCTATACCTATTTCTATCTTATTTTCATTTTGATAAGGTAAAAGATTATATACTTTTTTAACTCTCTTCTTCTTCTCGACTATTTGAACTTCTTCTTCCTCTTTATTTTCCATTTTAAACTATAATTTATTTTTATTTATTTTTTTAAATACTAATTTTTTAATTTATTTTTTATTTATTATAATTGTTGAGTAGCTTAAGCAGACTCATCGGCATCGGTCTTCTCCTCATCGACAGCACGCTTCTTACCAGGTGCATAGCCCTTGATGTTAATTTGACCATTCCTCACCCATACCCTGTTTCCATGGCAGAAGCGAAGCCAGTTTCCGAACTTCTCGTCCGTCATCTGGTCTTGGCAAATCGCATCTCGGACGGTTGCCAGGTCGGCAGGCTTGTCCTGGTAGTGTCCACCTTCTTTCAGATGATTCACCACCTGAACGAATGCCTCTTCGTCACCGACATCCTCAGGTAGAAACTCCGAAGGGTCCACGTGCTTAAATGTGCACTTAAAACTACGGTTCTTGTGCGACTCGCAGTCAGCAAAATAGCTGCAAAGCACCTTGGGTACAAACTCCTTGCTCTCCTCTGTACTCTCGCGAGCGCCATCGGGGTGCTTAAACTTGCAATTCTTGTTATTGCAGCTCTTGCCGTAATTGCACTTCACGGTAGAAACCTTCTTGGCAACTGAAGCAGTAGTTTGCACCACTGCAGCAGCCTCCTTGGTCTCAGCCGACTTAGTCTTCTTATTCTCCTTCTTGCCAGCGGCAGCCGACGCAGTAGTTTGCACCGCTGCGGCAGCTGCAGCTTCAGCAGCAGCAAGCTGCTGCTTAAGCTCAGCGACACGAAGTGCAGCCTTAAGCTCCTCAACAGTCATCTTCTCAATATTCGACATCTTTTCTTGTTGTAGAAATACTACGAAAGCGATATTATCAGAACTGATAAATTAATCTTAATATAGGAAAGATATAATTTAACACAAAATCCATCAATTTTTTTTTACATTTACGTTTATAATATTTTAGCTTTTTTATCTTCGATAAGTTTATTTAAATCTTTTATGATTAAACCACCATCAAATTCAAAAGAATCAGGATAAATAGCGTGAAAAATAAAAATAAAGGATGCTTTAAGAGCTAAAAAAGAAAAATAAGATGATTCTAAAAAATGTTGAAAATACGTTTGTTTAGCTTTTTCTAAATGTTTAAAATTTAACATTTTATTAATTTAATATTTTCTATTTAAAATAAATATTTAAAAAATTTAAAAAAATCGAAATTGATATTTTTTTAAGTAAAAAATTATTTATTATTTTATATTATATCTTAATCTTTAAATTTTACTAATTAATCGTTATATTATAAGGAAAAAATGGAGGAAAAAAATATAATTAAATAGTATAAAAGAAAAAAAAATGAAAGGATTATTTAATCTTTTAGAAACTGTCACTTTATTATTTTTGAATAAACCAGAAGTACAAATCACTCCTGCTTCCTTATTCTGTTTAGTCAAGAATCAAGAAATTGAAGGTAGAATCACCAGTGATAAATTATGTTCAATTTTCGGTGATAAAACCTACTTCCGCGGAGACCATTCTATCTTTGATGAGTGTGAAAGATTCATGTCTAAAGATTGGTCACCTTCTAGTATTGATGAATGCACTTTATTCTTAGATGAAGATTTAAACATGAATTCTGAAGAAGAATTTGAAATGATGGAAAAATGGGACACTTTCATTGATTATGGTTTTAAATATAATAAAGTTTATGATACTATTGATGATATGAGAGAAAGATATTTAATTTTACATGATAATATCGCTTTCATTGAAGAACATAACGACGGAAATCACTCTTACAAACTCGGATTAAATCAATTTGCTGATTGGACTAATGATGAATTCAAAACTTATGTTAGACAAGGTTCTTTTGGACTTGGTATGAAAACAACTTGTCCTAAAGCCGCAGACATGAGTGGAAGTTTCCCAAGCTCAGTTGATTGGAGAGAGAAGGGAATCGTTGCTCCAATCCAGGATCAATCTAGCTGCGGGAGCTGTTGGACTTTTTCATCCAGTTCAGCAATTGAAGGTGCCTATGCTCAAAAAACAGGTAAATTTGTTAAATTAAGCGAACAAAACTTAGTAGATTGTGCGGGTTTAGCTTACGGATCAATGGGTTGCAATGGTGGTGTGATGGACGGTGCCTTTAACTATGTTATGGCAAATGGTATAGCTTCAGAAGATAGTTATCCTTATACTGGTAAAGATGGTAGTTGTAAATCATTTACACCTGTCACCAAACTTTCTAGTTGCAATGATGTCGCTGCAAATGAACTTCAATTAACTTATGCTGTTTCTAAACGCGTTGTAAGTATCGCAATACAAGCAGATGGACGTTCATTCCAATTATATTCCTCAGGTGTTTATGATGATTCAACATGCTATAAAGGTCAATTAGATCATGGTGTATCTTTAGTTGGATATGGACATGATAGTTCAAGTAGCAAGGACTATTGGGTGCTAAGAAATTCTTGGTCAAATACATGGGGACAAGCAGGCTATATGTATATTTATAGAAATTCACTTGCTACTTCAACCACTGGAACATGTGGTTTAGCAATGATGACTTCTTATCCAGTAGTATAAATATTAAACCAATAATTTATTGCATTTTTTTATTTACCCAGTTAAGAATAAAATTCTAGAATTGGTTTTTTATAAATTATTCTTCTGATTATTCAGATGTTTTTTAAATTGATTAACACTAGGTTTAATCCTAAAGTTAATAATATAAAAAAGTTAATTATTATTTTTTTAAATTTTTCCATACTTCAATATGCATTTTTGAACAATGATTTAAACCTTCATTTTTATTTAAGTATTCACAATTTTTATATTTCATTTTAATTGAATTTATTTTTATATGAGGTACTAATAAAAAACATTCATATATAGTTTTATTTTTTAAATAACATTCTGATACAATCAAATTGTCTTCAAATGTCCACTTATATTTCATTTTTATTTTTATATAATTAGAAAAAATTTTAATTATTATTTATTTTTAAATCATTTTTTTATTTTTTTTTATTAATTATACGTAAAAATATTAATTCTTTTACGTTAAAAATATTATTAAAAAAATGAATATTATTAATTTTATTATAAATTATTATAAAATTAATTAAAAAAACACAAAAATGAATAATCAATATATTGTATTAAATATTATTGAATATTTACCTATTAAAGATTTAATTAAATTTTTAGATTCTTTTAATAATAAAGATAATATTTATTATTTATATAAAAAAGAATTATTGAATAAATCTGCTCAAAAAATTATTAATTTCTTTAAGTACTCAAAAAATATTATTAATTTTGAAAAAAATGAATTAAATGATGATAATTTGTATTATAGATTAAGTAAAAAACACCAGAAAAAACAATTAATTAAACTATTTTTTTATGAATATACTCCTGAATATCGTCTTAGTTGGTATAATACTAATGTAGGATGGAAGCGAGATATAGTAAATAAATATAGAAAAGGTGAATTTGAAAACAAAGAATCTTTAACAAGATATGAATTTTTCCGTTTTCAATCTCAATTTGATTTAGATGAGATTGCTGCAGTTGGATTTTAATTTGAACTTATTTTACCATTCCATTTACTTATACCATCTACATAATGAAGAGTATTATAAAAACCCATATGATTTAATTTTTCATATAATTTATCACCGGCATTACATTTTTTACTATAACAATAAATAATAATTGGATCTAACTTTTTAAAATTTTTATGTTTCTTTTTAATAGTCTTTATAATCTCTTTTTCACTCATTCTTTTATTATATGGTATATTAATAGCACCTTTAATATGTTTTTGATTATAATATTTTTCAGGTAAAGCATCTAAAATAACAACTCTTCTATTTTTCATATATTTTTTAACATCATTTTGATGTATATCACAGAATATACTTCTAGTAAATAATTTTCTTTTATTCCAGAATTTCTTCTTATTATCCCAATATAAATAATGAAAGTGTCTTGAATATATTTTACCATTATCATTTTTATATAATTGAGGGCATTTAAGATAAAATGTAGCTTTTCCTGTTGAATCTGATTTAGTTACACCACTATTCTTTAATTTACCATATGCTGTTAAACGCATTTGTATTGATTTTGTAAAATCTCTTGGTGATGTTCCAAAATAAAAAATAGTAGTATTTGGTTTTAAACCTTCTACTTTAATATTATAACAAGAATTAGATGATTGATGGTATTTCTTTGAAGTAGCAGGAAGACAACCTTCAGCAAATTTTTGAAGTTTAGCTAATTGAATATTTTTTTTGTAAGGTTTTGAAGAACAAGTTGTACAAATTTTCATCTTTTCTATTTGTTACTTTTTTATTTTTTTTTTATAAAAATTATATTTAATTAAATGAATTAAAAATTAGAATAAAAGTATTCTAATGAATTTTGAATTGCTTGGTCCATATTAAAATATTTATAATTTGCTAATCTTCCCAAAAAGTGTATATTATTCTTTTTCATCTCTTCTTCTGCTAATACCTTATATTTTTCATATAATTCTAAATTCTTTTCATTTAATACTGGATAGTATGGTTCACCTTTATCAGTTGTATATTCTCTAACAATAGTAGTGTGAGGTGATTTTTGATTCAAAAAGTGTTTATATTCAACAATACGAGTGAAAGGTACATTAGGTTCAGGATAATTAACAACAGAATTAACTTGATAAAAATTCATATTTTTAATATGTTCAATTTCAAAATTAATAGAACGATATTCTAATCTTTCAAATCCGATATCACCAAAATAATCATCAATTGGACCTGTATAAATAATTGTTTTATTAGATGGTATTAGATTTTTAATTTTATGAAAATCAATATTCAAAAAATAATCAATGTTTTCATGTTTTAATAATTGTTCGAAAAAATGAGTATATCCATATTTTGGTAAAGCTTGATATTTGTCACTAAAATATCTATCATCAAAATCACTTCTAATCGGTATTCTTGCTAATACCTCAGGTTTTAATTCATTAGGATATTTATTCCATTGTTTATAAGTATAATGATGAAAGACTTTTTCATATAATTTTTCACCTACTCTAGATTTCGCCATCTCTTCACCATTCTTTATCTCTTCATATTTCTTTTGATTATTTTCTAACCATTTTTTCATTTCCATTTCATTTTGTATATTCTCATCACATAACATATTTACTGTTGTTATATTAACCGGGATTGATACTATTTTATCATCTACTATTCCAACAACTTTATGTTCCCATCTCTCCCATTCATCAAATTCTTTAACATATTTCCAAACTGCTTCATTATTAGTATGGAAAAGATGAGCTCCGTATTTATTAATTAAAATACCATTCTCATCTTTATAATCATAACAATTACCTCCTATATGATTCCTCTTTTCTAATATACAAACTTTCTTATTTCTTTGACTAGCTAATCTTTCACCAGTGACAACACCTGATAAACCACAACCTACAATAATAACATCATATTTATTAAAATCAATACACTCCATTTTTATTTTTTATAAATATTAATTTTATATTTATTTAACTTAAAAAAATTATTTATTATTTACTATGAAAAATAAGATATATCTGTAGGAGTTGTTATACTAGTTGTTCCTGATACTATAGATGGTGTTGCTGTAAGAGATTGAGTAGTTGTTATAATGGATGGTACTACATTTAAATTTGGAGTATTAATAAAAATATTTTTTCCTTGAACACCTTTGAAAGATAGAATTATATCATCATCTGGATTAGAAGAATTAAAATCATATATTTTATAAAAATGTGTTCCTTCATTATATGAAGTATGTATGGCAAGATGATAATTTGTTTTTACACAAGATTTAAAATAATAAATAATATTGTATTTAGTTAAATATTCAATACCTTCTTTACGAGTTTTACCAATTATAAATAAAGGATTAAATCTTTCTTCTATCATTTTTTTATAAATATTTATTTATTTAAATATTAAAAATATTAAAAATGAACTTATTTATCATTTTTATTTATATTTCTATGAATTAACATATCATTCATTATGTTTGTTAATAAATTAACATATATAATATCATCTTTATTGGCTCCCAAAGGAGCAGAAAGATGAGTCAGTGAGACGTCATCGCCCATGGCTCCCTTGGGGAGCAGAGTGATAATCGTTTTCCCTGGCTCTACGAGCGGGAAAACGTATTCATCACTTCTGTTACATTTAACTAATTCATATTTTGTATTTTCTATTTTTTCATAATTTTTAATAATAATATTATCATTTTGTAGTTTTTTAATTAAAATATAATATTTATAAACAACTTTTCCAATATTTTCTATATCTTCATATCCATAATTTACTATTGTAACAATATTACTATTATATAGATTTGTTAAATATATTTTTTCACATATATTATCATTAATAAATTTTTTATTTTGCTCACTACTGGATTTATACATATAACAAATATAATCATATAATTTTTCAGGGGATATATATGTAAAAATGGTAATTAAATCATTTATATCATCAAATTTTGAATAACAATCATTTTCAATAATATAATCCACTATTGTATCAAATAATCCATTTATAACACGCATTCTAAGATCTAATGTAAACATACAGGACATTATATTGATAAGTATTTTTCTATAATTGAATATAACATCATTTATATTTTCACAATCATATAAATAATTATCTAGATAATCATATATCATATGTGAATGAGATAATATGCGTTCTGGATTAAAATCATCATACATTTTTTTTTTACAAAAGTTATCATAAATAAAAATATGCAAATGACTTTTGATACCATGATATCTATTTGAGTATTTGTAAGTATAACCAATTTGATTATTATTTGATTCCATTTTTATTATCTATTAAATATAAATTATTTAAATTATTTTATTTATAATTTAAATTAAAAATATAAAAATAAATATCATCCTTTTTATTGAGAAAATGATACTAAACCAGGTTTAGGACAACCATTACAACTTTGAAGAACAGTAGGAGAGAAAGGTATATTTTGAGGTACACAATGATTATTTACACATAAATCAGTTTTATTGGGACAGAAAAGATTTGAAGTACAATAATTCTTATTTAATTTAAAAGAGTAAGTAGTATCAGGATTAGGAGGACAAATATTCTGAATAATATTAGATGTTAAATCTTTGTATTGTTGTAAATCACTAAAATTTTCTTTAGTTTGATTATTGAGATAACAATTAATTAAATACAAAAATAATAAGATTAGTATTAAATATAATAAATGCATAAAATTAGTCATATTGAAAATTTATTTATTCTTCTAAATAAATTATTAGATAAAATATTAGTTTAATTTTTAAAAATATATTTAATTATTATTATTAAATATAAATATAAATATCTTATAATGGATTTAAAGAATTCATATTTGTTTTTAAATATAGATAATAATAATCAATATATTATATTTATTGATGATTTTTTATTAATAAATGTATTATTGGTAAATGAAAAAGATAAAAAATATATAAAAGAAAATGAAAATGGATTTGTAGAATATTTTAGCAATAATACTTTTATAAAATTTTTTAAAAATGAAGTTAAAATAAAAATAGAAGATGAAAATAAAGTTTTACTATTTAATGAAAATCAAAACTTTAATTTAATAGGAACTTATATAAAAAAAAATAAAAAAGATATTGATAAATTAATAACAAAAATACATTTAAAATTAAATAATACATATAAATATGATTTAATGGAGATAAAAAATGATTTAAAAATAAAAATATTAGATAGAAAATGTTTAAATTATTTTTGGTTTGAAAGTTATTTATTTTTTTATAAAGAAAATGAATTTTTAATTAAATCCCTAAATAATAACATTAATTCATATTATAATATAAATATTTTAAATAATAAAATAGAATATTTTGATAATAATAAATGTAAAATACATGAAGGAAATATTAATTATTTATATAATTATTTAACAAATATTCAAGATGATATAAATATAGATTTAAATAATTTAATATCAAATAAAGATTTTGAATTAAATAATAAAGTTGATATAATAGTATCAAAATATAATGAAAATATTAATTGGTTATTAAAATATAATTTACATAAAAATAGTTATATATATGTGAAAAACACAAATTATGATAATAATTTAAGTTTTGTTAAAAAATATGAAGATATATTTAAAAAAATTATATTTTTAGAAAATAAAGGAAAAGAAGGTCAAACTTTCTTATATCATATTATTAATAATTATCATAATTTAGCAGATATTAATTATTTTATTCAAGCTAATCCTTTCGATCATGTTAATATAATTGATATAATTTATAAAAATAATAATGATTTAAAAGAAGAAAGAATAATGGATGTATATTATGGATATCATATATCTATTATTCAAAATTATAAATGTATTTATGATGAAAATATGAATATTAAAGAATTATTAAAAAAAATATTTGATTATAATTTTGATAATATTATTTATAATTTTTTATTTTGTTCTGGTGCTACTTTATGTTTAAAAAAAGAACAAATATTAAAAAGACCAAAAGAATTTTATATAAAATGTTATAATTTATTATCCAATGAGATTAATCCTTATGATGGATATATTTTTGAAAGAATTTGGGGTTTAATATTTGGTACAGATATTCCTTCTAAAATATAAATTATTAATTATTCTTCATCACTTATTCTTTCGAATTTTATTTTTTTAACTCTTACCCACGGACAAGTATTTGAATCTTCTAAATAACCTTCTCCTGATATACAATGTACTTTTGATAATTTAAACATACCCCATACAGCTAAATCAATATATTCACCATCATTATATCCTAATGTGATAAAAGTGATAAATTTATTTTTTTTATTTTCTTTACTTTCTTCGCGTTTTTTAATATATCTATCAGCTTGAAAGAGTTTATAAGTAGCTATAATACCTCTGAATTTAACATATGGAAGTACTTTCTTTTTTTTATTTTCATTATCTTTTTCATTATCAGATTCTGATTCTGAATCACTTTCTGAATCATCTTTTTTTTTCCTGTTAATAATAACTTTATTATCATTAACAACTGGTCTTAAACCTAAATTCTCAAAATACATTCCTGGAAGAAAACCTTCATCCTGCCAATATCCCATCATAAAATATTCTTCAATTTTACTAAATTTTCGTATTACTTGATTCTTGAACTTATTTTTTGCAAATTTCTTTAAATCAACTCCTACTTTTTTAGCTTCTCTATAATGTACCCATGTTCTATAACTACTATGACAATGTTTTAAAGCTGCTTCCCAAAATGCTATTGGATTATAATGTTTTTGATAAGCAAGAGCAAAAATTAATTTAGCGTATGAATAAGCATGAGATTTACAAAAAGAATATTCTTGTAAACATTCTAATTGTTCAAATATCTGTTGTCTTTTTTCTGCAGTCATATTATTCTTTTGTTTTTCATCAAACTTCTTTTTAAACTCTTTTTTAATTAAATATTTATTTTTAGCAAATGCTTTTCTATATGTATCTGCTTCTGAATTACTTATTTCTAATATTCTTGCTATATACTCTATTGCGTCATCATCATATATTATAAATTCATTTCTCTTTGTCACACCCAATTCATAATAATCTCTTAAAAATGTAAATTTTTGTCCATTCTTACTTGCAGCTGGTCTAATTAATGCTAAAGCACAAGCTAAATCATCAATTGTTTTAGGTCTCATTTCCATAAATATTTTTCTCATTCCTCTTGATTCACCAAAAACGATTCCAATATTCCGACCTTCAGTAAATACATTATAAACATTCATATCATTTCTAGGATAATTTTCAATTGGTAAATTAGATATTTCCCATAAAACAGATAAACCGCGATTAGAGAGAATATCAATTTTAATTAATCCATAATCCTCAGTTTCATCTTTATCCAATTTCAATTGAGCACCTGTCATTGATCTCTCTTTTTTACTTTTATTTACTATATAATCTTTCAAATAATACTCTTCTGGGATTTTATCTTGAAAAATTACAATACCTCCACAATGAAGTGAATGACATCTTAGTTCACCTACTAAATTTTCTGCTTCTTCCATAACTTCATATTGTACTGATACATCCTCAAATATATCTTTTAAATCAAATTCTTTAGGTATAAATTTATGATATCCTTTGCGTCTGATTGCCTCTTTTAATGCCGATTTCTCTTTAAATTTAACATGATTCGATATTCTCGCCACTCTCCCTTCCCATTTATTATATATTCTTTCAAATATTATTTCTCTTGCATGTGCAGCAATATCTATATCAATATCAGGAATATCTTTGCGATTTTCATGCATAAATCGTGTTAAAGGTATATTTTCAAGAATAGGGTCAATATTAGTGATACCCATTAAAAAACAAACTAAAGAGGAACCGGCACTACCGCGAATTATATGAGGATAATCACTAATTAATTTCATAATTTCTTTAACTTGAAGAAAAACAAGAAAAAAATCATTGCGTTCAATTAATCCAAATTCATAATTTAAACGTTCAAAATAAGTATGCTCATTGGGTATTTCTCTTACAAACGCACCACATAATATTTTTACCATTTTATGATTAAATATTTGATAATTTTGTGATGCATTATTTTCATTTATAAATATATTCAAATTAGTTAATACTTCATCAGATTTATTCAAAAAATATTCATAATTTATTTTTTCATTTTCTCTTTCTATAACTTTCTTCTCTTCTCTTATATCATCTTTCGTTTTCTTTTTATTCGTCTGATTCAAAAAATCTAACATACTCGTCTGTTTCGTTTTTATCATTTTTTATTTTAAAAATTAAAATTTAACAGTTTACACATTCTTTTATAAAACTTTTTTTAAGTTCAAATATAAAAATTAATTAAATATTAATTTAATTAAATTAAATAAAAAAAAAGATTAAATAAAAATAATTAATTATTTGTATAAGTACCGATTACAGAACCTCTGAAAGCACTAATCCAATAAGGAAAATCGAGAGATGTTACATAAAAATAAGAATAAGTTAATGTTTCACCTTGAAAAACAAAACTAATATTTTTCTTTAAACCATGACATTCATCTAAATCATTAGTTGATAAAGGTGAAAATGAACCATCATCTCTTTCTACTAAATAAGCTGATACTATTGGAAAACCATCTAATGCAAAACCTACTACTCTTACTTTTGTATCTATAATTGAATCAATAATTGCAAAAGGTGTTGTATGATGATGATAAATACCTTCTTCTTGTGGATGACCCCAATAACTATCTAAACATCTCAAAGATACAGCATCATGACCATCACCATCAAGAGCCATATAAAAAGCAGCATTATCAAAACAATAACCTTGAATACCTAATTTAGTTGAAGAAGGTGAATCAGAATAAACTGGATTTAAAGGAAGTGTCATAACAACATTTTGTGCTTGAGTTGTTCCTTGATTTGGGTCATAAGGATAACATTGACTAGTTTTAGGCATAGGATATTTACCTGTATTATGATAAGGTATAAAATTAGTTGCTATTATTAAATTTTTATTTATTTTATCAATAGTAAAAGAATAAGTAGAAGTACCAGTATTTAAGTTACCACTTTGTGTATAATTTTGAGTTTTATAATAATAATTTAAATATTCTGAAGAAGTTGATGGATCAACATCTACCCATGGACCATAATTTGTTTTTTGGTCTTCTTGAAAATTAGCTAAAGTATATACTTTTCCTTTAGTTGCTGCGTCACGAGTATAAGTATCAGGATATAAAATTAATGGTAAATCACTAATAAGAGTATTAATTTCAGATAAAGATAATATTGAATATTTTGTTGTTTGTCCATCAACTGTTGCTTCAGGTAAATCAATGACTGTTGGTCCAGATGACATTTTTTAAAATTAATAAATACTTAATATATATATAATATAATAAATATTATTTATAAAAAATAAATAAATAAATAAAAAATAATTAATTATTTGTATAAGTTCCAATAACGGTACCTCTTAAAGCACATATTAAATATGGAAAGTCAAATGAAGTGACATAAAAATATGAATATGTTAATGTTTGACCTTGGAAAACAAAACTAATATTCTTCTTTAAACCGTGACATTCGTCTAAATCATTAGTTGATAAAGGTGAAAAAGAACCATCATCTCTTTTTACTAAATATGGTGCAACAATTGGAAAACCATCAATAGCGAATCCAACTACTCTAACTTTTGTATCTAATGTATTATTTGTAAGAGCCAATGGAGTAGTATGATGATGATATAAACCTTGTTCTTCAGGATGTCCCCAATAAGAATCTTCACATTCTAAAGAGAGAGCATCATATGCATTTTCATCTAAACAAACGAAAAACCCAGTATTATCAAAAAAATACCCTTCTAAACCGAGTGAACAAGGTTGAGGAGTATCTGAATAGACTGGTTTTAAAGGAAGAGTAAATGTGACATTTTGAGGTTGTACAGTATTATTATTTGGGTCATAAGTATAACAAGGACTTGTTTTAGATATTGGAAAATTCCCAACAGTATGAGGTGGTAAAAGATTTGTTTGAATAATTAATTTATTATTTGTATTATCTATTGTAAAAGTATTTGATGGAGGACCAGGATTAATATCACCTGACACTGTATAATTTTGTATTTTATAATATAAATTTAAATAAGATGTTTGTGTTGAAGAATCATATTCAATCCAAGGACCATAAGATGATTGTTCATTATTTTGAAATTGAGATAAAGTATATATTTTTCCTTTAGTTGCTCCATCTCTTGTATATGTATTAATCTGTGTTGGAGTATTATAAATAAAAGGTAAATCACTAATTACAGTATTAATTTGTGCTTGAGAATAAGTATAATTATCTGTTGTTTGTCCTTCAACTGTGGCGATTGGTAAATTTAAAACATTTGGATCTGTTTGAGGCATTTTTTTTTAACTTAATAAGTACTTAATATATAAATAATATAATAATTATTATTTATAAAAATAAAAATAAAATTTAATAAATTAAAGATTCATAAATTCATTTAATTCATCAGGTGTAAGACCTAATTTATTAGCTAAATAATTTAGTTTATTATTAATTGAATTTAATTTATCTGATAATGTTTTATTCTCTTCATTTGTATAAATAATCTCACCACCTAAATAAATATCTCCAGATACATGATTATCAGCATTCATGTTACAATCACCACTAACATTAACTGTTCCACTAATATTTGCATCTCTATCAACATTAATATCTGTTAAAAAATAAGATGGATAAAGTGTTATTAAAGGTAAAATTTGAATAGATGGACCAATACCAATGTATAACGAATTATTAATATCAAAAGTGAGTTGTCCAAAATTAATACCTAAATCTAAAATTCCGAATGGATCAATAGGTGCTGATAATTTATTTGTTTGAAGATTAGAAGAACTTTCTTTAATATTAAAAATGGGTTTAATTCTTTCAAATTGAGGGTGTTCTTTTGCAAAATCAGGGATTAGTCTTAAAATTGATTTATCAGTTGATTCTCCATGATTCTCACCATTATGAGTTAATTTTGGTTTTGATAAAGAAGATGTTGATGAATCTAAAGGAGGATTAATATCATTTAAAAAATTTAATATATCTTCAGGTGTTATACCAAAATCAATTAAATTACCTCTGAAAGAATTTAAACGAGTAAATTGACTATCTCCTGTTAATAAATTACCACTAGTAAAAATACGACCTCCGGTTGTAGTATTTCCACCTACAAATAAATTATTATAAAAGAATCCTCTACCATGATTAAATAATCTATTTTCATTAAATATTCTACGAGTTATTATTTCTTCATTTAATATTTCTGGTAAAATAGATTTTCCAATTGATATTGTTCTTCCTAATATATTAACATCATGTAAAATTGTATTTCCTCCTATATTTATATCACCTGATACAAAATTATTTCTTGAACGCACATCCTTTAATTCAGTTGGACCATTAACATTTAAACTATTTTGTATGAATTCTGAACCTGATACAAATAAGTTTCCACAAATACATTTATCTTTACAACTCTCTTTGCAGCAACAATTATTATGTTTCATTTTTTTTTATTAATATATAATATAATGATATTATATTTATTATTTGTAAAAAAATAAATTATTTTAATTTTCATTTTCATTATTTGAACCATTAATTCCAAATCTTAATGCACCTAATCTTCCAAAATTATTACTTGATCTTCTTATTTTATAAGGTGAACCATTACTAGAACCATTATTAGAACCTTCATTAAACATTGATCGATTTCTTCTTCCTGGACTAGATTGAGCTTCATTTAATAATGTAGAAAGATTCATTCTCATTAATTGATTAATTTTATCATTAAATTCTTCTGGTCTAAAGAAAGATGGTATCTCTTTTACACTTCTTAAATAACTATGAATTTCTCCAAAATTAATAATAACATCTTGTGGAGATAATTGAAAATATTTTGCTAATATTTTAGATAAATTTCTATCTCTTTTATTTAAATCTTTACATATAAAAATCATTAAATGACATAAATCAATACCATTCATTATTCTTTTTGATATATTATTAATATTATTCGAATTTCTTTTAAATGTTATTTTTAGATGATCTAAATGTTCTTTTAAACTACATAAAATAAATGGTATTTTTCCACCTAAATAATTAGTATTAACTAAACTAAATCCAAAATCAATTAATTTTACTTTAAAACCGCCTCCAGCTCCTCCATTTGGTATTAACATTATATTAGAAGTATTAAGGTCTCCATGTAAAAAGTTACATCTTAATTGTAAATAACCTAAAATTTCAGATACTTGATTAAGAATATCAACAAGTGTATTTAAATCAAAATTATATTCTTTTTTCGTTAAATATTCTTTTAAAGTTATACCTTTAATATATTCCATTTCATAATTCCAATTATTTTTAGTTGGGTTATTTGCATTTTTAACTTTTTTATAAGATACAAAATGAGGTGAAGAATCTAATCCAGCTTTACTTAAATAATATTCAACAATTAAACCAATCAAAGCTTCAATAAATAAAGAAGGAAGTGAATCACGTTTACCATATCTATTTTTTTTTATTAAACGACTTTCATTTTTAGTTTTAAAAACATTTTTTTTTAAAGGTCTACCATTATAACTATTAACTGCATTTTCAATTTGAGTAAAAATAGAAGTATTTAATGTATTTGAATTAGAAGCTTCTCCTATCAATTCAGAAAGTTTATTATAAATTTTTCTAGATATTGCTATAAAATCTGATTTAGAATAACGGTCACTATATTTACTAGATAAAAATGTTCTAAGAAAATTAGAATATTCTTTCATAAAATTTTTAAGTTCTTCATCGGCTAATAAACCATACATTTTTTCATTTAAAAAATTATATAATCCTAAATAATTATTTCTATTTGTTGGATTTGATGCCATATTTTTATTTTCTTTATCTATAAATTTAAATGAGAATAAAAATTAAAAATTAAATAAAAAAATAATTAGATAAATATAATTAAATTAAAAATGTCTAACAATGTTTATTCTTATCAACCAAAGAAAATGTTAATGCCTCTTCGTAAAAATAATATTTTACCAAATTTTAGTGTTTTTAATGTTAATCCAAATAGAACGATTGTAGATATTCAATCTCAAAATCAAATTCAAACTTATAATCAATTCGTTTTAAATAAAGAATCCAAAAAAAAAATTAATAATAATTCTACTAATAACAAACCGATTGAATTAAATCCTTTCAGTGAAGATTCAGATGAAGTTGTTTTAACTAATATATTTGAACTTAAAGTAAATAAAGAAGATTGTAAAGAAAAAGAAGAGGAAAATAAAGAAGAAAAAGAAGAAGATAAAAAAGAAAATGATAAAGAAGAAGATAAAGAAGAAGAGGAAGTACAAAGTGTTAAAAAAGAAGAAAAGATAATAAATCAGGATATTCAAAAGTTATTTAAAGATTTAAATATTGATTTATTTAAATTAGTTAAAAGTGAAGAGCAAGAAAATGTTATAAATAATAAATTAGAAAATAGAACTTCAGTGAATGATATTATAAAAAGGGAAGATAGATGGAGTGTAGTATATAATAGTTCATCAATAATAGATAATATAGAATTATATCAGAATCAATTTAAAGAAAATTATAAATTCAAAATTGATACATTTTTAAATGAAAGATTTGCTGAACAACTTTATAATTATATTATAAGAATGCCTGAACATCATTTTAATATAGCGTGTGGTATTCGGAATACTAAATATGAGAAAAAGATAATACCACAGAATTATAAAAGAAATCAAGATAATATTAATGAAGCTCATAAAACATTTGCAAAAGGTGAATTTGCTTATGTTTTTAATCGTGCTATGAATAATACAGTAGGAGAGATATCACAAATGGAGATGATAATGAGAAATTTTTTAAATTCAAATGAGTTCAAAGAATTATTATCGAAAATAACAGGTTTAGATATAACTAATTTAAATACAATGTTCTTAAGTAAATATAAAGCAGGCAATTTTTTGTCTCCTCATTCAGATAAAGGAAATGGTAAAATCGCATTTGTTGTTAATTTAAGCAAAAACTGGTTACCTCATTATGGTGGAAATCTTCATTTTTTATCAGAAGATAGAAAAACTATTGTAGAAACATGGACACCTGCTTTTAATAATTTAGTTGTCTTTTATGTCCCTCCTGATTCACAAGAAAACATTGGTATACCACATTTTGTCTCACATGTAAATCCTGGTATAAAATTAAACAGATATGCTATAACTGGGTGGTATTCATAATTATATATAATTATTCATATTTGCCAAAATATTTATAATAAAAAATATTATTTTTTATTATTCGTATTTGCCAAAATATTCATAATAAAAAATTAAAAAGTGATAAATATTAAAATGAAAATAAAAAGATAATAATAAAAGTTAAATAAATAATATGAACGCAAATCACATATATGAAGAACGTAAATATGTATCAATATTAATAAA
>JACCDO010452104.1_pt1 | contig 22157 bp, 23 predicted proteins | sample 7446101 | NCBI WGS metagenome assembly JACCDO01 (sample SAMN15323440, study PRJNA562643) | freshwater metagenome | isolation source: river surface water | place: USA:Blue River Watershed | collected 2017-08-16
GCCGACATCGTCGGCGAGGAGCACTACAAGGTCGCCCGCGAGGTGCAGCGTGTGCTGCAGCGCTACAAGGACCTGCAGGACATCATCGCGATTCTCGGCCTCGACGAACTCTCGCCCGAGGACAAGCAGACCGTCTATCGCGCCCGCAAGATCCAGCGCTTCCTCTCGCAGCCGTTCCACGTCGCCGAAGTGTTCACCGGCTCGCCCGGCAAATACGTCTCGGTCAAGGAGACGGTCCGCGGCTTCAAGATGATCCTCGACGGCCAGCTCGACGACGTCGCCGAGGGTGACTTCTACATGAAGGGCGGCATCGACGAAGTCCTCGCTGCCGCGAAGAAGGCCTGAGCGCCATGCCACTCGTCCTCGAAATCGTCACTCCCGACGCGCGCGTCTATTCGGACACGATCGACTCGGTCGTCATCCCGACGGTCGAGGGTGAAGTCGGCGTCTTGCCCGGCCACATCCCGCTGCTCACGCAGGTTGAGCACGGGGAACTTCGGGTGACCAAGGGTGCGGAAACTCTGTTTCTCGCGGTCAGCGGAGGGTTCGCGGAAGTCGAAGCCGACCGCGTGCACGTGCTCGCGGAACATGCGATGTCCGAAGAAAAGATCGACGAGAAGGCGGTCGAAGAAGCTCTCAAGCGCGCCGAGCAGCAGCTCGCCGACGCCAAGCACCTCGATCCCCAGGAATACGAGCGGCTCCAAGGTCTCGTGCGCTACTCCGGCGTCCAGCTCGCGGTCAAACGCCGCAAGCGCTGATTCCCGGCTCAAGCCCGACACATCTCCTCAAGCCCGGCCGAAGCGCCGGGCTTTTTTCTTTTCCCGGTTCGATCCCGGTGTCCTCCGGGTCGCATGCCGGGCCGCAGACTTTGCGCAGGCTATCGCAAGCGGAGCCGAGTCGTCGCGCGAACTCTCGGCTATGTTTTCAGCAATTCCCACCCAAGGGCTGACCTTTTTCTTGCCTGCGAATGAAACCGAATCTCAGTATGCACGCCCACGCTCCCGAGATGTCGACGTTGTCGTCCAAGTCCGCACTGCCGCTCTGCCAGCTTCCCGCCGGCACGCACGGCCGAGTGCGCGAATTGACCGGCGATAGCGGCTTCTGCCAACGGGTCCGCGAGATGGGGTTCGGTGAGTCGGCCTTCGTGACCAAGATTGGCGGCACCGGTCCGTTTATTTGCCAGGTCAACGGCACTAGGCTTGCGCTCAGCCACGGCGCGGCGATGCACATCCTCGTCGAGCCGCTGACCCTCCGCTGATTCAGCGCGAAGGGGGCAAGCTCGAGCCGAAGCGAAGTGTTGCTTCGGCGAAAACTGCGGTCATCCGACCCCGGCCCGCGGACTTGGAAGCCGCTATCTCGTTTCCAAACAGGAGGTAGCCATTTGCGCCGACGATCTCCCGGCATTGCGTGCGGGCCTTGTCTCCTGCCGGAAATCACCGCGGTTTCGCCGCGGCATCTCTGGGCACTGACCTCGAGAAATTCCTGCACTCTACCCCATGGTTTCATCCGCTGCTTCCGATCTCGACCAGACACCACCCATCGTCCGGCGCATAGGCCTCTTTCTTGGTGTCGCTTTGTTCGCCGCGACGTTCCTGCTCGAACCGCCAGAGGGCATGTCACAGCCGGCTTGGCGGGTCGTTGGCTTGGCATTCTGGATGGCAACGTGGTGGATCAGCGAAGCGATGCCGCTGCCGGTGACGGCGTTGCTGCCGCTCACCGTGATGCCGCTGCTGGGCATCATGCCGCTGCGTAAGGCCGCCGGAAATTTCGCAGCCGAACTGATCTTCCTCTTCCTCGGCGGCTTCCTGCTGTCGATCGCCATCCAGAAATGGCGCGTGCATGAGCGAATCGGCCTCGGTCTGCTGCGTTTTGTCGGCAGTAGCGTGCCCGTCCTGCTTGCCGGACTCATCGCGGTCACCGGATTCATGGGCATGTGGATGGCGAATGCTGCGACGGCGATGGTGATGATGCCCATGGCCCTCAGCATCGCGGCGCTGCTCGCCCGCGAAAACTCCACGACCACCGGCGCGCAGAAGGCTCTGATCCTCGCCGTCGCTTACGCGCCCGTCATCGGCGGTCTATCGACCTTCATCGGGACGCCGACCAACGCCGTGCTCGAGGGCTACCTCAGCAAAACCTATGGTTACCAGATCAGCCTCGCGCAGTGGATGATCTTCGGTGTGCCGATCACGGCCGTGCTGCTCGTGGCCTGCTGGATCCTGCTGTATTTTTCCTTCGTGCGGGGCGCACCCGCGATTCCGAATCTCGGCCCGCTGATGCGGCAGGAATACGCCAAGCTCGGTGGTTTCTCCCGCGGCGAGATCGCGACGACGATCGTGTTTATCGGCTGCGTAGCGGGATGGGTGTTCAGCGACTTCTGGGCCTCTTTGCTCGGCAATCCCCTTGAGGACGCCGTGATCGCGGTTGTTGGCGCGCTGGTGCTTTTCGTCCTGCCGCTCGACCGCAAGTTCGAGACCACGGTGCTCACATGGAAAGACACCGAGAAACTTCCCTGGGGCATCCTCCTGTTCTTCGGTGGCAGCCTCAGCCTTTCCGCCGCCCTGACGGAAACCGGCGTGACGCAGTGGCTGAGCGCGGAGCTCAGTGTGCTGCACGATGTGCCCGTCTGGGTGCTCGCGATCATCGTCGTGGCGGTCATCACCATCGTCTCGGAAATGATGAGCAACTCGGCCACCGTGACGGCCTTTCTCCCGATTGTCGCCGGCCTCGCCGGTGGCCTGGGCATTAATCCGCTCCTCCTGATGATTCCGGCTACGTTCGCCGCCAGCTGTGCGTTCATGATGCCCGGAGCTTCGCCGCCCAATGCCATCGCGTTTGCCAGCGGGGCGCTGAAGGTGCCCGAGATGATCCGGACCGGCCTCAAGCTGAACCTGATCTGCATGGTCGTGATCCTTCTCGCCGGCTTCTACTTCATCCCCGCGGTGAAGAAATTCGATCCGTATACCGTCCCGACGTGGGCCGCGCAGAAGAAGGCGCCGTAACGTTCCCCACAACACCCGCCGTTTGTGTTTTCCTGCGCGTTTGCGGTGAAACACCCGGGGGCTGCGTTGACATTGAAACTGAGTCTCATGAAGTCTCGGAGACATTTCCGATGGCGCCGTCGCACTCCCGCTTTCTCCTCCCGTGAACGTCCCGATCTCCCTCTCCCAGCTCGCGGTGGGCGCTTCGGCCGTCGTGCGTGAGTTTCCCAAGACCGGGGCCGCCTTCATCCGCCTGCGCGAGATGGGTCTTCTCGCCGGCACGCGTGTCACGCTGGTGCGCACCGCGCCACTCGGCGACCCGCTCGAAATCAAGGTCCGGGGCTACCACCTGACGCTGCGCAAATCCGAAGCCGAGCACGTGCTCGTGGAACCCGCCGCCTGACCATGGCGTTGCCTCCGCACATCTCGGCCAGCCCGGGCGCCGCGCCCTCCCGCACGCCCGTCTACGCGCTCGTCGGCAATCCCAACTGCGGCAAGAGCACGCTGTTCAACGCCCTCACGGGCCTGAAACAGAAGGTCGGCAACTACCCCGGCGTCACCGTCGAGAAGAAGATCGGCACCGCGTATTCCCAGCACGGCCAGCCGATCACCGTGATCGACCTGCCCGGCGCGTATTCGCTCGCCGCGCGTTCGCCCGACGAGGCCGTGACGCGCGATGTCCTCCTCGGTCGCCGCGCCGACACGCCGCAGCCGGACCGGATCCTCTGCATTGTCGACGCCACGAATCTCGAGCGAAACCTCTACCTCGTTCACCAGATTCTCGATCTCGGCCGGCCCGTCATCCTCGTCCTCAACATGATGGACGTCGCCGCGACCGCCGGGCTCAACATCCGCGTCGCCCGCCTCGAGCACGAGCTCGGCATCCCCGTCATCCCCTGCGAGGCGGTAAACGGCAAAGGCGTCATCGATCTGAAACTCGCGATGAGCCGCGCCGATCTGCCGCTCTCGCGTCACGCGTGGGATGTGCCCGCGGCCATCGCGCCCGCCGTGGCGGAACTCCAGGCCTCGCTCACGGCCAACGATCGCAAGGCCCCGCTGATCGCGCGGGCCGAGGCTTTGCTGCTGCTCACCGATCAGGACTCCGTGCGCGTCGCCGGCTCCACTCCGCTGCACCCGCGCACGGCCGAGGTGCTGCAGGCGTGGCAGAAGCGCTGGGAGGCCGATGGCACCGACTGGGCCGGCACGCTCGTGAGCTCGCGCTACGAGGCGATCGGTCGGATCGCGGCCGAAGTCGTGCAGCAGGGTGCGCTGCCCACCGGCACGACGGTCTCGGATCGGATCGATGCCTATGCGACGCATCCCGTGTGGGGTTGGCTCACGCTCGGTGCGGTGATGGCGGCCTTGTTTCTCGGCATCTTCACGCTCGCGGAATATCCGATGAACTTCATCGACGACCGCGTCGCGGATCTGTCGACGTGGGTGAAGGGCGCGATGCCTGAGGGCGACCTCCGCGACCTCATCACCGACGGAGCGATCGCCGGCGTGGGCGGCGTGATCATCTTTCTGCCGCAGATTCTGATTCTGTTCTTCTTCATCGGTCTCCTCGAGAGCACCGGCTACATGGCGCGCGCGGCCTTCATCATGGACCGCCTGATGAGCCGCGTGGGGCTCAACGGGAAATCGTTCATCCCGCTCCTCAGCTCCTACGCCTGCGCGATCCCCGGGATCATGGCGACGCGCACCATCGAGGATCAGAAGGACCGGCTCGTGACGATCCTGGTGGCGCCGCTCATGAGCTGTTCGGCGCGTTTGCCGGTCTATCTGCTCATGATCGCCGCGCTCGTGCCGGGAGACCGTGTGCCCGTGGCCACCAAGGTCGGCATCATGCTGCTGATGTATGCCCTCGGCACCTTCGGCGCCTTCGGCTTCGCGTGGCTCTTCAAGCGCACCCTGCTCAAGGGCGCGCCGCCGGTCATGATCATGGAACTGCCGCCGTATCGCCTGCCGGGTTTGCGCGATGTCGCGCTGCAGATGTTCGAGCGCGCGTGGTTGTTCCTGCGCCGCGCGGGCACCGTGATTCTCGGCATCAGCATCGTGCTGTGGTTCCTTTCGGCGTATCCAAAAGCCCCGGACGGCGCCACGGAGCAGCAGCAGCTGGCGCAGAGTTTTGCCGGCCGCGCCGGCCACCTGCTCGAGCCCGCGATCAAGCCGCTGGGCTTCGACTGGCAGATCGGCATCGGCCTCATCAGTTCGTTTGCCGCCCGCGAGGTCTTCGTCTCGACGATGGGTGTCGTCTTCAACGCCGGCGCCGAGGACGAGAACGACACCGCGCCGCTGCGGAAGGCGCTGCTCGATGCGAAGTGGCCGGACGGGGCTCCGCTGTTCACGCCGCTCGTGTGCCTCACCCTGATGATCTTTTACGTGTTTGCGATGCAGTGCGTCAGCACCGTCGCGGTTGTCCGGCGCGAGACCAACTCCTGGAAGTGGCCGCTCTTCCAGATCGGCTACATGACCGGCACCGCGTGGGTGCTCGGCCTGGTGGTGCATCAGGTGGGCCGCGCGCTCGGCTTCGGCTGAGTAGATCGGAACTGCCGTGAATCCGGATTTCCAAACGGTGGCCGCGCTGGTGGTCGTGGCCGTAGCCGCGACGCTGCTGGTGCTCCGCGCGGTGCGGAAAAGGCAGTCGCCCGGTTGCGGCGGCGGCTGTCCGGCGGTGAGCCGCGAAGTGAAGGATCTCCAGGCGAAACTGAAGCGGCGGTGAGGCGCGGCGCGTCCGCATATCCACGCGTGGCGTCTAGGGAGTTTTCTGTCGTGCGTGCGATGCGCGCGATGCGCTAGACCGGAGGCTTATCAATCATGGAAGTTATCATTCGTGAATCCGCCGACGCGGGCTGCGTCCTCGGCGCCAAGATCATCGCGAGCGTCGTGCGCGACAAACCCAACGCCGTCCTCGGTCTCGCCACCGGCCGCACCCCGCTTCGCCTCTACCAGGAGCTGATCCGGCTGCACCGCGAGGAAGGCCTCGATTTCAGCAAGGTCACCACGTTCAACCTCGACGAATACGTCGGGCTGCCGCCGGAGCACAGCCAGTCCTACCGCTACTTCATGGACGAAAACCTGTTTCGGCACATCAACATCGACCGCGCGCGGACGCATGTGCCCAACGGGATCGCGAAGGATCTCCATGCCGAATGCCGCTCCTACGAGGACCGGATCCTCGCGGCCGGCGGCATCGACATCCAGCTGCTGGGCCTCGGCCGCAACGGTCACATCGGCTTCAACGAGCCCACCGGCTCGCTGCGCTCACGCACGTGGATCAAGATTCTCTCCGAGCAGACGCTGAAGGACAACAGCGAGGTCTTCGGCTCGCTCGATGCCATGCCGAAGCATGCGATCACGATGGGCATCGGCACGATCCTTGACGCGCGGCGCTGCCTGCTGCTCGCCTTCGGGCCGGCCAAGGTGCGCGCGGTCGAGCACATGGTGGAGGGACCGCTCTCCGCGATCTGCCCCGGTTCCGCGCTCCAGCTCCATCCGCGCGCGACCGTGATTCTCGACGAAAACTCCGCCGCCGGCCTGCACTACGCCGACCACTACCGGTGGATCGACAAGCACAAGTTCGAGTGGCAGCGCCCCAAGTGAGCGCAAAAAAGAAGGCCCGCTGAAGCGGGCCTTTTTTTTGCGGGCGTGGACCGCCGGTTATTTCGGCAGCGACTTCAGGTAAGCGACGACGGCTTTGGCGTCCTCTTCGTTGAAGCGAAACTCCGGCATCGGCGGCCGCGGCGTGGTGCCGTCCGGCCGCTTGCTCGTGCGCATGAACGCGATCGCCTGCTCCTCGGTCATCGAGGGCAGTCCGGCGATCGGCGGCGCGGCCGGCGACCACGGCATCGGCACCATCGGCTGGAAGGGCAGGGCGGCGCCCTTCAGCCACTGGTCGCGCACGAACTGGCCCTTCTCGTTGCGCGGCGTGTGGCAATCGGCGCACAGGCCGACGTTTTCCACGAGGTAGCGGCCGCGCACGAGCACGCTGCTGCCCTCCTGGGCCGGCGTGAGCGCCGGGGCGTGATCCGCCGGCGAGCCGAAGGATGCGCTGGAGACAGCGAAGGCGAGCGAGACGGCGCCGAGGGCGCCGAGAGTTTTGCGGGTGTGCGGTTTCATATGCGAAAGACGGAGCGGCGACGGGGCCGCGGGCGCGGCCATCGGTGTGGCCGGCCACGCGGCGATCGGGCGGGTGCGGAGCGGACGGAGGGCGGAGCGTTGCATGGTTGGAGGAATGGTCCCGCATGGGACGGTCGCCCGGCGCTGGACCATGAGCCGCCGTTGCAGCAAGCAGCCGGGGAACAGCGCCGATACGACCGCCCAGCGGGGAAGTTCGTAGCGGGAAAATTCGGAGCGCACGGCAGGAGGTGCGTGCGGGTTGAGGCGGAGAAAAGACGACGGCGGTGCCTCACGCCGCGACGGCGGCTTCGCGCTGCGCCTCGATCATCGTGTTTGCGAGCAGCGAGTAGGTCGTGGTCCAGGCCTCGCGCACGGCGGGCGTGAACTCGGGGCCGAGTCCCTTCTCGAGCGTCCAGAGCAGCGCGGCGCCGACCGTGCCGTAGTGCTCCTCCGTCACGCCGTAGCCGGCGTGCCGCGCGCCGAGCTGCCGCACGGCAGGCACCAGCGTCTCGATGCGCTCGAGGGACGCGACGGCGGTCGCGATCATCGTCATGAGTTTCCGGCCCTGCTCGACCATGTCGCCGCGGAAGAGGTGGCGCAGCTGGGGATCGAGTTCGAAGAGCCGCGCATAGAAGAGAGCTGCGGCTTGGTCGGAGATCGGGAGGACCTTGCGGAAGGAGTCTTTGACGAGGGTGATTTCGGAACTGTTCATGGGGAAGTGGAGGGGGAGTGTTGGAGCGTGGATATCCGGCCGCTTTGGCGGTGCGGCGCCTCAGGCTGCGAGCCGGTTGGGTTCCGTCGCGACCGCCGCGGAGCGGCGGAAGTGCGCGTGGGCTTTCCGCCAGCGATAGCGCGGGAGCGGTGCGGGCCGGCGGCGCAGCACGTAGTCCGCGTGGAGGATCAGCCCGAGCCAGGCGGTGAGAAAAAGCGTGGCGGCAGCGGCGGCGCTGAACGGGAGCGCGACAAGTGCGGCGGCGGCGAGGGCGGGAACAGGGAGCGACTTCGTTTTCACAGACGTGGTTGGTTGCGGGACCAAGCATGCCATGAATCGCGCGCTCACGGTATGGGCCGCCGGGGGTGGGCCGATCGGCCCATGCGTCTCGACTTCCGAGCCGGCCTGCGCAGTCTCGCCGCGCTGTGAAACGCATCCTGGTGATCGACGACGACGCGAAGCTGCGGCAGCACTACTCCGAGCTGCTGCGGCTCGATGGCTACGAGGTGATCGATGCGCGCAATGGCCGCGAAGGCGTCGAGCGCGCGCGCAAGGACACGCCCGATCTCGTGCTCTGCGACATCACCATGCCCGAGATGAACGGCCACCGCGTGCTCGAGACGCTGCGCAACGAGCCGCGGACGGCGAATCTACCCTTCGTGTTCCTCACCGGCTGGAACGAGGTGGAGGATATCCGCACCGGGATGAATCTCGGCGCCGACGACTATCTCACCAAGCCGGTCGCGCCCGACGAGCTGCTCACCGCGGTCCGGGCGCGGCTGCGGCGCGCGGAGCTCGCGGCCGCTGCCGCCGCGCCCCGCTCCGGCCGGCCGACGGAAGCCACCCCGGCGCAACTCGAGCCGCTCGGGCTGACGCCGCGGGAAGCGGAAGTCCTTTTCTGGGTCGCACGCGGCAAGACCAACGACGAGATCGCGACCGTCCTCGGCATCGGCATGACCACCGTGAAGAAACACCTCGAAAGCACCTACGCGAAACTCGGGGTCGAGAACCGCACCTCCGCCGCCGCGATGGCGCTCGAGCGGATGGGCGCGGCCTGAGCCGGAAAAAGGGCCCCCGACCTCATCCTCCCGTGCGGGGACTCAGTCTTCGCCGCTCAGGGCCGACGACTGCGTCTCCAGCTGTTTCTCGATGCTGCCGCAGACGAGCTCGCAGAGGCTGAAGATCGACGGATCGGAGATCGAGTAGAACACCTGCAGGCCCTCCTTGCGGCGCGCGAGGATGTGCGCCTGCGTCAGCGTCTGCAGATGGCGGGAGATGTTGGCCTGCGTGCCGCCGGTGGCTTCGACGAGGGCGTTCACGTTCATCTCGCCCGGGATCAGTGCCTGGATCAGCCGCAGCCGCATCGGCTCCGAGAGAACCGCGAAACGCCGCGCGATCAGCTCCAGCGCGCGATCGGTGAGAGGACGTGACTTCTTCTTGGCCATGCCGTGCGGGAGTGAACAGAAGCTTGACATAGGTTCAACTATATGCGTATATGCGCATATAACGTCAAGAACGACATGAAAACTGATTCCTTCATCCGGGTGCTGGCAGGCTGTGTGGTGATCACGGGGGTGGCCCTGACCCACTGGGTAAGTCCGTGGTGGCTGCTGCTGCCGCTCTTCGCCGGGGCCAACCTGATCCAGTCCGCGTTCACCGGCTTCTGCCCGCCGACGCTGGTGTTGCGCAAACTCGGCTGGGTCGATGCGGATGACCGCATCCACTGGGGCACCCAGGTCGACTCCCGCGGAGGAAATCGCCGGTGAAGCGTCCCGCCCGTCCCTCGGTCCGCCCCGCGCGCGTTGCCGCGGCGTGGCGTGCGCTCGTCGCCGGCGGACTCGCGTTCGGTCTGGCCGCCTGCGGCAAACCGGCCGCGCGTCCCGCCGCTGCTGACACGGCCCCGTCCATCCCGGTGCGGACCGCCGTCGTCGCGCGCGAGGATCTCCCGGTTCCGATCGAGGCGACGGGCTCGGTCCGCGCCGTGCGTCGCGCCGAGGTCGCGGCCAAAGTCATGGGCACGATCGAGGAGTTGCCCGTGCGGTTGGGCCAGCAGGTGAAGCCGGGCGATGTCCTCGCGCGCATCGCTGCGGCGGAGATCGTCGCCCGCGTGCAGCAGGCGCAGACCGCCCTTGCCGGGCTGCAGCGCGATCTGGAGCGGGAAAAGAACCTCGCCGAGCGCGGCGCCGGCACGCGGGAGGCGGTGGCGACGCTGCAGGACCGGATCGCCACGGCCCACGCCATCCTGAAAGAGGCTCAGGCGATGCTGGACTACACGACCGTGCGGGCGCCGTTTGCCGGCGCGGTGGCGCGGCGTATCGCCGATGCCGGTGACGTCGCGGCGCCGGGCGTTCCCCTCGTCGAGATCGAGGGCACCGACGAATTCGAGATCGAAGCCGAGGTTCCGGAGTCGCTCGTGAGCGGCACGATGGCCGGTGCCGGTCTCGACGTGAATGTGCCGGCCGCCAACCTGGCCTTCCGCGGCCGCGTGACCGAAGTCGCCGCGGCAGCCGACGCGCGGACCCGCAGCGTCACCGTGAAGATCGCCGTGCCGGCGGGGCTCGCGGTGCGTTCGGGCCAGTTTGCCCGGCTGCAGGTGCCGACGTCCCCGGCGCCAACCGTGCTGGTGCCGGCCGAGGCGGTCGCGACGATCGGACAGATCGAGCGCGTCTTCGTGGTCGGGAGCGACAACCGCGCGGCGCTGCGGCTGATCAAGACGGGAGCGCTGCGCGAGGGGCGCCGGGAAATTCTCGCCGGCCTCACGGCCGGTGAGCGGGTCGTGTTGGCCCCCGCGGCGAATCTGCGCGACGGCGCGCGCGTGGAGAACCAGCCGTGAGCGAGGTGCCCAACGGGAGCGAGGCGCCGCCGCCCGCCGGGATCGCCGGGCGTATCGCGGGGATGTTTGTCGACGCGAAGCTGACGCCGATCGCGGTCATCGCCTCCATTCTGCTCGGGGTGTTTGCGGTCCTGATGCTGCCGCGCGAGGAGGAGCCGCAGATCAAGGTGCCGATGATCGACGTGCTCGTCGGCATGCCCGGCGGGAGTGCGGCCGAAGTGGAGAATCGCGTGACCCGGCCGATGGAGAAGCTCCTCTGGGAGATTCCGGACGTGGAGTATCTCTACTCCACCTCCAGTCCCGGCAGCGCGCTGGTGATCGTGCGGTTCAAGGTCGGGACCGACATCGAGGCGGCCTTGGTGCGGCTGAATCAGAAGCTGCAGATGAACTTCGACCGGATCCCGGCGGGCGTGACGCCGCCGCTGGTGAAACCCCGCTCGATCGACGACGTGCCGATCCTCGCGCTGACGTTGCACAGCCGGACGCACGATCACCTGACTCTCCGGCGCCTGGCGGCGCAGGTCGACGACACGCTCAAGTCGATCCCGCAGGTCGCGGAGACGACGCTGATCGGCGGCGTGCGCCGCGCCGTGCGGGTGCAGCTCGACCGGGGTGCGCTCGCCGCGCGCGAGTTGCCCGCCCTGCAGATCGCGGAGGCGCTCCGGCAGGCCAACCGGCAGGTGCAGGCCGGATCGCTGCCTTTCGCCAACGCCGAGGTGCTGCTCGAAACGGGAGGTTTTCTCCGCGATGCGCATGAAGTCGGCGCCGTCGTCGTGGGCGTCTTCAACGGCCGGCCGGTCTATCTCCGGGACGTGGCGACGATCCTCGACGCCGCGGAGGAGCCGGCGAACTACGTGCTCTTCGGCCAGGGTGGCGCGCCGGGTAACGGGACGGAGGCGGCCGTGACGATCAGTGTCGCGAAGCGGCCGGGCGCCAATGCCATCGACGTGGTCGAGCAGGTGCTCGCCAAGGTCGGGACTTTGCGCGGCGTGCTCCTGCCGGCGGACGTCGAGATCGCGGTCACGCGCGACTACGGCCACACCGCGGCGGAGAAGAGCAACGAACTGCTCCTGCACATGGGCATCGCGGTCTTCGGCGTGGCGGTGCTGATCCTGCTCTTCCTCGGCTGGCGCGAGTCGCTCGTGGTGCTGCTCGCGGTTCCCTCGACCCTCGCGCTGACGCTCCTCGTGTTCTACCTTTACGGATACACGCTGAACCGGATCACGCTCTTCGCGCTGATCTTCTCGATCGGCATCCTCGTCGACGACGCGATCGTCGTGGTGGAGAACATCGTGCGCCATGTGCGCATGCCGGGTGCCGACCGCAAGTCGCTCGGGCAGGTGGCGCTCGAGGCCGTCGACGAAGTGGGCAATCCGACGATCCTCGCGACGTGGGCGGTCATCGCGGCGATCCTGCCGATGGCGTTTGTCGGCGGTTTGATGGGCCCCTACATGCGGCCGATTCCCATCGGCTCGACGGCGGCGATGCTGTTCTCGCTCGCGATCGCGTTCACCGTCACGCCGTGGGCGGCGGTGCGGGTCCTGAAACGGCGGGCCCGGTCCGAGGAGAAGCTCTCCGAGGCAGGGCGCGCGGCGCTGACGTTCGAGCACGAGCACGCGCCGGACGACTGGTTCACGCGGCTGTATCACCGGGTGATGGAACCGCTGCTGGGCCGGCCCTTGTGGCGCTGGACGTTTCTCGCCGCGATCGTGGCCCTGCTGCTCGGCTCGGTCGCGCTGGTCGGCCTCGGCAAGGTCGAGGTGAAGATGCTGCCCTTCGACAACAAGTCGGAGTTCCAGGTCGTGCTGAACACGCCCGAGGGCACGACGCTGGAGGAAACGACGCGGATTGCCCGGGAGATGGCGGAGGCGATCCGCCGCGAGCCCGAGGTGCGGGATTTCCAGATCTACGCGGGCACGGCGGCGCCGTTCAATTTCAACGGCCTCGTCCGGCACTACTTCATGCGCCGCGGACCCAATGTCGCCGACATCCAGGTCAATCTCGTGGGCAAGGGCGAGCGGTCCGACCAGAGTCACGCGATCGCCAAACGTATCCGGCCCGCCGTCGCGGCGATCGCGGCAAAATACGGTGCCGCGGTGGCTGTCGCGGAGGTGCCGCCCGGCCCGCCGGTCCTGCAGTCGATCGTCGCGGAGATCTACGGCGCGGAGGAGGAGAAACGCGTCGCGCTCGCGCAGGAAGTCCGCGCGATCATGGCGCGGACGAAGGGCATCGTGGACATCGACTGGTATGTCGAGGACCCGCAGCCCAAGGTGCGTTTCGTGGTGGATCGCGCCAAAGCGGCGTTGCACGGCGTGAGCGAGGCCGCGGTCGCGCAGACGCTCCAGCTCGCCGCGCAGGGACAGGCGGTCGATCTGCTGCATGTGCCGCGCGAGCGTGAGGACGTGCCGATCGTCTTCGAACTGCCGCGGGCGGCGCGCGGACAGCCCGAGGCGTTGCTCGCGCTGCGGGTGCCGCCGACGGCTCCGGGCGCGCCGCTGGTGGCGCTCTCGGAACTGGTGCGGCTCGAGCGCACGGTGGGCGAGCGCAACCTCTACCGGAAGAACCTCAAGCCGGTCACGTATGTGACCGCCGACGTCGCGGGCGCGGTGGAGAGCCCGGCGTATGCGATGTTCGCGGTCGACGCGGAGCTGAGGAAACTCGATGCGCGCAACTATGGCGGGACGACCGGCAAGCTGGAGATTTTCCACCTCAACGTGCCGACCGACGATTTTGCGCCGGCGATCAAGTGGGACGGCGAGTGGCACATCACCCTGGAGGTGTTCCGGGATCTGGGGCTGGCGTTTGCGGCGGTGCTCGTGCTGATCGCGATGCTCATGGTGGGGTGGTTCCGGAGTTACGTGACGCCCCTCGTGGTCATGGCCGCGATTCCGTTTTCGCTGATCGGAATTCTACCCGCGCACTGGGCGATGGGGGCGTTCTTCACCGCGACCTCGATGATCGGCTTCATGGCGGGCGCGGGCATCGTGGTGCGGAACTCGATCATTCTCGTCGACTTCATCGAGCTGCGGCGGGCGCACGGACTGCCGTTGCGCGAAGCCGTGATCGAGGCGGGCGCGGTGCGTTTCCGTCCGATGCTGCTCACGGCGCTCGCGGTCGTGGTCGGCGCGAGCGTGATCCTGGCCGATCCCATTTTCCAGGGGCTCGCGATCAGCCTGATGTTCGGCGAGATCGCCTCCCTGCTGATCAGCCGGATGGCGGTGCCGGTGCTCTACTTCATGACCAACCGCGCCGAGGCGGAACGTTCTTCCGCATGAACTTTTTCAAACTCATGAAAGCCATGTTTCAGGCGGCGCCGCGCCGCAACCCGGTCGAGTGCTTCGCCGCGATCCGGTCGGGCAAGGCCCTGCTGGTCGATGTGCGCGAGGAGAAGGAGTGGGCGCAGGGCATCGCCGACAGCGCGCGCCGGCTCGCGCTCAGCGATCTGACCGGTGCCCGCGCGCAGTGGAACGCGTTTCTGCCGACGGTGAAGGACCGCGAGGTGCTCGTCTACTGCGCGGCCGGCGGGCGCTCCGCGATCGCGGCGAAGATCCTGTGCGGCGAAGGTTTCAAGGCCGTGAATGTCGGCGCGCTCCACGAGTGGGAGTCGGCCGGCTGGAAGGTCGCGCCGCCGCCGGCGGGGAAGTGACGCCATGCGTTTCCCGCGCCTCGTTTCCGCTCCGGCGATCCGACTGGGACTCCTTGCGCTGACGACCTCGGCGGTCGTCGGCGCGGAACGCATGACCTGGGTCGATCCCGATGCGCCCGAAGTCGCGACGATCCGCACCTTGGGCGAGGCCGCGACGGCGGCTCTGGCCAAGCGGCTCGTGGTCGAACTCACGGCGGCGCTCGCGCAGGGCGGTCCGGAGGCGGCGGTCGATGTCTGCCACATCAAGGCGCTGCCGCTCACGGCGGCCCGGGTGCCGGAGCATCCGCGCATTTCCGCCGCGAAGCGCACCAGCCTGAAGCTGCGGAATCCGGCCAACGCACCCGACGCCGCCGAACGTGCGGCGCTCGCCGAGGTCGCCGCGCGTCTCGCCCGCGGGGAAAAACCGCCGGCGGTGCTCGTGCAGCGGATCGAGATTCCGGCGTCGCCGCGGCCCGAGTGGCGGGTCTACCGGCCCGTCATGATCCAGCCGGCCTGCCTTGCCTGCCATGGTCCGACCGAAACGCAGTCCACGGCGCTGCGCGCCAAGCTGCATGCACGCTACCCGCACGATGCGGCGACCGGCTACCGGGACGGTGAGTGGCGCGGTTTGATGCGCGTGACAGTCGAAGCGCCTGCGGAACGGGGCGGGAACTGAGGCGGCGGAGTTGCGCCGAACTCCCAAGACATCCCCTTTCTGGCTATCGCTCACTCGCGCACGAGCGCCTGCATCACGGTCGTTTCGAAATCCGAGCGGATGTCCGCGTAGTTGGACTGAAGTTGAATCATCAGCAGTCCCACGAGCTGCTTGTCCGGATCGACCCAGAAGAGCGTGCCGCGCGCGCCGCCCCAGCCGTAGCTGCCATTCGCGAGCATGGTGCTCGCGGCGCCGCGATCACCGATTACGCGGACCCCGAGTCCGTAGCCCGTGCCGGGGGTGCGGCCCGGAAGCGTGTCGGGAATATGCGCGGCGCGTAGCAGATCAACCGAGGCAGGCGCGAGCAGGTGCCGGCCGTGCCATTCACCACGGGCGGCGAGCATTTGACCAAAACGCAGATAGTCCTCGGCGGTGCTCGTGAGGCCGCCGGCGCCCGAGTAATAGCCGTTGCCCGGGAGGAAACGCGGATCCGTGACCGGCTGCCGGAGGAGCGCACGACCCTTTTGCTCATAGACTGCAGCGACGCGGGATGCCGCGTCCGGACCGGAGCCGAAGAAGGTGTCCCGCATCCCCAGCGGCGCAAAGACGTGCTGCTGTAGGAACTGTTCCAGCGTCGCTCCGGAAGCGATTTCAATCACCCGCCCCAGCACATCGAAGCCGGCACTTGGGCTGTAGCCCCAGCGCGTGCCGGGTTGGAAATCCAGCGGGATCTGGGCGAGCCGTGGAACGTAGTCGGCGAGGATTTCCTTGGGCGCACGCGGCGACTTGGCCAGCTGCTGCGAGCCGAGGGGTCCGCTCGCCAGTCCGGAGGTGTGGGTGAGTAGATCGCGCAGCGTAATCTCACGCGCGGCCGGCTCGGTCGTAAACGTGATCGGGCCGGAATTTGAGCCGCCATCTTCAGCCGGCCCGGTGCGCACGGCGACCTTCAGCTTATTGAATTCCGGAACGTAGCGGGAAACCGGATCGCTGAGCCGCAATTTGCCCTCCTCGGCCAGCATCAGGATAGCGACGGCGATGACGGGCTTGGTCATCGAGGCGATGCGAAACAACGCGTCCGCCGCCATCGGCTTTTTGGCCTCGAGGTCCATCAACCCGTGCGTGCGAAAATGCACGACCTTGCCGCCGCGCGACACGGCGGTGACCGCGCCGGCGAGTTCGCCGGCATCGATCCGCCGCTGAATCGCCTGATCGATGCGACCCAGGCGTTCGGCGGAGAAGCCGGCCGATTCGGGTTTCGCAAGCGGCAGATCGGCGGCGAGGCGCGACGGGAGTGCGAGGAGCAGGGTAACGGTGGTGAAAGCCGCGAGCGAGGTGGGTAGCTTCATGGAAAATCGGGAATGCGTCGAAACGATCGGCGGGTGCACGGGGTTATGTCCCGTCGTCGATCGCTAGTGACCGACGCGATCCAGGGCGGACTTGATCGCCTGCAGGTAGTTGGGGTGCCAGAGTTCGTGCTCGGCGTCGGGGACCACGGTGTAGGTGCGGTGGTGATAGAAGTCGCGGACGGATGAGGCGCGGCGGTGCATCTGGGCGTCTTCCAGAGCGCCCACGAGGATGTCGGCGGGCGTAGCCGCGTTGCCGGCGCGGTAGGAGATCATCCAACGCTCGGGCTCGTCGTCGTCTTCCAGGAAGAACGGTGAGATCGAGCCGAGGATCAGGTGCCGGGCGCGCAGGGCGCCGAGGTGCGAGTAGAGCGCGCCGAGGGAAAAGCCGAGCACGACTTTGCCCGCGGTCTGGGCGTCGACCTGCGGAAAGATCTCCGTCGCGCCGAACGGCGGACGCGGGGAGGGCCATTCGAGGCGGACGAATTCCGTTTCCCAGCCCGAGGTGTGGACGAACTCGACAAACGGACGGAAGCGGCGCTCGGCGCCCGGCATCGGCGGGACAATGGTCAGCAACGGCATGACGTCCGACGGTGGCGCGGCGCACGGGCGGCGCAAGGCGCACCGCCTGCGGCCGGTGAAGTGACATTTGCGTCGCGGGTGAGGCTGGCTTCGCTCGGGGTGTCTTCATGCCGACGATGAGCCACGAGGTAAACGATTTCGATGCGCAGGTGATCGAGCGGAGCCGCACCGTGCCGGTGCTGGTGGATTTCTGGGCGCCGTGGTGCGGGCCGTGCAAAATGCTCGCGCCGACGCTCGAAAAACTCGCGCAGGACGCCGGCGGCCGCTGGGAACTGGCGAAGGTCAACACCGACGAGCGGCCCGAGTTGGGCGAGCGTTTCCAGATCCGCGGCATTCCCAACCTGAAGCTGTTTCACCGCGGCGAAGTGATCGCGGAGTGTGCCGGCGCGTTGCCGGAGTCGCAGCTGCGGACCTGGCTGCACGAGCACCTGCCGACCCCGAAGCGTGAAACGATGCGCCGGGCGCGCGAACTCCTGCACGCGGGCCGCGCGGCGGAGGCGGCAGCGCTGCTCACCCCTCTCGCCGACGCCGAGCCGGCCGATGGCGAACTCGCGGTGCTGGCCGCGCGGGCGCGCGTGTTTGCCGCGCCGGCCGAGGCGCTCCGCCGGCTCGACGTCCTGCCTGTCTCGTCGCCCTGGCAGGATGATGCCGGACTGGTCCGCGGCCTCGCCGCCGCGCTCGCGGCCGCGACCGATATCACGAAACGACTGCCGGCTGCGCCGCGCCGCGATCGCTACGCGGCCGCGTTGCAGGCACTCGCGCAGGAGAAATTGCGCGATGCGGTCGCTCTGCTGATCGAAGTGCTCGACGAAAGTCCCGGCTACGACGAGGGCCGGGCGAAGGCCGCGTGCCTCGCGATTTTCAAGCACGTCGGCCTGCGGCATCCGATCGCGGAGGAGTTTTACCGCCGCTACAGCATGGCGGTGAACGTCTGATGAGCGCCGAGTTCTGGAATCAACGCTTCGGCGGCGCCGCGTATCTCTACGGCACCGCGCCCAACGATTTCGTGGCCCAGGTGGCCGATCGCATCCCGGCGGGGCCGGTGTTGTGCCTCGCCGAAGGCGAAGGTCGGAATGCCGTGTTTCTGGCGGGGCGCGGCCACGCCGTGACGGCGGTCGATATGTCGGCGGTCGGGCTGGAGAAAGCCCAGGCACTCGCTGCCCGGCAGGGCGTGCGCATTACGACGATCGTGGCGGATCTCGCCACGTTTGCGATCGGCCGCGGCGGGTGGTCGGGCGTGGTGGCGAGTTGGGCGCACCTGCCGTCGCAACTGCGGCGGCGCGTGCTGGGCGACGTGGTGCGCGGGTTGCGGCCCGGTGGCGTCATCGTGTTGGAAGCCTACACGCCGGCGCAGCTGCGCTACGGCACGGGTGGGCCGAAGGATTCCGATCTGCTGATGACGCTCGCGGCGCTGCGCGAAGAGCTCGCGGGTCTGGAGTTTGAAATCGGCCGCGAGATCGAGCGCGAGGTGTTGGAGGGAAGCGGGCACACGGGATGGTCGGCCGTCGTGCAGGTGCTCGCACGCAAGCCGGCGTAGGACCGATCGCGACGTGATGTCCGCGGAAGGGCGGAGCGGACGTGGTCAGCGCTCCACCGCGAGTTCGAAACGGCCGTATTGCACGGGTTCGCCCGGGATGCCGACGAGGTAGGTGCCGCGGAAATCGAGGGCGTTCATCACGCCGCGAAGCTGCAGGGTCGCGGTGTCGGAGATTTTGCCGCCGAGTTCGATCCAGCCCTGGCGAAACGTGCCGGAGAGGGTGCCTTGGCCGACCAGCGGCGGGGATATCGTGAGGGTCGCGGTGGCTTTCCCGCCTTCGAGCGTGAGCACGAGCGTGGCGGGCGCGGAGACATCGCCGGTGGTGTTGACCACCGTGCCCGAGAGCGGGATCACGCGCGGGGCCGGGGCGCCGCAGAGGGCAGCGGTCCCGAGCGCCAGAAGGAGGAAGACGCGGCGTTTCATGGGCCGGAGGCGGTCGGCTTGGGCGTGGCGGGCGGCACGGGTTTCATCTGATCCTGCACCTTGCGCATGAGGAAGCCCCAGGTGCCTTTCGAGCCGAGCACGGCCTTCGCGAGCAGATCGTAGAGCGGGCGGGTGTCGGGTTCACCGGCCTTGCCGCGCAACTCGAACGTCTCCTTCAGCGGCCGGTAGCCGTCGCCGCGGGGTGCGCTCTCGAGCAGGCTCATGCCCCCGAGGATCACGGCCATTTCGTCGCGCGCGGCGAGATCGACGGAGAGTTCGAGCGGGCGATCCATGAGCGGCGCGCCCGGCACGTGCGGGATGCGGCCGCGGGCCAAAAGGCGCGCCTGCGGCGAATCGAGCATGAACTCGTGCAGACGGACCTCGCCCTCCTCGCTGCGGGCGCCGGAGATGCGCAGCTGATCGACGGGCATCTCGGAGAATTTCTTCAGCAGCCGGCCGAGGGCGCGCAACTCCGGCGAGAGCAGCAGGGTGCCGCCGAACACCGCCGCCGTGGAGGCGAAGTCCTGTTTCGGGACGTTGAGCCGCACGATGCCCTGACGGCCTTCCACGGTGAAATCCGCTTCGGCGCGATCGACCAGCTCCAGCAAACCGAAGCCGCGGCTGCGCACGCGCGAGCGGACGTCGATGCGGGCATCGACGGAGGCGAGCTCCGTGGGAAAGACGGTCTGGACGATGCGCGCGGAGTCGAACTGCTCGATGTGAAACTCGCCCTCGAGGTCGTGGTCGGCGACGACGGCGTGCGGATCGAAGCGCAGGCGCGCGTGGCCGTGCCAGCGGCCGGCGAACATCTCGCCGTGCAGATCGGAGAGCGTGAATTCGCGGTTGGTGAAGGCGAGCCGGCCGCGCACCTGCTCGATCTGGTAGGGCGCGAAGCGCAGCGTCGCCAGATCGAGGTCGAACTTCCCGCGCAAACCGGCCCACAGCGGTTCGGCGGCGGGGCCGGCGTCGGCGGGCGGTGGCGGCGTCGCGTCCGCCGTGGGCCCGGCCGGCGCGGCGGTCGTCGAAGCTGCGACCGGCGCGGGCCGATTGGCCTGGATGACGTCGACGAGCGCGAAGACCTCGCCGGCGTCGAAGAAGTGGCTCTCGAAGCGCGAGGCGGTCTCGAGGGTGCCGGCGCCGAGGTTGAGTTTCACTTCGAAGTAGGCGTCGCTCACGCGCGGCGCGGTATCCAGAAAAAGCTGCATCTCCGCGGTGACGGCGCGTTGCCGGCTCGAGACGAGGCCCTGCCCGAGCAGCTCCATCGGGGCCAGCAGCCGCTTGCCGTCGGCGGTGGGAATGCCCTCGAGGCGCGTCCAGAACTGCAGGGGCGTTTTCTCCAGCAGGCCGCCGTTGGCGCGGGCGACCCAGGTGCCGCTGCGCGGCAGGCCGGTTGCGGCGAGGGCGGGAATGCGGCTGAGCTGGGCGAAGTCGGCCCGCAGCGAAAGATCGAGGCGGTTGGGGTAGGCGAGTTGGTCGTTGCCGATGAACCCGAGCGAGAGGTCGAGATCGATGGCCGGTTGCCCTGCGACGAGCACCGAGCCGTTGGTCAGGTGCGCGGCGCCGAGGAACGCGAATTGAAACGTCGGCTCGAGCAGGCACATCACGGTGAGGTCGGCGCCGGGAAAGCCGCTGAAGTCCGTGTCGCGGGCGAGCAGGCGCGGGCCGACCCGGGCGGAGAAGCCGCGGACGTGCACCGGCTTGACCGGCCGCAGCCGGAATTTGGACATGTCGGCAAACAGGAGGAACTCGCCCGCCTGCAGCGCGCCGTCGAGTTCGACGCCGGTGATCCAGGGTCGCAGCCACGCGAGCGGAAACTCGCCGGTGGTGAGTTTGAGCGGCGCGCTCGTGGCGATGTTGACCGCGCCGGAGTTGGATTTGCCGCCGACGAACGGCGCCGGCGCCTCCAGCAGCAGGATCTCGCGGTCGCGGCTGAGCAGGCGGAACCACAACTCGTCGACGATGGCGATGGTGCGGGTGTCGTTGTGGGACTTGAGGCGCAGGGCGGCGTAGAGCGGGCCGAAGGTCTCGGCGCTGTGCGGGAGGGCGGGCAGGTCGGCGTAGAGTTCGAGCGCGGTGGAGCCCTTGAGGTCTTTGAGGTGCAGCTCGGCGGTGACGGAACCGCTCACCGTGCTGCCGTCGCGGTGGGTGGCGTTGAGCTCGCGGAATTCCGCGCTCAGGCGGTCGGCGTGAAACGCGACGGTCGGCGCGACCCGGGCCTCGCCGTCGAAGAAGATGCGTCCGCCGACGCCGAAGCGTGCGCGGTCGAGGCGCCACGGCACCGGCGTCTCGAAACTGAGCCGGCCATCCGGCGCGGCGCGGAGGAACGACTCGCCCGCGGTGACGGTGCCGGCGAGTTCGCGCGGGGCGAGCCAGCGGGAGATCCAGTCGATCGGCAGATGGGCGAAGGTGAGCCGGGCGAGATCCCCGTGCGCCGCGGTCGTGGGCACGGTGAGCTGCGCGGGATCGAGCTGGAGCGGCTGCAGCAGCTGGAAGGCGAGGCACGGGGTGGGCGCATCGGAGCGCGCGGAGAAATCGAGGGTGCCGAGCCGGATCTGCCGGGCGCTGAAGGAGCCTTCCCAGCGCGCATGACAGGTGAACGGTGCGGCGCGATCGGCGTGCGCGAGCAGCGAGGGCAGGCTGCCCGACAACTCGCCCCGCAGGTCCGCGCGCGCGGCGCCGACGTCGTAGGCGGCGGCCAGGGCGACCGAGATCCGATCCGTGGCGACGGTGGAGAGCACGAGATCGTCGACCTGCAGCGTCGCCTGCGTGCGGGAGAGCGAGAGGCGCGGGGAGGCGGCGAAGGTGACGGGCTCGTGGCGCGGCAGGTTTTCCCCGCGGAGCTGCACGTCGCGTGCGGTCAACGGCGCGGCGGGCGCGAGGTGGAGTGTGCGGCGCTCGGAATCGACGCTGAGCTGCCATGCGCCCGAGAGGCCGTCGGCTTCGAGGCTGAGTCCACTGCGGGCCAGCCACGGGTTGGCCCAGACGAGCGGGATGTTTTCGAGCCGGAGCGTGGCGAGCGGCAGAGTCGGAATCGTGGGCAACGGGAGCGGTTGCGAGAGCGCGAGCTCGATCCGGCCGGGAGAATTCTCCGGCTGGAATGTCGCCGTGGCTTCCCGCACGGTGAGCGCGCCGGCACGGCGTTCGGCGACCGCGCCGAATTCCCCGCGGCCGGCGCCGAGGACGGCGAGACGCGGGTCAACGCGGGTCCAGTCGCGGGCATCGAGCTCGCCGCGCAGCTGCGCCTCGAGGTCGTTGCGCCGGAGGTCGAGCGCGAGGTCGAGCGTGGCGGAGCTGCGCAGCGCCGGCAGCCCGGGGCCGGCGGCGTGGGCGACGAGCGTGGGCGAGAC
>JACCDO012186352.1_pt1 | contig 22146 bp, 29 predicted proteins | sample 7446101 | NCBI WGS metagenome assembly JACCDO01 (sample SAMN15323440, study PRJNA562643) | freshwater metagenome | isolation source: river surface water | place: USA:Blue River Watershed | collected 2017-08-16
CATTCGACGCAAAATTAACTATATTGGAGTACAATGCATTACAGAATGAAGTTGAAGTTTTGAGAGTAGAATACTTTGACTTGCACCAATTCTCAGTGTAAAACGCCTCTGGGTTTGGGTTGGTACCTTCTTTGGCTTTATCTATCAAAGATTTGCACGAAGTCTCGTCGGCAGTTGTGTACCCAAGAGCACTGCATGTGGTTGCGCTCGCCACCTTTGCGTTCGAGTAGTACCCGAGGGCATTGCACGAAGACTCATCGGCACTGGTTACTTCCTCTGTGTCTTCTTTTTCTTTTTCCGTGTCATCTTGAGACGAGTTAAAAATCAGTAACCCGATAGACCCAAACAGTATGACGACCACCACTATGATCGCGATGATTATGGGTTGCATTTATATTACTCTATTAAAAAAAATCAACGATGTCCTGATAAGATGAGTCTCAACGAATTCAAGGATGAAACGAAACTCATGTGTCTCGAAAAGGGATGGGACCGAGTCAACGTGAACACCGTGTGGCTACTGTTCACGGAGGAGATTGGAGAACTCGCGAGTGCAATTCGTCAGTACAATAAAATTTACAAAAAGAACAACTTGAAAAAGGAGCGTGGAATCGACGTCACCATGGAAATGGGCGACGTGTTCAGTTACCTTTTTCAACTCGCCGGGATGCTCGACGTGGACCTCGATGAAATGTGGTCTCGACACAAGCTCAAAATTGACAACAAAAAATATATCACGAATAGTTAAATGATGATTATCGACGACGCCAATTTGATTGACCAGGTGAACCCCTTTCCCGTGAGTGAACACCCAGGAACGTGGTCAAAGCCCTATGATTTCTCGGATAAAGAAGGGGCCCCGGCTATCGAGTTGGCTCAGTGGGAAACAGAGGAGCCTAGCGCTGGTTGTGACTCTATCAGCCTGGATAAAAGAAGCAAGGGGTACTTTGCGCTCTGTGAACCAGGGACACCGAATTGTCCAATGCAAAGGGAACTCGAACCAACGTACAGGTTCGAACAAGACATGGAGTATCCTAACGACCCAGGAAACGTTCCAGTCGAGGAGGTTCAACCCAAAAAGTCAATGTTGCCTATTGTGCTCTTCTTACTCTTGTTGGCCCTCATAATCATAGCACTTGCAAAACTCTAGAGTACTTGCAGAGTCTGTGATAGTTTCGACACGTCTTGATGACTCCTATGGCCGTCCTGCTCACAATCTCGTGAAGGAGTTCGTTTTGCCACCTGCACGTCTCATTGAGCAATGGAGCCGTGAACGTCGGGTCAAGGATGCTTATATAATTCATGAGCTTGTTCATCTTCTTGAAGTTTCCCTCAAACGCCTGCAAACAATCCTCGAGACACAGTGTCGCAATGGTTCGCTGAACGTCGAGATTCCTTTCGACCATGCATTCGAGAAAGTCAATGACGCACGCGTCAGAGTCATTTCCGAACTTGATTGTGTTCCAGTCGCCGTTTGGTTTAGTGTCCAAAAAGAGCGTCTTGAAATTGTACCCGATTCCATTGTTCCACTGGCGGAATGTGACCTCGACGGAGTTGTCAGAAGCGCGGACAGCTTTGGTTATCCACATTCTTTTGTAACACAGTGTTCTTTTCCTTTATAACAAAAAAAGTGTCTCAAGCGTTCTTAGGTCACGGAGGGTCACCACTGTGACATCAAACAAAAAAATGTCCATCTACACGGATTCTCAACTCAAAACTGACCACTTTCTCATGACGTATCGTTTCCTCATGACGATTCGAAAGTTTCGTGAAGCCATCGATGAGGAACACCGCCCCTCTTGGATTAAAATTTCTACAATCACGATGGTTTCTTCTCACGGTAAGAATATCAATTATCAAAAGCTTCGTGACATTTTCACAAAGCTTGACACCATCACGCTGAATCGCAAAGATTCCTCGGGTCCAGGTTTCACGTGGAAGTACAAACCTTCCACAAAATTCATGAACCAGATGACAATTTGGTACAAGGATGTGTACAGCACAAAATCCATCAAGGTTTTTTCAAATGGAAGCCTGCAGGCGGCTGGCTGTGCAGATGTTTTGGATTGTATGCGTGTCATTGACCAACTCAATTACCTTTTCAAAACACTCGGCGTTATTGATGAAGATACGACCATTTCAAATTACCGTATCGCCATGATTAACACAAATTTCAGCGTCAATTATCACGTGAATCTCATGAAGATTATCGAGTACTTTTCAAAGTCTCCAATATTCGAGGTGGAGTTTGAGCCCGATAATTATTCAGCGGTGGTCATCATGTTCAAGCCGGCCCAGGATATGAATCAGGCCACCGTGAGTATATTTGGGACTGGTAAGATTATAATCACTGGTTTGAAGAATTTGCAGGAGGTGTCTCTGGCGTACAACATAATTGTTCAAAACATCAACGCGCACAAGGATGAAATCAAGGTGGCAAAGAATCCGTGGGACTGCAACAAGGTTTTTATGGGATACGACTTGGACGACTGGTTTCCAGCGCTCGAAAAGGTGGAGGCCAAGCCTTGGACTTTTAGTAGAATTAATAAAGATGTAGTATTTTAAATGATGTCATCATGGTTTCGTGCATTTTCACGCGGGGTAAAATCACCGTCGTCCAAGGACACGGAGGACACTAAAGAAACAGACACCAATCCGTTACTTTTGTGGATGTCCCTGTGTTCCTTTTGTATCATTGCCATTTTAATTATTTACTGGTACTATAGTAATCAATGAAGACCATTCATACTTTTTTGCTTGTCGCACTCATACTCGCCTTGGTGCTTCACTTTTCCGAAAAGGATTGGGAGGGACCAGCCACCAAGTCTCAAAATTATTAGCTCAGCACAATATAAATGAAATATTTGGTGCTCGCAATTGTACTCTTTGTCGCCTTTGTCCTTTTTTCCACCCGTGGCAAGTACCTCAAGACGGCTCCAACCACCAGTGAATCCCAGTACCCGGTATCGGACCTCTTGATTGCCCAGAACACACCAAGGAACACCTTTTTATCCGACGCCCTTAAAAGTTCTCTCGGTCAATAATAAATGAAGATTGACCGAACTCAGATGATTGCCATTGGTATCGCTCTTTTTGTTATACTGTTTGCCATCAAGCAGGTTTCTGGGTACCAGCTTCAGACGTCGCCCCTCATGCAGGCCCCGTCGGATGTCGATGTTTCCCAGTACAACAGCCAGGTGTCCCAGTACAACCAGACGTGGAACTCGTGGCTCCAGGGATTAATTTCAAAGTAAGTACTAAATGAAGTCCGAACATTACATAATCATCGCCTTGCTATTGGTTCTCATCTTTTTGCAGCTTAGGTCCAATTATGGGGTGGAAATCCCAGCAGAGACAAATGCCATAAACAACACAACCATGGGTTTTTACGAGCCTACATCTTTGTACCCCACATACAGTGACAGTTCGTGATAAAAAACTCTCTGCACCAAGTAAAGAATGTCGACTCGCATGGGCATGGCCGATGGACGCTGTTTCACGATTCACACGAGCGCTCAGCTCTTTAACGATTACGTCATGACGAAGAATGGAATCAGTTACGAGGATAATTACTCGTACCGAAAGCTTCTCCAGTCAAAGGGTCCAGCGCTCTTGGAAGAGTTTCAGGCAAAGAAGAATGGAAGCGGTTGTGCTCAGTGTGACGCACCGATTAAGAGCGTGCCCAATATTTATTAGATGTTTAAAGTAATATGAAAAGGTACATCTTGATTTTATCAGTGATGTTCCTTCTTCTTTTGATTTTCTTTATTTACAGAAAAGACACACCTGTATCATTATTATCTACTCGTGACCAACTTGAGACGCTCGGAATCTGTTCTTTTAAAGGTATCCTGAGCCAGAGTCAAATTGAGATGCTCAAGCAATCGTGTATAGATAATGATAACAAGACTGTAAAAGAATACATTCAGAGGTCACCTGCCATTCTCGATGCCATTCAAAAAACGCTTGGACCTGATTATGTTTTCCAGGATTACGTGTTCATAATTAAAAAGTCGAGCATTCACACGTGTCACAGGGATGGAAACAGTGACATGTTTAATGAAAAGCAAAAGCATCCTTCTTACACGGCGCTCGTGTACCTAGAGGACATTGAAGGTGGGTGCCTCGGAATAGTTCCAGGGAGTCACGACGGTCGTTCCATGAATTTAGTCGGTGGACTCAGCTCAGTCGTGTGTCACAAGGGCGACATGGTTCTCTTTAATGCGAGTCTCGTGCACGCAGGAACGCTCGGTCCCAAGTCGGACAATATTCGAATCCAACTCAAGGTGACTCACAAGGATGACCTCGAGGCTATTCACTTTTATCAAAAGTACAACAAGGTTGCCGACCGTGACAACACACTTTCGTTTCCCATAAAGAAGATTCACCAGCAACTTTCGTGCTTGGCACCGGTTATCTCGGACATGACCCAGAGTGAAGTTCAGGATACCAAAAATGTGAGCTTCTCAAAAAAAGTTTTTTCAAAAATAGTCTACGGTGACTCTGACTTTTACGATTTAAATGACGCATTTTAATCTAGAGGTGTTCCAAGAAATGTCTTGTCCAGGTACGACGGCAACAGGACGCCGGTGCAAAAATGGCCCCTCGTGTCACGTGCACGGACCGCCCACAGGACCAGACTGTGCAATTTGTTTGACGCCGACGAGCAAGACTCGAGCGACAAAAGAATTGAGGTGTGGTCACAGGTTTCACAACTCCTGCATACTCGAGTGGTCCGAGAGGGGTCACAATTCGTGTCCCATGTGTCGAAAGAATATCGGCCCCGAAAAGTACAAGGTGACTTTGAACATTGAAAACCTGGAGACGAAAGTTTCAAACACCGTGACACTCAGTGACTTTTCAACCCTCGAACTTTTTAACGGTCTTGGACTCGAAGGTATAAATGGCTCACTCGAGTTTCAGATGCTCATGGATACGGATAGGTTACTACAAGAATACCTCGAGGACCTACATATACGTCTTTCCGACATGAATGCCCTTATTTTTGACACAGAAAGCTCCGCCATACGTGGAGTAGTTTAGGCCAGGGTAATTTCTGTTCGCGAACCTCGGGTCACGAATTGGTTTACCACGAGCATCCTTTAAAAGGGGACCAGTGGCCCACCCTCTCTTGTGACTCCAAAAGTTAGCCTTGAAGTGAATAGTTTTTCCAGGGACCAAAGGTTTTCCTCCGGCAGCTTTTCTAATTCGGACCACAGGAACGTTGAAAAACTTGGCCACCTTTTGAATCGTATCACCCTTTTGCACGTAATAATTCGCTTCACTGTGTTGCTTGTAATAGTGAAAGTCGCCAAATTGCTTCCCTTGAATGGCGGCGAACATCATAATCTTGTAAAAGTTTGGACGACACTTTTTGCACGCGGTGGTTTTGTAAATCTTTCGGGGATTGTCCAAGAGCATTCTCTTTTGGAGTCCCTTGACCGTCTCAAAATTTGGGAGACCTCTATTTGTCCTCTTCATCGTGTTTCCAGGAGAACTCTTTTGAACACGATAAAAGTCAAAATCATTCACGGCGTACGCGTAACAATTGTTGGATTGGCGCCCCAGTGAAACCCAGGGCTGCAACGAAAATGGAATTTCATAACCTGAAGTTGGCAATTTTTTTCCGCACTTGGACATTTACTATAAGTTTGAAATAAAAAAATCTCAGGTTACACTAAATGTTCAAGTCCCTCTTTTCCAGCAACGGTGTCGTAGACTTTGCTTACAACCTCGCGATTGTCCTCGCAATCATTATCATCAGCTCCTTTTTCCTCATGTTTTTGTGGAACAGGGTCTTGGTTCAGTACGTGACAATCTGCAAGCCCATCAAGAGCTTGTTTGATGCCTTTTTGCTGTCCCTCACAATCTCCGTCATTCGAGGTTATTAAATCCGACAGACTTGTTTCCTTTGGGGTCCACTAAAGTCGGGAACCCGTTGACACCAGGACAATTTTCATCGTCACAATCCACAAACGTGTAAGGGACACCCTTGCTATCCATCAGCTCAAGCTGCTTACGAGTCCATCCACACCCGTTGGTCCCGTAAACAGTCCACTTTCCAGGTGTAGCCTTTGGAGCATCAGACTTTCTCGTGAGCACGTGATTCAAAAGAAACAGGATGATGAGAGCCATAACCGCGTACGCAATAAAGTGATTATTCATTTACAAGATTCAAATGTTTTTTTTTCACGGTTTTTCACCTCGAGCCTTCATCTCCTGAATCATCTTGTAGGCTTTCATGTTGGCTGCACTCATTCTGTTGTCGTACGTGGAGCCATCGAACTTATTCATCTTGTTGTAAATTTCTTCAGCGAGCTTCTTCTTTTTTAGGCGCCACTGAACCTCCATGGGGAGTTTCTTTTCTGAATCCTGAATCACCTGTACGCCCTGAGCCTTTATGAAATCCTTGATTGTGTTTTGGGGGGCGACAACGGCTGGCTTTGGTGGGGGAGGTGTTGGTGCATTCAACTTGTGTTCCTTTATAACGGCGCAAAGAGAGTCACGAGAACGGTCAGACGGAACCTTGTGACCCTTGCGCTTTATGAGCTCCACCATTTCTTCTGTCGTGAGGCGCTCTGCACCGACCCCGTCCTTTGGTCGAGCCTTTTTGCCGCAGTCACCCGTGGCCATCTTTCGCGGAGCCTTTTCCTTTTTCGGGGGACTCGGTGTCTTTTCCTTTTTCGGGGGACTCGGAGTCTTCTTCTTGTAAATGGAGAGGTTCACGCGCTTCGGTGACCCGACTGGTTTCGCCGGCGGCAAAATGCCCTTTCCAAGATTCACATTCTTCCTGTGAAACACGGAAAAGTAAGGACTCGCGAGAATCTCCTCGAGTGTCTTGATACCCTTGTGATTCACATTGTACCTTAGCCTGGACTCCTTGACCTTGTTTGATTCACCCGTGAGATAGTTTGGTGGAAACACGGATTCGATGAAACGAATAGCCTCTGACGCGATACTTTTATTTGCACCGTGAGTGAGTTCGTAATAAAGAGAAGTCAGGAAAAAGTGAACGTCGTACATGGAGTGATTGTCGACGCAAATGCCGTGGCTAAACTTGCAGAGTCCGATGTTCAATTTGGGGTTCGGGAATCCCTGCATGGATGCGTATCCCAAGTCTCCTATCATGGCGCTGATTCCGTTGTTTGGCACGATGAACTTGGTCTTTTTCGTGCCGTACTTCATTCCACCCGTGTTCTTTTCGTTAAAGTTGAGGAGCACATTGCCCAGGTGGAGGTCATTGTGACGAAAAGACGGTATGTTCTGTTTGATGTTATAAAGAGACCAAAGAACCTGGAAAACCACCGTCTTTATATGGATTGGTCGCAGGAGTTTTGGGTACGCACGAAGAAAGGAGCCAAAGTCGCCACCATTCACGTATTGCTCATAGAGCATCTCTCTTTCTCGGCACTTGACCGTCATATAGGGCACGGGCACGTGAGGCGTCAAACCCTGGAGCTTCGTGAGAACCTTGAACTCGTGAGCAAGCCCGGATTTAGCCACCTTTATCGCGAGGATGTATTGGCACTTGGTGTCTATGCACCCGACGTACGTGTAGCCCTCGACGCCCTTTCCTATTTTTGCGAGACCCTGAACGAGACTCGATTTTTTATTCTTTTTAGGCACCGGCTTTATAATGGTTTTATTTTGCACAATCTCAGTGAGGTGAAATCCACCGTAGCCGTTGTTGTTGGCCAGCGAATACAACACCTTTTCTGGGTGACAAATGGAGTTTTGCAAAATGTCTTCTAATTTTTTTTTGATATTACTCATACACTGTATTGATATTTATTTTCCTAGTCCTCCTCGACGTACTCCTCCTCGTCTCCCTCCTCTTCGCCTTGCTCGGACCCCTCTGGCGTAGAAGCCTTCTGGGGATTGATGTCGCGAAAGGCGCACGGGGGAAGCTTCTTACTGGGTTCAAGGAGAACCTGCAAAAGGCGCACCGTGATACCAAACTTGTTGTCGACAAACCAAATCTGGTTCACGTCGATGATGGTCTTGACCTTTTGACCCTTTTCAATCGAGTCGAGGGGCACGCGTTCAAACTTGGTGTTGTACGCCTCCGGTACAAAATCGCCGTTTTGATTCACGAGAATCTTGAGCTTCATGGTTGAGGCGTAGTCACCCTTGCCAGAGCGAATCATGGGCTTGAAGAGAGCCTGCTCGAGCACATTCACGTTGTAGGCTTTTCCGAGCCACTCGACGGAATTCTTGGCAACCAAGTTCACGACAATCTCATCGAGCTTCTTGAACTTTTCCTGGAGTGCGAGGAGTGATTCGTCATTCTTGTCAAATGAGAGGTCGAGGGAATAAGACTTGTTTTTGGTCTTCTCGTCTTCATATGTGCTTAGACCGAACGGAGCACGCATGTAGGGTAACTCGAGATACAGTTTGTTCTTGTTGGAGTCAGTGATGTAAACGGACTTGCTGCTGTTCTTGTTCTTCCTGAAGGCACCGAAGGCAACTTTGGAGGCATCAAACTCGGAAAACAGAATGGTGTTCATTTCTACTTTTTCTATATGACGCGCCTTCACTTTAAGTATCATTTTTTTCTAGAGGTACAGTAAATGCAAATCTTCCCAGACTGCGGCTGCGGGTGCAAAGGCAAGGAACAAGAGAAGAAGTTTATTCGGGCCCTGGTACTCGGGGTCCTGTTTTTCATCGTGGCGAACCCAGACACATTCGCCTTTATGCGAAAAGTCTTTGGATACAGGGTCGCGAGTGTCACAGGACACCCGTCCCTCCTCGGCTTGCTCCTTCACGCCCTCGTCTTTTTCCTGATTTCGTGGGGTCTCATGAACATCCCAGGTCGTGAAAAGATGGAGGGTGACGCACCGGCTTGGGCCACCCAGACATCCAACGTCTCACCAGATGGAAACCCCGGGACAGACTGGTCCCCGACCGATGCAAGCGGTGGCAAACCACCAGCCTCTGTTTCAGGAAAGGCGTCAGTTGACCCTTCGAAGACACTCCCGGCAATGAGCCCCATGGAACAACCGTTTGCTGAAATTGGAATGCCAAACACGCCGGCTGAACCCATGAACCAAAACTCTTGGAGCACAATGGGAAAGAACCTCGGCGGTCTCGACGTGAATGCATCCGGACCTCTCGCGACATCAGGTGGCGAATGGCAAACGTGCAGATTCCCGAATGGAAAGCAGGTGATGCTCATGAATTAAAAACCCACCAAAAGTAAATGGATTCTGGGTTCCTGAAAATCATCGCGTTCATCCTTTTGGTACTGAGCCTCTTGTGTGTAGTACTCAAAATTTGGCTCACACCCGGGGATTATTCTTTATCCGTGCCGGATGAGGTCAAGGTGTACTTTTCGAATGCCCAGCCAACAGGTGACATGTGTAACGTCTCGGGCATTGACAAACTCATGGATAGTTCAGGTAAAGAATACACGGGTGAAAAACTCCCGTGTAAATCGTGCTCATCTTACTATGAGCTTTTGAACACTGGCAAGTGCCTCAGTGTCGAATACAGTAAGCGCGAAGAGGCGTGCCTCTCAGACCCACTCGTGAAACCAATCACGTGTCCATTCAAGAGCTAAAAATCATCGTCGTCAAAAGAAATCGCCGACCCGTCAAACTTGGAATAGTCCCCGACTCTCTTTTCGAAAAAGTTTGTCTTTCCCTCGAGTGAAATATTCTCCATGAAATCAAAAGGATTCAAAGAGTTCCAAATTGGCATCGCGAGTCCTGATTGTTTGAGGAGTCTGTCAGCCACGTATTCAATGTACTGTGACATTTTGGGGGCGTCCATCCCTATGAGTTGACACGGGAGCGCCTCGAGTATAAACTCTTTTTCGAGCGTCACCGCCTCTTTGATAATTTCAAGAATCCTCTCTGTCCTAGGTCTGAGTCTCAGCATGCTTAGGAGAGCCAGAGCAAACTCTAGGTGAAGACCCTCGTCACGACTTATCAACTCATTGCTGAAAGAAAGCCCTGGCATGAGCCCCCTCTTCTTGAGCCAAAAGATTGCGCAAAAGGAACCCGAAAAGAAGATGCCCTCGACGCACGCAAAAGCAAACAGTCGTTCCCCAAGAGGCAAGTCGGGACTGAGCCACTTGAGCGCCCACTGAGCCTTTTTTGAAATCGTCGGAATCATCTCGAGTGCCCGGAACGTTTTGTTCTTTTCGGCCGAGTCACGAATGTATTTTTCTATGAGAAGACTGTACGTTTCACCGTGAACCATTTCGTTGTGCTGCTGAAAGGCGTAAAAGGAACGAGCCTCGGACACTTGAATTTCCGTGCCGAAATTGATGTTGATATTTTCGAAAACAATTCCGTCTGACGCCGCGAAGAACGCCAGGACCATTTTTATAAAGTGTTGTTCTTGTGGATTCAATTTGAAGTTCCAATCGTCGAGGTCTTTGCTGAGGTCAATTTCCTCCGCGGTCCAATTGGACATTTGCGCCTTTTTGTACATGTTCCAAAGGTCCGGAAACCTGATTGGGAACACCGTGAAACGATTCGGGTTCGGGGCAGTCAAGGGGTCGTCGAGCACGTATTCGAGTTCATCGGGGTTGTCTAGGAGCACGCCATCCACGAAAATCTGAGGAAACATTGTTCGACCAGTGTCACGAAGGAGTTCTTCACGGGTTGGCTTTAGGACCTCGTGCGTAACCCCACGCTTCTTCAAAAGGACCTCGGCGTCCGAGCACCCAGAGCAACCATTCTTGGAGTAAAGGAGGACTTTCATTTGATAATTTATATTATATATACTTTAAATATGAGAATAATCATTTTTCTCTTTATATTTTTACTTTTATTGGTAGTAAAGTCCAAATATGAATCTCGACTTTCCAAATCTGTCGCCGTGATTTCAGCATGCGGTCCCATAGATGGTATTCTGGAACTATGTGATGAATTTTCTCTTCAACCAATTGTGTATGAAAAATGTTCTTCTTGTAGTGAAGTTCCAAAAGATGTTGTTTGCGAAATAAGAAAAAATGTTGGACGTGAACAAGAAACTTTTTTACATTTTGTCATCACGCATTATGACGATTTGCCAGACGAAATAGTTTTTATTGCAGCTCCAATTTCAAAACATAATCGTGAAGAAAGAATACGAAAAATTTTAAAAGATGATTTCATTGGGTGTGAAGGAACATTAGAGGGACAAGATGACTTTTTACTGGATACATATATGGATTCACCCATAGAACCTGCCAACATAAGACCTTTTAAAAATTGGTACCAAACGTTTATCAAAAAATGGGATTCAAATGAAAAAACAGCTTGCTGGAATGGAATAATGAAAACAACAAAAGAAAGAATACTTCAAAAACCAAAGAATTTTTATGAAAAATTGTTAAATCAAGTCAACACTCATAATTCACCAGAGGTGGGTCACTATATGGAACGTTCGATGGGTTCTATTTTTTAAAGGAATGATTGTATTTAAAATATATGACACGAAGAAAGATTCCTGTGGCACTCCGTGAACAAGTTTGGATTTTGCACTTTGGTGACAAGCACTTTAAGCAAAAGTGTTTCGTCAAGTGGTGCGAAAACACCCTGACTCCCTTTAACTTCGAGGTGGGTCACAACGTGCCTCACAGCAAAGGCGGGTCGACGAACCTCGACAACCTTCGACCAATTTGCTCCAAGTGCAACAAGTCCATGGGTGACCAGTACACCATCGATGAATTTTCGGAACTCTCTGAGCGGACTGAAAATCTTTTTGGCAAGTATCGATTTTGTTGCCCCATGTAAAAACGTGTCTCGAGGTTTCATAGGTTACAGTGACCTAAATGAAAGTCAAGACAAATGTGCACCGATATTGAGGAAGAAGCTTGGGCTGAGTTTGAATCGTTTCGCAAAGAATCTATTCCAGAACAGATTGAAGTTACATTCAGGCGCATAAATGTTTGCTCGGGGTGCAATACAGCAAAGGTTATTGGACCTGACAATTTGCCTGTGTGCCCTTCTTGCGGTCTTATGGAATCTATGTTTATTGATGAGTCGCCTGAGTGGACAAGTGGGGTTACGGAATCTGGAGTTTCGAAAGACCCTTCTCGATGCGGCAACTTGGCGAGTGACACAGAACTTTTCTCAACCGCTTGGGGAGCCGGAACCGTTATTAATACGGGATACGGGACATCTTATGCTTCTCGGCGCATGGCGCGTATAAACTTTCACACATCCATGAACCACAAGGACCGCTCGCTCTTTCACGCCTACAAGGATATTGAGGAGGCTGCTCGGGACTCTTTGAGTCTCTCTGAAAAGGTTATTCGTGACGCCAAGATTATGTACAAAAAGTTTAATGGTGAAAAGTTGACTCGTGGTGCGGTTCGTCTCGGAATCAAGGCGAACTGTGTCATGTACGCCTGCAAACTTGCAAACGTCCCAAGAACCACCAAGGAAATTGCCGATGCTTTTGGAATTCCCACAAAGGATATCAACAGAACTTCAAGCATATTTCGTGAAATCATTTTGAATGAAACGCAAAAGAGTGCACCCATGGTGACCAAGGCGGTTGATGTGGTTCACAGACTTTTGAATTCATTTGAGGAGTGCAAAGGTGAAGTTCGAATGAAGTGCATAAAAATGTGCAGAAATTTGGAGAATTGTGTGCAACTCATGTCCAAGACACCAAACAGCATCGCTTCTGTTGCAATTTTATTCGTGCTCAAGATTCCAAAGGCTGAAATTTGTAAAAAATGTGACATATCATTACCCACCCTTAGTAAAATAGAAGCTATAGCAAAACAATACTTAGAGGCTAGCAAAGTTTAGTGTGTACATGGTTAAATTATTCCTAAGCACCCCTTGTTATGGTGGTTTGTGTCTCGAACCGTTTCTCACGAGCATCCTTCGTCTCCAGATTCTTCTCATGAAGGAAAAGGTTGAGCTCTTGCTCGACACGACCGAGAATGAGAGTCTGGTGCACCGCGCCCGAAACGTTTCAGTTGGACGATTTATGCAAAAGACTGACGCGGACCTCTTTATGTTTGTGGACGCCGATGTGCACTTTGACCCGGAATCCGTCGTGCGTCTCATAAACTCGGGTCACGATATTTCGGTCGCTTGTTACCCCAAGAAGATTGTGATGTGGGACCAGGCCAAGGAGCGTCTGGCTTCCGGTGACAATCGAAACCCCGCTATGCTCGCATCGAGTCTCGTGGTGAATTTCGGGGCTCACTCGCGACCCATTGAAAATGGATTCGTGGAGATTCTCGACGGTCCCACGGGGTTCATGATGATTAAGCGAAGTGTCTTTGAGCGCATGGAGAAGCACTTTCCCGAACTCGATTGCGTGAATGACCACCAGAATCGCGATTTCGACAAGTATCACGCGTGCTTTGATTGCATGATTGACCCCGTGTCACGAAGGTACCTCTCGGAGGATTACGCGTTTTGCCGAAGGTGGCAGCAAATGGGTGGTAAAATATTCGCAGACGTTCACACGACTCTGGGTCACGTTGGTAATTTGCCATTCAGTGGTTGCATGGATGACAGGCTTAAGGCTAAGACTCCAAGTGTTGCTACTAATGAACCTCACGTCGATAGTAGTGACAAGGAACAAAGCGTGCCACGTGAAGACGCTCCACACCCTGTTGCGGCTTAATCTCATATGCATGCACCACGGGTATCATCACAATATTCATTTCGTGGCGGACGACCCTTTTGAGAGGTCCACGGCCATCATGAAGCACGTGAAGAACTCTGACCGAATACTTTTTATAGATTATAGCATATTCATAGACCCGGCCACGTGCGAAAAAGCTTTTTCAAAGTTTGACAAGTTTGACGGGTACGTTTTCCCGTGCGTCAAGGAGGGTGTCGACTGGGAAGCCTTTAAGCGCAAGACGGCCAAGGGTACCACGGAACCAATAGAGCAAGTCGCACTCGAGTTTGACACGACCCTAGGTCCCAAGGTGGCCGAGTCCACGTACAAAATTACAAAGTCAGACCCGAAGGCTTGGGTCCTCGATTGCAAGTCCATCATGAAAAATATGCGCGACAAAAAGGGCGAAGGCCTCAAACTCCCCGCTAAAAACTCTGAGATTTTCGACAAGTTTCTCGAGCGTGGTCTCAAAATATATGCCTGGACAGCTTCTAGGTTGACTGTCACTTACCCTCACGAGTGTCTTAGCAATATATTAGAGAGTGCCGGTGTTAGAACGGGATGAACTTGACCAAGGAAGTTTACCTCGGCGGTGACGCCTCACTCTGGAAGGTTGAGACCCAAAGCGCACTTTATAAACACATTCTCAACTTTTTACATACAACATGGGGAACAACAAACCAGACGTTCTTTCCAGGGCCTCAGCCGTGCTCTATTGAGCGCAAAAACTTTCCGACCCTGAAAAAGAACAAGTATGTTGTATGTGAAAAAACGGATGGTGAGAGACACGTCCTCGTCTCTTTAATGTTTGAGGACAAGAAGATTTGTGTTTTGGTCAATCGAACACAAACCATGTACCTGGCACCTCTTAATATACTGAGGACCATGTACAATGGAACTATTCTCGACGGTGAACTTGTCAAGTCGTTTGACGGTCGGTGGTTCTATATGGTGTATGACTGTCTCATGACTGAAGGAAACTTGTGCACCAAAAAGGACCTCTTGTCAAGGTTAAAGGATGGTGAAAAGTTTGCCGTGACACTCAAGAAACTCAAAACGGACCCATTTGTAGTGAAGATGAAGACGTTTTGGAATCTTGCAGACTTTTCCAAGCTTCAAGAAGAAACATTTTTGTACGGGACTGATGGAATTGTTCTCACGCCAGTGGATGAGCCGGTTCGCACTGGGACTCACGAGACTATGTTCAAGTGGAAACCCCGTGACCAAAACACCATAGACTTTTTGTTTCAGCGCAGGGGAAAAAAGTGGGGACTCTTTGTTCAAGAAAAAGGTAAACTCTTTTTTGAGACGGAACTCGACGAAGCTTTGGAGGACACAAAGGATGGAGACGTGATAGAGTGCGGGTACCAACACGATACCAAGTCTTGGAGACCACTCAAGTTTCGCAGGGACAAGACGTACCCGAATAACCGCCGGACTTTTTACAGGACCCTCATCAACATCGCAGAGAATATTAGTGTAGAAGAGTTTAAAAAGATGTAGCGTTGTGTAAATAAAAAAAATGCAGACCCTCTTTGCACCAGTCGTACACCAGTACAAGACTCGTTCGAATGTCGAAATAGAAATGCGTCTAGGAAAAATTAGTCAAAAGAAGTTTGACACGAACATTGGTCGTGAACGCTTTGAAAAGATTCTTCGGGGTCTCAAAAAGTATGATGGCTGGGAGAGTACCCGTACGTCTGTTACTACCGCGTATATCAAAGGTGACATTCGCGCTATTGACGACGAAAAGGGGAACACCTCGTGGCACAAAAAAGCTAAGCTCAAAAAGGTGGACTGTGAACTTCCCGGACAACCTCTCGACGTGAGACTTTCCGTGGCCACGGAGACATTCATCAAAAAACCAGAAACCGATTGTGAATTTGATGAGATGCGAGTCCGTCACCGCGAATCCTTTTACCGAAAGAATCTCACGATTGACATGACGAGAGTCACTGGTAACCCTGATGACCCAGACTCTGAGGAGACTGAGAGCTACGAGTGTGAACTCGAAATTGATAACCCCAAGGAAATCACGGATGATGTCGTCTTGTACAACATTTTTCAAAAAGTTTTTGATGTACTAAAATTGTTAGCGTAATACAAGAATGTGGATTCTGGTCGCCTTGTTCGTTTTGTTTTTGATAATGATTTCAGACTCTTCGGTGCAACCATCAGAGTTGGGCTACAAGACGAAATATTTCGGTGAAGACTCGAGGAAAATGTACACGCTCATGAAGAACAATGGACTTTCTCCAGAGTCCCTTCGAACCTTTCTCGTCATGGAGGACCAATTTCTCAAATACGAAAAGGAGACTGTGTGCTCTGGATTTTCACGAATCACGAATGCGGCGGCTCTTTCGCGCCAAATGAAGGACCTCTTTGTGGGGTACGACTTTCGGTACCACGATGATGTTCACCTGAGGCAAATGTCAACTCCAAATAAAGTCATCAACACGGAACTCACGTGCTTTTAAAGCTCTTCTTGAAACAGATTCTTCCTCTTCAACATGTACCTCCTCAGCGGTGAAGAGTTTGAGCTCGAACTCGAGCTGGGGCTCGGGCTCCGGTTTTGATTTTTAAACTTGTTCACCATGGCTCGCTTGATAGCCTTTATGCTCTTGCGCTTCGGCATACCCTTTGAGCCCATGACAACCTTTCCGTATCCTATATTCTTGTTAAAGGAGGCCAGAATGTTCTTCTTCATTTCCTTTATCCGTGCTTCGAGCATCGGGACGTTTTCACGACCGTAAAGCTTCACGATATTCTTTCGAATCAACTTGTCCGTGAGCCTCAAGTGCTTCATGGGGTCCTTTTGCTTGGGAGCCTCCACCGGTGAAGCCCTCGGACTCGGGGTCCTCGACTTGGCCCCGTGAGCCTCCTTGGCGTCCAAGATGATTCGGCACAGCTCGGCTATAGTGGCGCCATTCGGAATCCTGAGATGCATCTTGGTCATGAATTTCACGAGCACATCGCGCTTGTACGTCTTGGCGTACCTGCGCCCGATGCGAAGACTGTTTACGGAGTTTCCGGTGACCACGTGATTGTTCACCACGTAGGCGCGATTTCCGCCGACGGTGTTTGTATTCGTGACATTCCTCGCCTTGCCAGAAATGAGTTCGCATAGACTCTCTTTCGTGGCGGATGGAGCGTTCACGGTGATGCCTAGGCGCCGAGCAATGTCCACGAGAGCCACCTTTGTGTATCTCTTGCACTGCCTAGTGCCAATCATGAGTCCGGACTTTGGGTCCACTCGAACCGTGATGTTTGCGTTTCCGTGCGAAGTGTTGTTCAATTTGTTGTTTGTGTTGTGACCAATATTGAAAATATTTCGAACCTTGTTCGGGACGCGCACGTTCGCCCGATTGAACGCGTTGGCCACCTTGCGTTCAGAGTACTTTGTGTTTTTGGGAATCTTGTAGCAACAAGGCTGACCCTGCGGATTCGGTTTCACGTAGCACCCCTCCTTGGGGCACCGACCCTGCATGCTGTATGGTGTCGGCCTTCTGCCCACAGGGCAAGATGTTCCACGGCGTGAAACGTTCGGGGCCGGGGCGTTTTTGTTGAGCGACTTTTGCTTCTTTATGCGACCATCCGGAACCGGGCGATTCTTGTAGAGGCGAGGGTGACCCGCAACTTTTTCGTGAATGCTGTGCATGTCGTTTATAAACTCAATGGCGACCAGATACGCCTTTTGCAAGTCAGTCTGTTCCTTGAGACCTTGCATTTGCACGAGACCGTTTTGACCGAGCAAGAATGAGTACCCTTTGGTTTTCAACTGAAGAAACCTGGAGAGCTCAGGGTTGTACGTGACGTTGTAGTTGGATTTTACCGCGGCAGCCTGAATCTGCATCAAGTTGAACCCCTTGTTGACTCGAAAGTCACCCACGACATTGTTGAATGTGAAATCCTTTCGCAGGAAGCGCTGCCCATCCGTGTACTTGTTGACGATGAACTCACGGATGAGTTCAGGCTGGGCCTCAAAGTAGTAATTGTTGTTGACACTCTCTTTATCCTGACTCAGGTACCCTCCGGAAAGTTTTATTTTTCCATTCTTGAAGAGGGTCAAGTTTGCGTTGACAACTTCTCGGCCCAGCTTCACCTTGATTGCAAAGTCGAGACCAAAAATCTTTTCCGTGTTTTTGTTTCCTGTTCGGTTGTACGTGTTTGTGATGGTAAAGGCTGTCTGGAACCTACCCGTGAGACCAGTCACCTTTGTCACTTGAAGCACTATTCCATTTTGGAATTCCTCCTTTTCGAGAGGCAATTGTATTCTCTGTGCAAGAGCTCCCAGGTTCACAGGGGTATCGTTGTTCACAGTGACGTTGTACATGACGAGAGACGGCTTCGTGACCTTGATGGTTTTGTTGTTAAACCTATTGTTCCTGTTGTACGCATTCTCCTTGAAAAGATTTTGTGACAACTCGAGATTCCTAATCAAGTTATTTTCCTCCTCATCTTCATTGTAATTACTTTCTGCCAGCAACGCATTAAAGTTCATATTAATGAAACACATTATTTTTTTTACGCACTAGTACTAGATGTACGTGTACTTGATTCTCGTGGCGGTCGTCTTGTACTGCATATACTCGAGTCGCAAGGTGCCCCCTATAAAGAAACTCGCACAGCAGAGCGCCAAGTGGGGCACCATGGCCCAACAAGATGACTCACCCATAATTGCCATGCTGCATGCCAATTATGCCGTGGGGTACCTTTGGGCTCTCAAGGACATTGCAAGTCCAAAAGAAATATTCAAGCAAACAGGTCTTAACTTAGAACAATTTGAGGAACACGTGGTGAACCTCCAGTCCATGGTGACCAAAAAAGTTTTGAAAAAGTGTCCAGAACTTGCTGGGGAAGTTGACTTGTACCTGAGCTCGATTGCAGAATCCGTCTAAAAGTCGCCAGCACCCTCCGTGATGAGGTCCAGGCCGACGATAATGTCTTGATTGATGATTGTTTGACCACGATACGTTCTTGGATTCGGGTCCCGAATAACCGTGATTTCCCTGGAACTGAACGGACCACCGTAAAAGTCTTGATTGAACCCCTTTGGTCTCGACAAGTTGTTTTCTTGACAGTGGTACCCAAAGTTTTGCACGAAAACCTTCTGGGGACACCAAAGTTCCGGACCGTATCGAATCTTTTCTTGGGCCGCCAGGTAATGATGAAGCGGGTTCGTCACCTTGGCCACCTCGTTCTGCACCGCCTTGAAATATTTCGGCACGATGTTCCAAATGTTTTGGTCAGAGTACTTTTGGGCGTAATCCAAGTAGGCCCGAATGCACTTGACGAGAATGGCCGGAAGTTCCGTGTCCAACTTGACGTCGAGGTGCGGGTCAGACTCCTTGACTTGCTTCACAAAGTTGAAAGCCAAGAGACGTCTCAGCACACTGCCAGAGTTATCCTTCCAATTTGGAACCTCATTTCCACCGAGGATTCCAGGGGTTTTCCATTCGACTGATTTTGCTTTTTCGTATTTTTGTGCAATTGACACATCCTCACCTGACACGAGCGACTGAAACTCAGCCTGTTCGAGACACAAGTCACCCTTGACCTCTGGTGCAATGAACATGAAGCCGTCGTAGAGACTCGAGAGACCAAACTTTCTTTCAATGTTGTTTGAAAGCGTCCGGACATCCTCCGAGTCGTAAAACTTTTTGAAAACCTTTGTGATGAGCGTGGACTTACCTGAACCGGCTATACCCTTGAGAAACGGAATAACCTGCCACGAATCAATGTCACCAACGTCGAAACACATCTTACCTCCCATGACGTACATCCACTTTGAAACCTCGGGTTCAAACTGCTGGTACTCGAGTATAGACTGAAAGTGGGGCGTAGGAATGTCCCACCAGTCTTCGAGGTGGTCAAAAGACGTAAAGTGCTTGTCGAAAAACTTTGAGCTCACGATGGTTGGGTCGAGGCATCCAAACTCCGGACTGTCGTAGGGGTAAAAGCGGCAAATGTACTTGCCAGTCTTTGTGCTCCACTCCTTTCCAACAAAGAGGCCATTATTGAATGACCAGACGTTTCTGTGTTTTTTGATTTCGGGAAACTGAGAGTCCGTGCACTCGGTCAAGTGCTTAATCGTGTCCCTCGCCGTGTTTCCACGAGTCGTGAGATTCTTCCAAACCTCGAAATCCTTTTCCTTTTGCGCGATGCTGTAGACAAACTCGGCGATTCCCATCATCGGCTTCCAGGCCTTGGTCCTGAACTTGTTCACCTCAATCTCCTTGTAGCACTGTCCCTTGTACCTGCGGTAATTATTATTGTACGTCTCATTGAGCGCCACGAGAATAAGTTTTTGATACGGAGTCAATTCATCAATCGTGATTGTCGAGGCTCGAAAGAGCGCCGGGTCACAATCTGGATTCAGTGGAATGCACGTTGGGTTATTCACAGTCTCGTACATTCGAGCATACGACATGATGATGCGAACAGAGTCGTGTGCAAAGTGAATGAGACGATTGATGCGAGCACCGACGACAAATTCATTGTGACAAACGTCCTCGGTGGTCATTTCGAGGATTCCCAGGGCCGAAGAGCGGTGATACATTTGCCCGAATGTTTCAATTTGACGTTGATACTGTCCCGAAATCCTCTCAACCTCGATGTTGATGGGGATTCCATTCTCGTCCATTTCCTCAGGACGCATAAACTTTTCAAAGCCAATTTTGAAAGGCAAGTGTGTGTCACCTCTGTTGTTCAGTTTCCATTCAGATTCGAAATGCTCAATCAGGGCCAGGAGGTCCTCTTGGTCAGCATTTTGGATCTGAGTTTTAACCTGCTCCATACGGGCAGCCATCCTATCAGCATCGGGATTAAGATAGTGCACCTCCATTTGTATTATTAACAACTCTTTTTTTTAACCAAGTTTTGCCAGAATTTTGACAAGTATCTTGTTTTGTGTCTCCATGTGCTTGTTGATGATGGTCCCAAGATTCACCAGGGCTGTCGCCACGTTATCACCGTCCTCTGTGCTAAGCAGGGAAGTCAGGAGACCACCCAGGTCACCCATTTCATCAAAATCCATCTCCTCCTCGTCCCCCTCTTCACCCTCGTCAACATCAGAAAGTTCAGGATCGTCTTTTGCGTCAGCCATTTTATAGTACCCCAGGAAAATACGTGCTGTGGTTTTTCGCGTCCGAATTTTTTTCTTGGAGTAGGGTATAAAGAGAAATGGCTGGTGGTTTGATGCAGATCGTTGCTTATGGTGCCCAGGATGTTTACTTGACCGGTAACCCCAAGGTTACATTCTTCCAGGCCGTCTACAAGAGGCACACCAACTTTGCCCTTGAGGTCATTCAGCAGACTGTCAACGGTACCGCCGGCAACAGCGGTCGCGTGTCCGTCACTGTCGCCCGTAACGGTGACTTGATTGGTGAGATGTACGTCGAGCTGAAGACCAAGACCGGTCTTCGCACCATGGCTGGTAACTTGTTTGAGTTGGACTCATGCTGGGTTGCTGAGCGTGCCATCACCGACATTGAGCTCAGCATCGGTGGTCAGCGCATCGACAAGCACTACCAGCTCTGGTGGAGGATGTACTCCGAGTTGTACCTCGGAGCCGACAAGAAGGCCAACTACGCCAAGATGACCACGAACCCCGTTGCTAACAGCGCTGGTCAGGTGTTCTTGCCTCTGCTCTTCTTCTTCAACAGGAACCCCGGACTGTACTTGCCCTTGATTGCTCTGCAGTACCACGAGGTCCGCCTTGACTTTGACCTGTCTCCCTACTTTGAGGATTACCTGGACAAGTCCTCCTTTAACGTCTGGGGTAACTACGTGTACCTCGACACTGAGGAGCGCAGGCGCTTTGCCCAGAAGGGTCACGAGTACCTCATCGACCAGGTGCAGCACACCGGCGCTGATTCCGTCACTTCCGGCGCCACAAGCCAGGTTCGTCTGTCGTACAACCACCCCGTCAAGGAGCTCGTGTGGTGCTACAGCAAGTCCTCCACTGCCAATGCAACCATGTGGAACTTCACAACTGGAGCTACCACTTCTAACGCTGTCGTGTTGGAGTGCAACCCCAATAGCCCTTCCATGACCAACGCATATGTCCTGTCCTCAATCAGCCAGGTTGGCGTTCCTCAGGTTGTCACTGGTGGAGCTGCTGCACAGAATGCTGATCTCAAGGTTTCTTCGGCTCAGTGGGTCGAGGAAGGCACCTCTGGTTCGTACGGTCCTCTGTCGAGCTTCAAGCTCATCCTCAACGGTCAGGACCGCTTCAAGGAGCAGTCTGGTAAGTTCTTCAACCAGATGCAGCCCTTCATGCACCACACCGGCACTCCTTACCCGGGCATTTACTGCTACTCCTTCGCGCTTAAGCCGGAGGAGCACCAGCCCACCGGTACTTGCAACTTCTCCCGTATCGACAACGCTCAGGTGCAGGTTACTCTCAAGGCCGCTACGAACAATACCAGCCAGTGGATGTTTGCCGTGAACTACAACGTGCTCCGCATCCAGTCCGGTATGGCCGGCGTCGCCTTCTCCAACTAAATGGAGTCCCAAAAAAATAAACAGACCAGTGTGTTCAAACACACAATTATAAATACG
>JACCDO010352174.1_pt1 | contig 22109 bp, 19 predicted proteins | sample 7446101 | NCBI WGS metagenome assembly JACCDO01 (sample SAMN15323440, study PRJNA562643) | freshwater metagenome | isolation source: river surface water | place: USA:Blue River Watershed | collected 2017-08-16
AGTTATTGACAAGGTTTAAACAGTCTGTTAAAATCATAAATTGTGGAGATTAAATTTCACCCTCACGCGGTCGAGAGAATGCTCGAGCGAAAAATATCGGTCGCCGAAATCGAACTGATAATCACTCAACCCGACGGAAAAATACAACAGTCAAAGGATAAAGCTATAATGTACAAAGCTATACCCAAACGAAAAGACAATCTGGTTGCTGCCGTGGTAGTTGAAATATTTTCTCGGAATCTTTTCGAAATCATCACCGTGCTCGTAAACTTTGAGGTTAGAAAATGAAAATCGTTCACAAACCAGACTTAGATTTTGTCTCTATCGATTTCAAAGAAGGGATCGAGGCTAAATCCTACTTTGAGAACGGAATAATCGTAAGACTAGATTCGAGAGGCAATGTTCTTGGTATTGATATTACGGATTCCACTCAATTTTTTTCTGGAGACGACGAAATTGACCTCAAGCAGGCTTGTCAACTTTTAGGAATTTCAGAGTCCACAATGAGGCGTCGCATACGCAACGGCCTAATTAAATTCCGAAAACCCAACAACAAGGATTATAGATTTAAGAAAAAAGATATTTTAAAAGTGGCCTAAAAAGGTGTCAGACTCTTTGTATAGGTAAAAGGGTCGGAGGCTTTGGTGATTAGAAACTTAATTCCAAGTGGGTGGGTATTTGCCCTGCTGCTCTTGGTCTTTGTTAACAATCAACTTAAGTCGACTTCGAATTTCTTGTTGGCTCATTTGTTTTTTGCGACCACTGCCCCAGCCACCGCCTCCACTTTGTCTATCCAGGTTTGGTCCTTTCCATTTGAGCAATAAATACCCTGCAAAGAGACCACCCAAGTGAACCAAGTGCGCCACTCCAGAATCGGTGTAGAAAACCGACGAAAAAAGCTCTGTGCCCAACAGCAACATAACAAAGTGTTTGGCTTTAAGTGGAAAAACAAAAAACACATGGACTCTTGATTCTCCGTACAACATTCCAAAAGCCACAAAAAGTCCGTACAAGCCCCCCGACGCTCCAACAACCGGAATGCGCCCTAGGCTGTCGGCCTTATCGGGAAAAAACATAAGAGCGAGGGCCCACATCAAACTGTGCAAAATAGCGCCGCCCGTAGATGTCCAAAAAAAATAATTTAGAAACTTTTTAGAACCCCATCGGTACTCGAGTTGTGAACCCAATGTATAAAGCACCAGTCCGTTGAAAAACAAATGAGTTAAACCGCCGTGCAAAAAGGGATAGGTAAAAATCTGCCATAGGAAATAGTTTTTAAAAAATCGTTCAGGCGAAAAACCCAACAGAGCAGAGATATGAATCTGAGTCGCCTGCCGAACAACTGTATCGAGTACAAAAACCGACACAATAGCAATGAGTATGATTCGAACGTATCGGCTCATGGGTGGCTGATTAAAGTAAATTTCCGACATAGAGCTAATTGTATCAGATAAAATAAAAAAACCCCGAATTGCCATTAAGCAACTCAGGGTTTTTTAGATTCTTTAAAAATAAGAATTTTAGTGAATTAAAATTCTTTAGAAAATCGCAAGTTGTAATCAAATGCCTTTGGTGAGTACACTCTTGAGCCATTTTCGCCTGTTAATGTTCCAGCCGAGTGAGCTACAACGCCTACAGACCAGTTTGCAGTCGCCTCACCTTTAAATCCTAACTCAATTTCATTATCGATTTTATTAGTGCCCGTGGTGCCCTCACCATTGGCTCCGAAACTTAGGGTATTGTAAATAAGAAAATCAGCTGCGACATAAACATTTGAATTGACCTGGTACGAAGGCACAAAACGCAGACCGGTGATCCAAAATGGATTTCCTGCGTTGCCACCAACATAGGCTGATTTTCTTCTTTGCAAATAAGGTCCAGCAACCACCATTGTTGTTAAACTAAAAGAACCAAATGATTTACTCATTTCGGGTCTAAAAGTTAAAGATCCAAAACTTCCTTGATTTTGCATGGTTGCAGTTGTTGGAAAGAAATATCGAATTCCCAATGCCCCACTCCAGTCACCAAACGAAAAAAGGTTTTTTCTTTTGAAATTTGTTCTAAGAAATCCGTGAGTGATTTTCAGTCGGTCTGTAGAGTTTACTGATTGAAGTAAAAACTCTTCTAACAACTCAGCACTAAAACCCCAGTTGTCATCTAACTTTGTATTGTATTGTAGGAATACCGAATTCCCGTAACCCGCGTTACCATTAGAGTAGCCTAGGGAATTTTCATATTGAACAACGTATCCAGCCTGAGCATTTAGCGAAAGTGCTAACGCCGCAGCTAGAATTGAGCTTTTTCCGAATATTTTTAACATTTTTAATAATTCCTTTCTCAAAACTGTGGGGTTGTAGGGCTTAATTTATTAAAAGCCTTTTTTGTACAGCCATTTTTAAGAGACCTAAAAACCTATATGAGCGCACACAACTGTCAAGACGGCTGTGATGATTTTAAAGTCATGTAAGAATTCTTAAGCGTAATACCTTAGAACACTTTGCTTTGAGACAATCGCAGATTTTCCTCTAAACGTAAGAGTTCATTGTACTTTGCGATTCTATCTGAACGGCTCAGTGATCCTGTTTTAACCTGGCCACTTCCTGTCCCCACGACAAGGTGGGCCAAGGTTGTGTCTTCGGTCTCGCCTGATCTGTGCGAAACAACCGACCTGTAACCCTTTTCGGCCGCCAATTTCATTGTGAGCAAAGTTTCATACAAAGTACCCACTTGATTGAGTTTAATTAAAATTGCAGAACCTGCATGTTTTTCGATTCCTTGTTTAAGCCTAGAAACTTGGGTCACAAACAAATCATCACCCACCCATTGCAAATTTTGCACTCCCAATTTTTTTGCAAATATCCAAGAATCCCAATCATCTTCAGAAAATCCATCTTCGATAGAAACAAGCGGAAATTCTTTTGACCATTTCGCATAAATCTCAGCCAAATTTTTTCCCGACACTGCGCCTATTTTTGAATCTTTGAATTTGTAAATTTCATCTTCCTCAGAATAAAACTCTGTCGAAGCCACATCTAGAGCCAACGAAATTTGTGTTCCAGTTTTGTAGCCAGCCTTTTCGATAGCCTCCATTAACAAAGACAAGGCAGATCTGTTACCACCTTCTAATCGTGGCGCAAAACCACCTTCATCTCCCACCGCAGTGGTTAAACCTTTTGAAGTGAGAATTTTTTTCAGAGTATGAAAAACCTCGCAGCCAGCTCTCAATGACTCTTTAAATGAGCTAAATCCATGTGGAACCAACATAAATTCTTGTATGTCTAAACCATTGTCAGCATGTGCGCCGCCATTGATAACATTCATCAATGGCACAGGAGTGCTCATTGAGCAGTTGTAACCAATGGCCCTTGCTTGTTGATTTATCCATTCAGCTAAAGTGATTTTTTGGTCTTGAGCAGAAGCCTTTGCAGCAGCCAAAGAAACAGAGAGCAAAGCATTGGCGCCAAGCTCTGTCTTACTTGGAGTCCCATCTAAGTTAATTAATAATTGATCTGTGTCTTGAACGCTGTCAGGACTTTTTCCGACCAGCGCTGATGCAATTTTCGTGTTCACATTGGCGACAGCTTTTAGAACACCCTTACCTAAAAATCTTTTTGAATCTCCGTCTCTAAGCTCGAGCGCCTCATGAGATCCAGTCGAGGCTCCAGAGGGAACCATGGCACGGCCCATGACACCATTTTCCAAAGTCACTTCGGCTTCTAAAGTTGGAAGACCTCGTGAATCAATAATTTCTCGTGCATATACTTTTGTGATTTTCGACATAGGCCACAAAAATTATCACAATTATTTGAACTAGGCTGCTTTTTTGAAAATCGAAAAATTAAACGGCACGCCAGAAGTCTCAATCATATCTTTAAAACTTGGAATCGCGCCAGTTGGCACATGGCTTCCAATGATTTTCCCCTCGGGCGACAAACCAGAGGCCTTAAACAAAAATAAATCCCTAACATTGTAAGAACCATTTTCGGTAAGGCCGCAAACTTCTGAAACATGGGTTATTTTTCGTGACCCATCGCGAAGTCGATTAGTTTGCACAACTAAATGCACAGCATCTGCAACTTGGGCTCGAATAACATGAGCAGGAACCCCCACGTCTGCGATCATACAAAGCGTTTCCAAACGGTTCATCGCCTGAATCGGATTATTAGCGTGAATAGTTCCCATAGAACCATCGTGACCCGTATTCATAGCCTGAACCAAATCCAATCCCTCGGCCCCTCGTACTTCGCCCACAATTATTCTATCGGGCCGCAAGCGCAATGAAGCTTTAACAAGATCTCTAATGCTAACCTCTCCTTTACCTTCAAAGTCTTTGTGTTTGGTTTCAAACCTAACCACATGTTGACTCTTAACCTGAAGCTCAGATGTGTCCTCGATAATTAGCAATCTTTCATTGCCAGGAATTCTAGACCCCAAGACGTTTAGCAAAGTGGTTTTACCCGAACCTGTTCCACCGCTCACGAGTAGATTTCTTTTTAAAATAATTGCGAGATCTAAAAATCTCGCCATATCGTTGCTCATAGCTCCAAATTGAATAAGGTCTTTGAGCGTTAGTTTTTCTTTAGAAAATTTTCTTATAGAGAGAGTAGTGCCCTGCTTGGCACACGGTGGAATCACCACGCAAATACGAGACCCATCTGGAAGTCTTGCATCCAAAATAGGGTCATTTTCTGTGAGCTGCTTTCCAACAAATTGTGAAATATTTCGAGCCGCCGCAAGTAGTTTGTCTTCAGTTTCGAAGGTGGCGTTTGTTTTTAGAATTTTTCCCTTAACTTCAACAAAAATATCCGTGGGCCCATTTATCATAACTTCGGAAACCGTCGGGTCGTCGAGATATTTTGCGATAGGTTTTAAAAATTCGGCAACAGAATTCTGAAAAAACTCATTCGAAATTTTTCCAGATCCACCTGAAGCCATTTTATTTGTTTCCTCAATCTATGAATGAGCAATCTTCCAGCGACTTCGCACTGTTTGAATTGGCGACTCACTCTCAACCCAGCAACGTAGCGATTGAATCATGCAATACAACATTGCTGTAATTTGCCCCTCTTCAAAACCCGCCAACAAAGATTCTCTGGGTTGGTTAGGATCATATGTTCTTACGCGCTTATAAACTTGGCTAAGGTCTGCCAAAGAGTTTTTAGAATATTTCTTTAAAATTGTGGTCAAATCATTTCTTGGCATTTTTTGGTATTTTGCCAGTCGACCTTGCGACGATAACGCCTCAAGAACAATTTCCCACGCTTTGTCTTCACGAAACACAACCATTTGCATGACGATTTCCCTCCGTCAGTTTAAATTTGTCTACTAAACTTATCGGAAAAGAATTTCAGTAATTGAGTCGTCTAAGCCACAATATAGAGCCAATTGTTTGACTGTAGAAAAGTTACTGGCTTTCAAAGTTGGGGAAAGTATCAATTCCGCCTACAACGTAGTTTGCCCAGTCGTAGAAATCGTTAATATCGAATCCTGGAAAATCTGCCTCTGTTCCAGTGGTATCAGGGTCGCCTGTAGCCCCCAACAACCATTCAGAGTATTCATTCCATTCTCTAATTTGCACCCGAATTCGGGCATTAAGTTCATGCGCTCTATCCAAACACCTGAGTTCATAGTACCGAGAGGTGTTGTTCAAAGCCGCAGGATACCCGGCATGTGGACTTGTGTGATCTGTTGGATCAAAATAATTTGCGAGGTAAACATTTCCAACTTGTTTTTCAATCGGACTCGAAGGTTCGTAGGTTTTGTTAATACCTTCCCCTTTGACATAAAAAATATCCGCCAGAGGCCAACCGCTCGATGTCTTTGCCTGAGTTTCAATTGCAGGCCCCTGAAGACAACTGCCCGGATCGCCACCCCATTCACCATAAACGGCCTCTCTTATTGTATAAGCGTTGGCAGTCGAATTCCAATCACGACCCGTCACCACATAACTTCCAACACAACAATTGGGCCCGTCAAATGCACTAAAATCATAAGCACAGGTCGGAGTATCTCCTATTAAACCCGAGGTTGTATAAGCAGCCAGTAACTCTCCCGCATCGCAGGTTCCGTCATTGTCGCCACCTAAATCGTTACAAATGGCTCCGTTACGATCGATATCGTAATACAAAGCGGTCGGCCCAATTCCAAGCTGGTAATTTTCAAAATAATACGGCATGTACCAAACATAGTCACACATTGTAGAGGGCACATTGTATTGCAAACTTACACCGTGAAACCTGAGATCTTCCTCGGGAATATCAACCACACAAGTGATATCTTTTTTCGCTGGGTCAGTTTCATCGGTAGCAATGACACATTCATCATCAAAATCAGTACCAGCTTTGTGCATGTAATATTTGATATCGGAACCATCATAGACTCTCATGTAGAAACCAGCCACATCGTCTACGACTCCCACAGGTGGGTCTCCCGCGTTCCCATTATTTATTGATCCACCAGAACCAATAATAGCCTCTCGGCAAGCGCTAAACAGGAAAAGAAATGTTATCCACAACAATTTCATGCTGTACCTATCGGAATTCTGACGGATAAAACTTTAGGGCAAATTAAATTTAAATAATTACAAGTTATTAGCTAATAGTAGAAACCCACAAGTAGGTCTAAAAGTCGGGACTCCGAGCTTTCTGTACCGCTTGGGTTTTGGACTAAATTTGCAAGCCCGTTTAGGAGGCGAAACTCAAAAGTCACCATAACGGATTCAGCCTGAATTCCGCCACCCACTCCAAATCCATAACCGTAATCAAGTCCGTAAGCTGCCTCGCTCACAGAAGTTGTCACGGTTCCAGAAACCACAGAGGCATTTCCTATGGGATAGGCTCCAAAACCCCCCGCATTGAAATATAAAAAAGTTGTTCCGGGAGTTTGGTATTTTAAAAAAATTGGCAATTCAACTCTCTCTTGAATCCCCGATGTCGAATCCGTAATTCCAAATCTTCGAGTCGCGTAAAACAAATCCATTTCAAATCCCAATCCGCGACTCGCCGAGCTCAAACTCAACCCTCCTAAAATTCCCGTACGCCTAGAACTCGACAACGAGTTTCCTGCAGCATCAACACCCACAAATTTTGAAAGAGGAAATCCGCCTTTAAGTCCAAACTTGAGTCCGCTCTCGATCTGCTCACCTCTAGAGAATTGCGACTGACCAAAACCTATCGACTCACCTAGCTCTACAAAGTCAGAAATAAAACCCATACTCACTTCAGCGCGCATTTTTGCTTTGGAATCGCTTTCAATCGGAGAACTCGTACTAAACGATCTTGTCGGAACAACAAGCAAACCGGTATCCAGAACAAACACTGTTTTAGGGCCAACGTCCCACATCCATCGCCAATTCGCGTTTACCAACAAATCCGTGAATGATCTGCCCGCAGGATCCACCAAAAAACCTGGCGAATAAGAGACACCCAAGCCTAACCCTGGACAATTCGAAAAAGAACTCTCAAGTCCCCAACATTTGAAATATCTGAAAAGAATTCCGTAATCCGTGTAGCTTGACCTGTTGTTAAATCTAAAATCGAATGAAACATTATCACTCAAACTTCCAGCCTCGACCCTAAAGCCATAACGAAAGCCCGAACTAATGACAGGAGTATTGTATGAATTTTCCACAGAGAACAAAGGGTAATTAAAAGTTCCCAGCGGACCTATATATCTATCGATATTGAGTGAATAAGAAACAATTGAGTAAAAACTGAGAAATAAAAAAAGGTATGAGCGCAATCGCGTCAACATACCTTTATTCTATTGAAGCAAACAAAAAAGACCAAATTTTTAGAGCGCCAAAAAAGTCGCTCAAAAAAACTACAAAGAAAGTGCTTTTCGAAGGCCTTTTTTAGTGATGGTTCTAAGACCCGAGGTAGAAACCTTAACTCGAACCCATCGACCTGTTTCTTCATCGAAAAGCCGTTTTGTTCGAATGTTTGGCATCTGACGCATTTTTGTTTTGCGATTAGAGTGAGAGACATTGTGACCCACGAGAGGTCTTTTACCGGTTACTTGACATACACGTGACATAGGCCGACTAACTTGCACCGATTTACCCACTTTTATCAAGTAAAAATGTGAGACTAAATTCCTTTTAACAATTTCAAAACTTTTCGGGTCTGGGTTGTAAACACTTTGTCTGATTCGCTTCCGTCAAAAAAACCATGATCCAAGGGGAGCGAGCCACTCCAAACACCCGCCTCAACAGGAAAACACCTAAAAGAATAGTTCATAATTTGATGCTTAACTCCTGCGCAATTCGACCTAGACTTGTTAAATTTATTCATTATTTTCGGACCTTTAAAGCTATCATCCAATTTCGAGCTTGGGTTTTTTCTGAGCCCAAGCCACCCATCACTACCAACCCAAGGAATTTCCCACTGCCCACCCAAAGGCCAATCCAGGGGAATTTTTCTAAACAAAAATAGCGAGGAATTAGCCTTAGACCTGAAAAGCAAAAGATAAAGCTCTTTTTTCTGAACCTGAAGGCGCTGTTTGGGCAGCGGAAAAAAAGCTACTTTTCCATCAAGATTTGCCCGACAACCCAAAGACAAGGGGCAATTTGTGCATTTTGCATCTTTTCCAGGACGACAAACAAGAGCTCCAAGTTCCATCAAGGCTTGGGCAAAATCACCTCTTTGCCCCGAGGAAACATTCAAAACATCTTCACCCAGATAAGATTCTAAAACCTTTTGCTGAGTTAAATTATTAAGTGGATCTTCAATTCCAAAATATCTCGAAGCCACACGCATAATATTGCCATCGAGCGGAACAATCGCTTCGTCTAATGCAATTGAGGCTATGGCTTTTGCCGTATAATCACCAACACCCTTTAGAGATTTAAAATCTGACCAGGTCCTAAATTCATCAAAACTTGTAAGACTCTTTGCAGCTTCTAGTAAATTTCTGGCCCTAGAATAATACCCAAGACCCTGCCAAAGCTCTAATACTTCCTCGAAGTGAGCTTTTCTGAGTGATTCTAAATTTGGGAATTTCTGCATCCATTTTGTAAATCTAGGGACTACAGTTTTAATTGTAGACTGTTGGGACATGACCTCAGAAATCCAAGTCTGGTAAATGCGGTCGCCCCGAGCAAGATTTTTGCTTTTACGCCAGGGAAGATCCCTTTTGGCAGATTTATACCAAAATAAAAGATCAAGAACTTCTGCTTTGTCCATGCAAGACTCTCATTCTTAAGAACCGTGATAAACTAAGTCTGTGCGCAAGACCATTCAAGATCATTCATTTATTTTAAAAGAATTTGACCCTTCCCCACGCCCTATCCCCCACATCAAAGTGCATTTCTCAGTACCCGAATCTGGCGTAGTCAACCTTGTGTTTGATATCTCCAACATTGAATCCAGTAAGATACAGAATTTCGCTACAGCCCAAGGCTCTTTCCTAAAAAAGGGAACTGACCTTTGGAAAAGCACTTGTTTTGAGTTTTTCTGGAAACCCTTTGGAACCTATTCCACACAATATTTTGAATGGAATTTTACTACCCAAAAATATTTCGATTTCATGAGCTTCGAAAAATACCGCAAACCCTGTTCTATAAATTGGCCTGTGGCTCATGGAGGGGTTGTGGATGTCGATTCACAAGTCGATAGCAATCGTGGAGTTGTAACCTGTAAGTTACGCTTACCCAAAAGAGATTTTGTCGATTTTCAAACCGTTAATCCCGAAAGCCAAATTAACATTTCTGCCATTCTAGATTTTCAAGATGGCTCCAAGCTCTATTATGCCTTAAAGCATCTCAACAAAGAAAAACCTGATTTTCACCTATTCTGAACTTTTGAAAAGTTTTTTCCATTTATCCGCTATCGATTCACTCTTGGGTGCAGCTGGATCTGCGGAATTTTTCTCGGATACAGTGTTTCTACCAATTTGTTGGTCGAGGCAATCGGCAAGTGCTTTTCCAATCAAAGTTGAATCTACGCCAGTTGAAATTTCGTCTCCTTGGCTTGTGACTTCGAACGGAATTTTGGAGTTGAGTTCTTTAAAGCAGCTTTCGATTTTTGGCGTATAGCAACTGGGTCCTGCCATGAGTTCGCCTTTTAAAGAAAGGCTCTCGCGGTTTAAGCTACCAACTGCACTTAATTCTGTTCCACCCTGAAACTGATACTGCGATTCTTGAACAAAAATCTGCCCATCTCTGATTTGGGCATCGAATAAAGTTTTCATTCTATTTGGGAAGCATTTTTCGACATCAACATCATTTAAATAATAAGCACTTGCTGCCGAATTCAAAACAATGTCCCGCATATTGGCTCTTAGAGGATCCAAATAAGCCAAGAAAGAATCTTTCATTTCGCCTTTTATTCGACCTCGAAGATTTTTTCCAACTTCGTCTGTGTCGACACCTTCGCCGACCCACTGAATGGAGCCCGTGAAATATCCTCCTATTTTTGAGGCATGTTCACTGCGCAAAACTCTCAGTAAGGGTTCTATATCAAGTGTCGAAAATTCGCCCGAGGTCGACCAAATAGGCATTTCTTTTCGATCAAAATAGGGCTGCATATCGATGTTCACAGATCCTTTGAACTCGCCACCCCATAGCAACAAGTGCAGAGGATCTGCTTTAAGTTTTCCATCACTAGAAGTTATCATCGACGAAATTTTTGATAACTTTGTTTTTGCGTTTTTTGAGGCCTGAGCCGTAACACCAATCCGCACTTCACTTTCTCTAAAGCGAGAATCGTTTAAGTATTTTCTCAAATCAAATAAAGGCTCTAAAACGACTTGAACCTCTGCGGTATCATCGCGAGAAACCTCCTGCGACTCTGTTTCGGCGATGATATTTTTTGAAAAAAATCCCTCATCCCAGTTCACAATATTCATCTGCCCATTTATGGCCAAAGGATCAGACCCCAGAAATCTTGTAATTGTTCCTATTTTTGATTTTGTATTTTTGAAAAGCGCAGATCCCGACATTGTGACCTCGGTCGCCCCACTTTTAAATCCAGCATCTGCAACGTAAATTCCATCTTTTTGAAATAGTATTTTACCGACACCGTCTGTGACCGGCTTGTTCAATTCCGAAACCCAGAAGTTGATTCCTTTGGCTTCACCCGTGCCTTCAATACTGAGCTGAGATAAATCGACATTACCTTCCATAGCCTCTTGCCCATCGAAGGTAATTTTTCCATTCCATTTAAACTCCCCAGACAAAGGCATATCCTTTGGAAGATTAGAAAAGAAATCTCGCCAGTTTTCTAATTTAATAGGTTTTTGAAATTTAAGTTCTAGCTCGCTTCTATTTGACCCTTGCGCCAACTGACCCGACAAAACCAAGTCCGCCTCGTGCGCCTTTAATTGACCTCGCCTTACAATGAGTCGATTCTGAGACTTCTCGACAGAAAAATCCAACAGTAGTGGCACTCCTGCTGGCTTTCTAATTTTTTCTTTATACACGAGACCCATTTTTGATAAATCAACATGGGTCAAGATAGTTCCTCTATGCACTCCATCCCCATACCCTCGACCCTGCACCAGAAAATCAAAAGTGAACGGACCATTCATATGAGTCTTAGGCTTGGGTAAACCCAAATGGGTAAAAGCGTCTCGATCAATTGAGCCACGAATTTTTGAAGCCGAAAACCTATCGATACGCCATGAAATTTCTCGAAAGGGATTGGCGTCCGAGTAAATGGGGCCATCTGCAGAACCCGAAAATTGAACTGTTCCTTCCAAGGGAACTTTTCTGAAAATTGGGAAATAAGGAGACCACGGAGTTAAATCGACCGTGTTTGTAAGTACATCCGCTTTAAGTTTGCCAGGTTTTGCCTTGAGGATGAAATCAGAAAATCCGTGAACTTCGGCTTTTGCCTCGAAGCTCAAATTGTTTGCCAATATATTGATGTGCTCTAAATAAAGATTGTCCTCTTTGGTTCCAGCTTTAATTAAAATATCCAAAGGATCTCCTTTGGGTTTTATAAATCTATGATCGCCCATTTCGATTTGTGACTGAGTGCCAGTTAGCTGAAACTCCGAACGTGGCAGCGATATTTGCCCGTCTTTCATTTCGACTTCATTCACAAAAGAGAATCTAATTTCTCCAAAAGATCCCTTATCAAAGAAATTAGTAAGTTTAGATGTATCGACTCTGAAATTGTTAAAATTCATTTTCCAAACAGCATCTAAACCATTTTTTTCTGTCATTTTGGCGTTGGCGTTGACTTCGAAGATTCCTTTAAATGGAATTCCTTCGAGCCCCTGTATTGGGAGTTCGAGTTGATCCATCTCCCTAGGACCTGCGAACCAGTTCAAGGAATAATCTTTAGAGTTTTTGAAGCCCAAATTAAAGTCAGTTTTGATTTCGTCTACACTAAACTTACCACCCGACAAATCTACACTTTTAATATCTAGGGCATCGTCGATAATCACTTGAGAATCGCAGGATACAAACATTTCCATGTCTTTAGGTTTATGTAGTCCCCACTGATGCTTTATTTCTGTATCTGTTAAATTCACCTGAATGCCTTCAGCTTTAAGACCTACAAGTTTTCCTTCCCACATTTGAAAAAATCCCGAGAATCCCCAGTTCGCTTTACCTGCTATTGACCACCTTTGCGCCGACCACTCGGCTTCAGAGTCAAACTCAAACGAAAATGTTCCCGGAAATCCAGAGATGACTATCTTCCCTTTGGGTATCAGAAGTTTATTTTTTAAATCAGCACTCACGACAGCAAAATCTTTTAGGTCGAACTGTAATCGAATCACTTTCGCAATGGTTGAATCCAAATACTTACCAATTCTATCTTTTGAAGTTTGCGAAAATACTGTTGTCGATTCATTTAGTGTTTCTTCTTTGGTATCGCTTGCAGTTTCTGAACCTTCAGGTGGCAAAGTCATAACGCCGTTCTTTAACTCAACTGAAAACGGAAATTTTCCTAAAAAGATTTTCAAGGGTTGAGTCACGACCTGAAGAGTCTCAACTTTGACCTCTTTAAACTCTGGAGCATTATTTATAGTCACATTCTGAGCCTGGAGACCCACTCCAAGGTAACTCAGAGCGAACTTCCAATTAATTTTTTCAACTTTTACAGATTCCGCCATCAACTCCGAACGAATAAATCCTTCGAAACGCGGCACGAGTTTATGAAGTGGTTGAAGATAAAACCAAATAGCAACAGCCAACAGCACAGAAACAAAAGTTCCGACCACTAAAAAAAGTGTCCACTTTATGAACTCAATAACCTTTCCAATTTTTCCGGAAGGGCTTGATTTGAGCTTCGAAAAAAGTGCTGCGAGTTTTTCTTTCACTGCTCTAATTGTAACTGAGCTATATAAAAACAATCACCATCCCAAGCGCCAGAAGCTTGGCTACGGGTGGGGTCGTGACTATTATTTGGCGAGAGCAACATTCCATATTTTCTAACTCCAACTTGGTTTCTAAAAACGTCAGAATTTTGAAAATACTGATTGGCCTGCTTTAACTTGTAAGTATTTTGACTCAGGAGAGATTCAACAACATTTTCGTTTTCTTCTCTGCGAAATGTGCAAGTTGCATAAGTCAAAATTCCACCAGGTCTAAGAAAACTAAGAGCTTCGAATACTATTTGCAATTGAAGGGCTTGAATTCGTTTAACCTCGGCCAGAGTTTGTCTATATATCAAATCAGGGTGTCGTCTTAGTGTGCCCATGCCACTACAAGGTGCATCAACTAACACATGATCAAACTGTCCTCGAAGATCGTTCAAATTTTCTTTTTTAGTTAGCACTTTAACTTGCGACAAGTTCAACCGTTTCACGCCATCACTCAATTTGGAGATTCTTTTGAAATCGACGTCAAAACTTACGACCTCTACAGGGCTTTCGGCCTGGTCAACAATTTGAAACGTTTTTCCTCCACTACCCGCACAGTAATCGAGAATCTTTCCAGGTTTAAAATAGTTGACCGCGCAAGCCACCACTTGGCTACTTAGGTCCTGAAAGCGAACTCCGGGCATTTTAGAAATCTGCTCAACGCGAACTTGCCCCGATTTTTTATTTGCCACATACGCATTTTTAATTTCGGAGTGCTCAACAAAACCTTTTTCCAAAAGGTCTTTCACTGTTGGATTATCAGGACGATTCATTTTTTTATCGACCCTGACTGCAACCACAGGTTCTGATCGCTGCGCGTGTAAGCATTCATGAATATCTTGATACTCTTGGTCACTCAGGTGGCCCTCAAATAGCTGATACCCATGTATGTCGACCAAATGTTTTCTGGGGTCTTTTTCAAATGTGGGTTTCAAACCAAAATGTGTATCCAAGGAACTTTGATTGCTCTGAATATAAGACTCAAGAGCTCGCGACGCTTGAATGCCGGTTAAAGATCGAATTTTTACAACCAAATCAGAATCATTTCTCAAAAGATTATACAGTTTAGTTCTAATTCGAAAACGGTCATTCGAACCAACTCTATGTTCTTCGAAAACCTCAGCCAAAGAATTTTCAACAGGTGACTTTGAATGAATCCAATCGAGCAAGGCCTGTTTGATAATTCGAAAATCGAATTGTACCGTTTTATCCATGTCCGCCCATAAGAACTGGCTCTGACTCTCTTAGATCGTCTGCCTGAGTTCCTAACTGTTTTACAGAATTAAAAAACTCAATAGACTTTCCGATAACATCGTCAAAGTTTTCATGATTAAAAATAAATTTTCTAAAATTATGGGAGCCCGGATAGCCAGCAGAATACCATGCCAGAAACTTTCTAAATCCAAACATAACCTTTTCTTCAGGATAAGCCTCGCGCAACAAAGAAAGATGCAATTGAATCAAACTCTCGGCATTTCTATCGGCCCGAATTCTTATCCATTCAGCAGTAAAGTTTACGGGGAGCGGTTGTAGTCTTTTAACTTTTTTCTCGTAATAGGTTTTACCTTCGGGCAATTCGCCAGCAGACGGCATTCTATGGTGTTCTAAAACATTTTTATGCAAATCACTTTTTTGATCTGCATCTAGGTTTTCTGTTTTCTTTAAGGCTTCTAAGGCCTCTAAAAATATCCAAGGATTTTTAAGAGCGCCTCGCCCAATCATCACTCCCTTACAACCACTAGTTTGCAATCGAGCCACAGCAAGAGGTCCGCTCACAATATCGCCGTTTCCAATAATTGGGATTTTGCTTTGCTGAGCCACTTGAGAAATGATGTCCCAGTCTGCAAGTCCAGAATAGCCTTGTGCTCGTGTTCTTCCGTGAATTGAAACGGCGTCGATTCCCTCTAGTTCTGCAATTCTTACAATTTCAAAAACATTAATACTAGAAGCATCCCATCCTGTTCTGATTTTGATTGTAAAAGGAATTGAAATCTCTTTTCGAATTTGTCCCAATAGCTTTCCTAAATCCACAGGATGACAAAGCCATGCCGAACCGCCACCTTTTTTTGTAACTTTAGGAACTGGGCAACCAAGATTTAGATCAACAAAGTCTAAGCCTTTGTCCTGAATAATTTTTGCCGCTTTGATTAGAATTTCTTCTTCGCCACCAAAAATCTGAATTCCCACGGGTCTTTCGTCTTCATGATAAGACAAATATTTTCCCACTCTAGGACCACCATGAACAATCGCGTGTGATGAAACAAACTCACTAATAACAACGCCCGCGCCCATTCGAGCCATGAGGCGCCTAAATGGCATATCGGTGATTCCTGCCATGGGCGCTAGAACAAAAGGATTTTTCTGTAGATCAAACATAATTTGCGATTATGGAGGTGTACAAAAAAAGGCAGGACTCAATCAAGGTAATTCGGGGGATCCTTGTGGCAGAATTCGGATTTTAAACTGGTCGGAAAAACTCAAATAACCTTGTTTTCGAGTAAATCCAGCAGAAACAATGTTTTTGGGCTTATGGGTCGATTCCGAAGCAGGCGATCGGGTGCCCTGAGACTGACTCTCATCCACTCCTTGAACGTAATAATCCACATAAGTTCTTGGTAGCGTAGGAACGCCAGGCTCGAAATTATTATTTTTGTAGTTTCTCTCGAGTTCTCGAACTCCATTGGCCGAAAGCAAGGGCTCCCACATCCATGCTGGCGAAACATTCACATATTTGTCGGGAGAATCCGAAGCACTTGGCAAAGCTCCTTCGACTTTGAGTTGCCCCATTTCAAGCCACTCAATTCGAGTAGAGTATTTTTTCTCAACTTCAGATAACGCAAAATCTACAGCCAAAAACGTGAAAACGAGAGTGAAAACCAAGGCACCAGCCCACTCATAAATCGAAAGTGGACCACGTCTCACCCGAGCAAAGGTGACTTCAATTTTATCTTTTTTATTAGGATAAACATTTCTAACAACCCGTGGTCCTTCTCTGAGCTGAGAAGGAGCTTCGGTTGCTTCTGCGGGCTTGCCTCTTAGCTGGCTTGTTCCTGGAATTTCAACCGAAGGATAAGGAGAAAGCGTTTTGATTTTTCCTCGCCTATCAAACTCTTCGACCGAATTGATGGGTCTCCACTCTGAAAATCCTTGCCGCCAACAATAGTCCAGTGCCGACAATTCGCGACTCGCAACTTTGTCGGCAATTTGATTCACAGTAAAAGGTCCACGCATAGTATCACCGCGAGCAATAAACCAGAGTGTCTCTGGCGCGGTATTTCTCATGTGTGTGTTTGATTCGCTCATGACCACAGAGTTTTTCGGCGAATCCGTGAGAGATCTTAAGGCTTTATATTAAATTTTTACTAAATTTCTATCGAGGGTTTTTGACCCGAAATCAGACTTTCTAAAATAGGCTCAACCGAAGAAACGGTGACGACCGAAGGATCTTTTTTAATCTCATAAGCCAACGACTCTAAAAGACCTGCAAGTGACTTCTTTTGAGCCAAATCTAGGGTTTCGATATTTAGAGATATCTTTTTAATTTTCAAATACTTACCGTCGAATTTAAAAATATTCGAAAGCGGACCATTAGGGTCTGAATCCGGGTTTTCAGAAACTTTCTTTTTATTTTTAGAAAAACTTTTTAAATGAATATGCCCGAGTGAACTCACGGCCAATTCAAGATCAGCCACAGTGAGATGCTCTGACAAAGCTTGGTCCACTATTTTTCGCAGCAAAATGGGATCCGAAACCCTTGACGCCACGCGCCAGTGTCTATGAGTAAAAAATCGCCCCGTAGTGAACAAGCGCTGTTTAAATTCTTCTGGGATTTCGCACAACTTTATCTTTTCACTCAAAGTGCTTTTGTGAGTACCTAGCTGTTTGGAGAGTTTTTCCAAATTCATCTCGGGATTTTCTTGAAGTACCTTTTTTAGAAACTCGGCTTCCTCAATAGGCAGCAAGTCCTGCCTTTGAGTGTTTTCGACAAGAGCCAGCAGTCTTCCCTCGGTTCGAGAGACATCTTTTACGATACAATCCAAATGGGAAAAACCAGCTAACTTGGCTGCCCTATAACGGCGTTCTCCGCTAATAATTTCAAAACCTTGTGGAGTTCTTCGAACAGTAATCGCTTGGGCTTGCCCAATTTCCTTTAGAGTCTGACTCAGCTCTTCCAAAGCCTTAGGCTCAAAAACTTGTCTCGGCTGATCGGGGCACGGATATATTTGTTCAATGGGAATTTTTGTTGTTGGCGCCTCAGACCCAGAAGCACTGGACTGAACAATTTCACCAACTTTATCAAGTCCGTTTACAACTGTTGCCAAACCCTCAGCTAAACGCGAACTCAAGAGACCTTTGAGCCCAGAAACAGAACCTTTGTATCCCAAATTTTTTGAGCTTTTTTCGTTAGCTTGCGTGTGCGAACTTTTATTTGGGTCAACCGATTCAGACATGAATGTTTTTTTTAAGGCAAAAACCCCTGACTTTCAAAGGGTGGCAGACCGTTTTTGTTCGGATAATAGGGAGCGTCGTAAGAGTTCGTGCGAATTTTCTTAGACATATTGCATAAAAGACATAAGATACCCGCATTGTGAAAATTGGGGTCCTACAAACTAATCCACGTGTTGGTGACATCAAGAACAATACCAAAAACATTCTGGACGGTGTTCAAAAGGGAATTCAGCTAGGGGTCCAGTTTTTTGTGGCTCCAGAATTAGCCCTAATCGGCTACCCCCCAAAAGATTTGTTAAGCCTTCCCTTTCTATTTAAATCGCAGCAGCATTACTTAAACGAAGTCATTGAGTTTTCTAAATCCCACCAAATCGCAATTATTCTTGGAGTGGCAACTCAAAGAAAAGGGCCCGGGAAGCCATTTTACAACAGCGCTGTTTATATCAATAACGGCCAAATTTGCGGCACTGTTCACAAAAAACGATTGCCTAATTACGATGTCTTTGAAGAAGACCGATTTTTCGCTCCCGGCACCGAACCCAACTCCGCATCTGTTTATTCATTTCAGAATAAAACTTTTGCCATAAGTATCTGTGAAGACTTATGGAACACCACCCAGGCCTTTGGCATTAGAGATCTCAGATCTTATCAGGCCGACTCGAATCCTTTTAGAAATTTTACCCAAACACCAGATTTTTTAATTCAAATTTCGGCTTCGCCTTTTTGGAAAAATAAAATCGAAACAAGAACCGATCTTATCAAAGCCTACGCCGCCAAACTGAGCCGACCCATTCTGATGGTTAATCAAGTTGGCGCCAATGACGAGCTCATTTTTGATGGTTCCAGCACACTTATCGGTTCAAACGGATTGATTTCAGAAAAAGCTCCTTCGTTTGAATCAGGTCTTTTTGTATTTGATTTAAACAAAACGACTCAAAAAGAAGAGGAATCTTTAGAGGTCGATCCCCACAATTCCCTTCTAAAAGCTTTGGTTCTAGGAATTAAAGATTTTGTAACCAAAACGGGTTTTACCAAAGTTCACCTAGGACTTTCTGGCGGAATCGATTCGGCTCTGGTGGCTTTTCTGTGCGAACAAGCACTCGGCAAAACCAATGTTAAAGGAATTTTACTTCCAAGCAAATTTACCTCACAGCAATCGATAACCGATGCCGAGAACTTAGCTCAGAAAATCGGGATAGAAACTATTTCCATTCCAATTCAGCCATTGGTCGACAATTCTCAAACACTATTACAAATCCCAAACTTGGGTTTGCCCTATGAAAACCTTCAGTCCCGAATTCGTGGCACATTGCTAATGGGCTATTCCAACAAAAATAATTCTTTGCTTATCTCAACTGGGAATAAATCAGAAATAGCTATGGGTTACTCCACATTATACGGTGATATGTGTGGAGCACTCTCCCCTATTGGCGACCTTTATAAAACCGAAGTTTTTGAACTTTGTAGATACATTAACAAAAATTATGCTCAGGCTATTCCCCAGTCGATCATAGACAGACCGCCCACGGCCGAACTTGCTCCAAACCAAAAAGACGAAGATTCCCTACCTCCCTATGATTTACTCGATTCTCTTTTGTTTGAGTTAATCGAAAATCAAGGGCAACTTTTGGACACCCAAGAATCTTGGAACAAAAAACTTGGTCCCAAACACAGCGTCGAGAAAATATTGCTTCAGCTAAACAAAAATGAATTTAAAAGATCTCAATCAGCTCCGATTTTAAAAACGCATTTACGAAGTTTTGGAAAATCTTGGCGATTTCCCATTGCCGCTAGCCCGTGGGGATTGGCAGAATGAAAATTGCGGCGTTTGATTCTGGAATTGGCGGTCTCATTGCAATTGCCCCCATTGTGCGAAAAAAAATTCCTTTAGAGGTTTCTTATCTTGGCGATTTGGCCAATCTTCCTTACGGCACTAAGTCTCCCAAACGAATTCAGGAACTAACTCGCGAAAACATAAAAGGCTTTTTTGAATTAACTCAAACTCATTTTGATTTATTGCTCCTAGCTTGTAATACAGCTAGCGCTCACGCACTGACTGAGGCTCAACAAATTTCTTTAAAACAGGGAACCGACTGTATTGGCGTGATTGAATCAGGCTGCCAAGAAGCCATTCGAAGAATTCAGAATAGAAACTTAAAATCCAGAATTGTTATTTTAGGAACATCTGCCACCATCAAAAGTCAGGCCTACCCCGAGACCTTATTGAGCCTAGGATACAAAGGAGAAATAGTCTCGGTTGCAGCCCCTTTGTTTGTTCCACTTGTGGAATCTGGATTCGAAAATTCTGTCGCAGCCGAATTTGCTGTAGATCACTATTTGAAAAACACAGTTCAACCTGGCGATACGGTTATTTTAGGGTGCACCCATTACCCATTGTTAAAAGGGACTTTACAAAACCGATTCCCAGAAGTTTCTGACTGGATCGAAGCGGGTGAAGCTTTGTTAAATTCAAAATATTTTAATCAGCCGCTTTCTCGAACTTCGTTCACAAAGTCGAAATTAAATATTTATTTAACAGACTCAACTGTCGACCCAAAAAATATTGATTCACTATTCAAGAAACTTGAAATATCTGACTTGGTTGAATGGGATCTAAAAACCATCAATCCCTTTGTGTAAGTTGCTATTTCAATTTTCGAATCAACGGAGTTAACTCATTGGGTTTTGCAAAATCTTCTGTAAGGCTTGTGTTGATAAATCTGTAAAAGATTTTTTCTTTCAGTTTGCCCGGCAAATAAGCTCTCATTTCGTTGCGAGAATTTTCGATAGTTTCTATTTCGACCTTTTCCGACTCGCCCTTAACCGCTTTAGCTTTGACTTCGTTATAGGATTTTAAGCGAGCATCCCATAACAACTGAAAACTTTGCGCCATAAAGAAGTTATACCAACCTCTAGCCGCAGGTTTCCAATCGAGTTCCAAATAGCTCCACTGTTGGCCTTGAAAATGAGGCCTTAGGACCAAAGATTTTCCAATATGAAGAGGGATCTCCAAGCTAAATGTTTCTCTAGAGCCAACGACAATAATCGGCCTAGCAGAATCTTTGGCTAAAATTTCGTCCTTGGACTGACCCAAGTCACTTAAAATAACCACCATAGTTTCTGGATTTAACTGTGCTGTTTTTTCTTTGATCACTGTAGCGGGATCTAAGGTTTTCAAACCAAGTTGGCTCATTTTCTCGGAACCACCCGACACCCCTAATACCAAGATATTCTTGTTTCCTACTTTTAATTGAATATCGCCCTGAAACAAAAGTCGCCCCGACGAATCAACAATATTGGAAGAAACCAGAGGAACTTTGTTTTTATCAGCAAGTTCTCGAAGGACTTCAACCCCAAGAGATAGATCTAAAGGGGCCACGTTCATGCCTTGGATGAGCATTTTGGAGTAGGAATTTAAAATCAAATCCGCTCTGGCTTTAAATTTTTTAATTTGAGATTTCTGGATAGTTTCAGTTGGAAACAAAGTGTTGCCCGCATCCAGGAAGGTGATTGGAGCTGGATTCTCGAGTCTGGTTTTTCGAACATAGTTTAACCTACGATCCACTCCCCCTTTGGGGTTAAGAGCACAACCGCAAACGTCAATTTCTCCCATGGTATGGGCAGAAAACAAAAAGCCCAGTCGACCTTGGCCCTGAGACTCCGGAGAAGCAAACGAGTGATTCACTGAGTTTGCAAATGGGTTAGGATCTGTCCACTCGGGCAGATGGGTGCCATCGTCCTTGGATCCCCCTGTAGCACAGCTAAAAAGCAAAAAACTCGCCGAAGTTAACATTATTCTTTTTACGAATGTTCTCATCACAGGTAAATTCTACCCGTGAACTCTAAAAGTGGCCAAGACTTCAAAAAATATTTAACAAAATCCGGTTGGGAACAACTTCTAAAGGGACATCCTTGGCTGCTGAAAAAGCATCTTTCTCCCGAATTCACACCACCCCAAAATCACTCGCTTGCGCACTTAGGTGAACACTGGTTTAGCGTTTCACCCAAAAGTCCCATACCACTTAGACGCGTGGGGCCAAGCATGCGCAACTGGGCTTTCGGAGAAAAAGACAAAAATTACCCTATGAAATTTCTAGGTCCATCAGACACTGGGCCGGAAGTGAGTCTCTTTTGGACTTCTATAAAAAATCATTTTGTAGAGACGCTAAAATATAAAAAATCACTTAATCCTAACGACACTTGTTTCCGTTGGATTTTTTCAGAAAACGACTTATTCCCCGGGCTGATAGTCGATATTTTTGGTCACACAGCGATAGCCCAAATTCAAACTCCCTTTGTTGAGGATTTTTGGGACAAAATTTTTTTAGTTCTCTGTGAATCACTCAAGG
>JACCDO010787257.1_pt1 | contig 22109 bp, 17 predicted proteins | sample 7446101 | NCBI WGS metagenome assembly JACCDO01 (sample SAMN15323440, study PRJNA562643) | freshwater metagenome | isolation source: river surface water | place: USA:Blue River Watershed | collected 2017-08-16
TGCCAAATCATTGGCGAGCAGGGGGACGATTACCTGCTGCTGGATGCCAATGCCCTGCTTACTCCTGTTCCCAAGTCCATCATCCATGACAACCACTACGAAATCCAGGAGGACCTGGTCACGCTAAGTGCTGGGGTGTACGTTCGTTGGATTACTTCTCCAAGGGTGCATGCCTCCTACCTGCGGACACAGGAACTCTATGCCAAACATCGGGAGTTGTTATTTCGCCATCGAGCGCTTGTCCTGAGTCGTGCCGAATATTACCTGCTGGCGCCGCGGTCCCTGAGTAGTGGGGCAGCCTACCTAGGCGGATTCAATTATTCTTTGGGAGCGCTGTTTGAGGCCATGGAACAAAAGTCCCAAGGCCTGTATTTTGAGGAGCTGGCTGGGTACCGAGACCTCTATTTGGTCACTACTGCAGGTTCCCCTTTGAGTGGGGTTCATAATTCCACGTTTTGGTCTGAGGAGCAGGGCTTTCTGTTATTGACTTCCTCAGACTGTCGCCTTCCTGGAGGATTTTTGGCAGGGATACGTGCTTTCAAGGCCGTAGTTGAGCAAGCGAACGTAGGGTTCACCTACCAAGATGAGGCCTTGGAGCAGCTCCTGATGGAGTTGGGGGTGGAGGTTTGATTTACCAATTGGCGAGTTCAAGGGATGGAGTTGAAAAGGCAAGGAGGCAGTTTAATTCCTGACATTAATCAGTTAACTAACTGATTAATAGCATATTTAAATTTTGTGGCGAAGGCTAATTTTAAGTTACAATCAAAAAATTTTTCACTTAACTCCTCGTAAATATGGCACATGCAGCAAAAAGAAAAAGTAATGGAAGGGTACTGCCTAGTTTGGCCAAAGAATTCTTCCCTGCAGACAAGTGGTTTGGACCTTCTTTATTTGAATGGGATGAGCCCCTTTTAGGGTATGAGTGGGCAGGTTCTATTCCTGAGGCCAATTTAATTGAAACTGAAAAAGCCTACCAAATCGAATTAGCAGCCCCTGGACTAGAGAAAAAAGACTTTACAATAGAACTCCAAGATGGGATGCTCCATATTCGTGCAGAAAAGGAGGAGGAGCAATCCGAGGAAGAAAAAAATTACCGGAGAAAAGAATTCTCCTACTTCTCTTTTTCCCGATCCTTTGTACTGCCGGATAATTTGTTGGCAGAAAAGATTGAAGCAAGTTACACGCATGGGATTCTTCACCTCACTTTACCCAAGAAAGAGGTCATCGTAAGCAAGCCAGTCAAGCAAATCAAGGTAGGCTAATCAGTTGCAATTCTTTACCGAATGCTAACACTGCGGAGTTGGGGGGGCTGACACCATGCCTTTTCCCTTTCCTAGTTTTTCATTACCTAAGCCTTGGCCAACCGAGAAGGGGTAAAGTTTTAAAAAATGGGGGGTAGGATTTTTCCTTTAAACAGATGAAATCTTCCCCCTTAATTCATTTTTGCTGCTGGACGTTTTTCGGTGCCCGGCTGCTTGGTAAGGTCGTCGCCTAGGGTCTTGCGGTATTGCTCCGCCAAGGCATTGAGCGCCTCCACCAGGTCCGGATGCTGGGGAGCCAGATCGAAGGTTTCCCCTGGGTCCGTGGAGAGGTCATAGAGCGCGAGCGGTACTTGTGCGGATTTATAGATTCCTGGGAATCCGTCATTGCCTCGCTCCGTACCCAAATACGTTTGTGATACATGCGGGAAAACCAATTTCCATTTCCCTTGCCGAATCGCCTTGAGGCTATTTGCGTCGTAGTAGTAGACAAAATGGTCCCGTGGATTGGCATCTGCTACCTGCTGGAGCAAGGGTAAAATATTCACTCCATCGATTTTTTGACCTGGAAATGGGGCATCTAAGAGTGCAGCTATGGTGGGAAAGATGTCTATTGTGGCAGCTAGGTTGTTGGAAACGGTTCCTGCAGTGATCAGTCCTGGGTAACTCATGATGCAAGGCACACGTACGCCGCCTTCCCAAGCCGATCCCTTGCCTTCACGAAGGCCACCGCTGCTACCGGCATGGTTGCCAAAGGTCAGCCAAGGGCCATTGTCGCTTGTAAAGATGATGAGGGTGTTGTCGGTTAATCCGTTTCGTTTGAGGGCAGCCATTACCTCCCCAACAGAATCGTCGATCTCCAACATCAGGTCTCCAAAAATCCCTACCCCGCTTTTGTCTTTGTATTTTTCAGAAACAGCTATCGGCACATGCGGCATGGAGTGGGCGAGGTACAAAAAGAAGGGGCTTTCCTTGTACCGGTCAATAAAATCAACGGCGCGCTCAGTATACATCTCCGTCAGCTGGGCCTGATCCTCGAGCGTTTGAATCAGTTTCACCGGTTCACTTCCCTCCAATAGGTACAGCGGTGGGTACTGGAATTTGCGGTCCGCTGTATCGGTGATGGGTTTGCCATCGTAGCCTACCGGCCACATGTCATTGGAATAGGGGAGGCCAAAATAGGAATCAAATCCATAGGAGGTTGGCAAATAGGGCGCTTTGGCACCCAAATGCCATTTGCCGATCATGCCTGTTTGGTAGCCTTTCTTTTTTGCCATCGTGGCGAGCGTCTCTTCATTGGGGTTGAGCGCAACGGTAGACCAGGGCATTAGTGCACCGGAAATGCTCAGACGGTTGGGATAGCAGCCGGTCAGTAATGCTGCGCGGGAGGCGCTGCAAACGGCTTGTGCTGCGTAAAAATTGGTGAAGCGCATGCCAGAAGCTGCCAGTTGATCGAGATTTGGGGTCTGCTGAGGATAGCCACCATAGCTCGCTAAGTCTCCATAGCCGAGATCATCCATAAAAATGAGGACAACATTGGGAAGGCCTTGCTTGGGTAAATTCTCCTGTGCTTGGGCGCCGAAATAAAGAAAACAAAAGAGGAGGATGTAGAGGGGTTTCATGGTTTGAAATAAAAGGGGTTTTAGGGTCAATGGTTCACAGTCCACAGACGACAGCATATGGCACTTTAGGCCAGAATTTGAAGTAGACCGTGGTCCGTTAGCCGTTGACCAATTGATAATTTTGTCGAGTAATTTTACCAGCTATCGAATGATTTTCACTTCCTGAATTTTTGTAGGAAGCCAAACCTGCATTTCATTTTGCCCGCGATTTGCCCAGGTATAGTAGGGAATAGCCGTTATTTTTTTGGTTTCCGCTTGCAGCGTTGTTCCGTCTTCTGAGCCTGTCATCACCTTCATTTCTGCCTGAACAGCCATTACTTTTTCATCCAAAACCTGGTGTTGAAAAACAGTAAAAGTGGCATTTTCTGGGATCAACAGATTCCATGCTTTTCCGTTGTTATCCGCTCCTTCCACACAGTAAACCAATGGACCTCTCTGAATTGCGATTCGGTTCTCATTGGCAGTCACCTCTTGGCGGGCAACTAACTTTCGCACTTCCATTGGTAAGGAATAGTGGAGTTGATCTCCCTTTTCCCAGGTTCTAGTGATTGTCAAATAGCCATTTTCTTCCGTAAAGGGAACAACTTTTCCATTGAGTAAAAGCGTGAATTTTTCGGTGCTTTTCCCAGCAAATCGGTACAGTCCTCCCGGAACAGGTTCCTCTTTTGCCCAACCCGGTAGTCTCAATTTCACTGAAAAGCGGGTTTTCTGCTCAGGATTTAGGGTCAGGTGGATGACCCCGTCCAATGGATAATTGGTGGTCATTTCCATGGGAACGTCCACGGTACCCATTTGGAATTTGGTTTTGCTGCCAATGAATAAGTTCACCCAAATGGCATCCTCTGATTTTGCATAAATGTAATCGCCGACCGATGCCACCAATCGGGAAATATTGGAAGGGCAACAGGCGGTTCCAAACCAATCCCTCCGGTAATGTTGTCCAGAGGAGGCCAATGGATTCCCATAAAAAAACTGATTTCCTTTTAGACTTAGGCCATCTAATGCCGCATTGTACAAGCTCCTTTCCAATACATCAATGTACTTCGAATCACCTTCCAGTGCATTCATTCGCTGATTCCAAAAAACCATCCCAACCGAGGCACAGGTTTCGCTGTAGGCATTTTCATTGGGGAGATCAAAATCCACCGAAAACCCTTCATTGCTTCCCGAAGATCCTATCCCTCCAGTCACGTACATATTCCGGTACACCACATCCTCCCAAACCGTCTTCATGGCATTCATGTAGCCCACATCGTTTTTTGCAGCAGCCACATCGGCAGCGCCCGTGTAGAGATACATCGCGCGTACCGCATGCCCCGTAATTTCCTTCTGGTCTTTTACCGGCACATCATCCTGAGCGTATTTGGGTCCCCAATGTGGATTGTCCCAGATTCCTCCTTTGCCGTGGCCATGCCCTCGCTGATCCAGAAACCAATCGGATAGTTCCAGGTATTTTTTATTGCCGGTAGTCTTATACAATTTGACCAAAGCAAGCTCAATTTCCTCATGACCAGATACCCAAGGCCGATTCTGTTTCCGGAAAGTCTCGTCAATATGATCTGCCATCCTGATAGCCACATCGAGTAATTTTCGCTTTCCCGTAGTTTGAAAATAGGCCACTCCGGCTTCCATCAAATGCCCGGCGCAGTAATCCTCATGCTTCTCCATATCCGTCCAGCGATTTTCAAGTCCGGTTAGCGAATAAAAAGAATTGATGTATCCATCTTCTTCCTGGGCAGCTGCAATTTTATCAATCCATTCATCCGCTTTTTGTTCCATGGCTTTATCCGAATGGTTTTTCAGCGAATAGGCAATTGCCTCCAGTGCTTTGTACACATCGCTGTCATCGTAATAAATGCCTTCGTGCTTCTCGTTTTGATGACGCGCCACTTTTTCATAATTCCGGATGCGGCCGGTGGCTATTTCAGTTTGATAAATCATAACTGGGACCGCGGTCGTTGCAATTTTTTCAAGTTTTGGTTTCCAAAAATTATCCGTGATGGTCACCTGCGAAAAATTCACCGGAGCCAATTTGGTGATTTCGGATTGCGACAATGCAGGAAAGGATGCTGCTGCAAGTAGGATTGAAAGTATGGATCGTGTTAGCATGGAGCGATCATGGTTAAAGGAAAGCGAGACGGATGAAGCGCTTGGAAAAAAAAGTTAGTAAAAAATGAGGGAATAAAAAGGTATTTAAGGTCAATGTTCGACAGTCCACAGACGACTGCAGATTTATTTTAGGCGATAGCACGCAGCCGACAAAAGATAGAATGCTGTGGTGGGTTAAAAAATTACATTCTCAACTAAAAGTTGCGGTGGACTGTGGACCGTTAGGCCTTGACCGACAATTCTGTCAAATTGTCCATGCATTGTCATTGATTTCAGATGGAAACTAGGGAGAAACTCGTATTTTCAAACTAGACAAACAGGATCGAGCAAAAACACGATCCGCTTTCCAAAAAAAGAATGACCACCTCTCTAGTCAAAGCGCTACCGCAACTCACGAATTCCTGCATCCCTTATTTAAGTAAAGGAATTACCTTCTTCCTCTTGCTACTTTTCTCCATTCCTACCTTCTCTCAGCAGCCTGCTTCTCCACTGGAGGCTTCTTTTCAAACCTACAGAAAGATGAAGACAGAGACGCCTTACAAGTTGGATTGGATCGCTCTTGGACCCACGGCTAACTCCGCCCGCGCCGATGTGGTGCAGGTAGATGCCCAAAATCCAAGCACCATGTATGTTGGCTTTGGTTCGGGGGGATTGTGGAAAACCACCAACCATGGCCTAACCTGGAGATCCATTTTTGAAGAGCAGTCCTCGATAGGTATTGGGGATGTGGAATTGGCTCCCTCCAACCCGAATATTATTTACTTGGGAACCGGTGAAAACCTAAAAAAGCCACGAAACTTCACCCTTCCTGGCACGGGTATGTTCCGCTCGGATGATGCAGGGGCTACCTGGAAGTCCATCGGCTTAGCGGATTCCTGGTCCATTGCAGAGGTTGAAATTCACCCGACTAATCCGGATATAGCCTTTGCCTGTGTACTTGGCCACCTCTGGTCAAAGAATACAAACCGGGGTTTGTACCGAACCACCAATGGGGGAAAAACCTGGGAACAGGTGCTCCATATTGATGAGAATACCGGGGCCAATGAAATCGTCATTTCACCCACCAATCCTCAAGTCATGTATGCCTCCCTATGGGAAATGAACCCGGGCATCTCTGGCCAAAATAGTGGCGTCTACCGAAGTGTGGATGGGGGTGCCACCTGGATTAAAAGTACCCAAGGCTTGCCTGTCGGCCCCAAAGTGGGTAGAATCGGCTTGACTGTCTCCGCTACGAATCCGAAAAAGGCCTATGCCTTGGTAGACAATCTAAATTACCCACAAGGGCAGTCGGCTGAACTCTACAAAACGATCGATGGAGGACTAAGTTGGACCAAAACGCACTCCGGTTCCTTCCCCTTATTTACCAGCATCGGCTGGTACTTTACGGATGTGTATGTCAATCCCAAAAATGACGAAGAAGTTTTTGGTTTGGGCATCCGTCTTGCGCATAGTATAGATGGAGGCAAGACCTTTAAGTTTATCGGTGGTGAAGTGACACGAATCAACCCAAGTTTGGCGCAGGGACTCCATCTGGATCAAACGGAATTATGGATTAACCCCAACAATCCCAATCACCTGGCATTGGGTAATGACGGCGGGTTTTACGTGAGCTACGACAAGGGTTTAACTTGGATGCATTACAATTCCATGCCAACAGGAGAGTTTTACGACATCAGCATTGACCAGGCCGACTACACGATTTATGGGGGTACACAAGATGACGCGACCGTATCAGGACCAGCCAAAGAGTTAAATACCCGCTTTCCAGATCCCTGGAACTATGTTTGGATTGATGCCTGGGATGGCGGTGATGGTTGCGTAACAGCGATTGACCCTGTGGATAAGCACATCATCTACTACAGCCGACAGCATGGGGATGCAATGCGATTGGACGAATCTAAAGACATAGCGGTCTCCATTAAGCCCAGACTCCCCAAGGAGATCAAGGATACGCTGGTGTTCAATTACATGACCCCCTATTTTCTGTCAACATACGATCATAAAACCTTGTATCAGGGAGGAAATTACTTGATGAAAAGCACGGACCGGGGGGACAGTTGGCAGGCGATCAGTCCCAACTTGGCCCTTTCTTCTCTGCAAGAAAAGAAATCAGTGGCTGCAGGAACGGTCGTAGAATCCCCACTCGCCAAGGGGCTTCTGTATGTGGGGACCGATCATGGGGCTTTTTGGGTTTCAAAAAATGATGGGACCACTTGGGAAGAACATTCTACAGGCATCGCCTCAAATTACATCCGAAGCATTTCACCCTCCAATCACAAAATCGAACGGGTGTACATGGCCATGACGGGCATCAATTACGATGACTTGCATCGCTATGTCTATGTTTCGGAGGATTACGGGAAAAATTGGAAAAGCATTGCTGCTGGCCTTCCCGATGAGCCGGTGAATGTGATTAAGGAAGATCCTACGAATGAAAATATACTGTATGCTGGCACGATGAGGGGGGTATTTGTTTCCCTCGATCGAGGAGCAAGTTGGGACTACTTGGGAATAAATATGCCGGCTGCAGCAGTGGCCGACCTAGAGATTCATGAAGGAACGCAGGACTTAGTTGTAGCCACACATGGAAGAGGCATCTACAAAACCAACCTCAAGCCACTCCAAAAGCATCTCACTCAAAAATTACCAGAGGATAAAGATTACTTAGACGAAATTGAGCAGGTGAGCAGGCCCTGGTTCAATTCTTCGCATGGGAATGTGGATTACCGAACCCTTGAGAAAGTTTCCTTTACCTTCTGGTTGAAGGAGGCAAAAGAGGTGACTCTTTCGGTTCGCGATTCCGCAACTCAGGAAGTGTGGAGTACGGTAATTGACGGTTCAGCAGGGTTCAATCAATTCCGCTGGGATCTGATTGTAAAGAAGCAGGAGAGTGATTCTCCTTATTTTGTACACTACGATAAATTTATTGAATCTGGCACGTACACCCTATGGCTAAACACAGGGGATGCAAGTAGAAATCAAAAATTTATGGTGGTGGATGGGAGCTCTCCTTACCTTAAAAACTAGGCTTGCTTCTTTTTGAATCCCGCCACCAGCATGGTGGCTGAGGTATACAAAATAACGGCGAGCACGACCCACTGCAGGGTTTGTAAGGGCAGTGACTTGACTATAAACGCCGCGATTAACACCGCAATGGATCCAGGAATCGCCATGGCAAGGGCAGCCTTTCTGTTGTAGGAGGCTGTTTTAATAAACTTCACCGAAGCGGGAGGCATCAAGAATGCACAGGAGCCCATCATGATGGGAAAAGCAACCGTTGGTGACATTCCCAAGGCAAAAATCAAGGCCATACAAGGGGCGTACAAGCCTACTCCCGCTGTCATGATCGCGCCCAAAAAGAAATTGACCACAACCGCCACCACTAATTTAACCCCCGTTAAGCCGATTGCATCCCCGCCTCCTTGAATCCAGTCCATCATCCGTGCCAGCATAAATCCAGCGGTGATCACTAGGGCTATTCCCATCGTAAGCCTGATTTTCCGTTCGGATAGTCGGGACACAATGCCAGCGCCAATTACGGCCCCGACCGTAGCGGATACCAGCATCAAAATCAAGGTAAGCGGGTCTACTTCGATGATGGTGATAAAAATAAATGCCTGGAGCAAGACCGGAATGGTGTTAGCCACATTCATCGTCCCAGGGATCAGTTTGTCTTCCGTTTGTCGGGTAAACTTCAATAAGGCAGTTTGTGGAGCAAATGCCCCTATGCCCAACACATCAAAGAAATTCACCACAAAGCCAATCAATGAAGTTTTGAGCAAACTTGAATTTTCAAATTTGGACCGGTTTGCCAGGAGGTCTTTTACAAACACAATACTGAACCAAACGGCCAAGGCAATTAAGGACACCCAAATAAAAATCAGCATAGAAGGAAGGGAATTAGTAGGAGATGATTCGGTATAAAGAGGAGATTAACAAACCTTAAAAAAGGTCTTGGTGGCTTCTTGCTCCTGTTGATTCAACATCGCCTCAATCTTTTTCGCGGTTTTGGTAATTGCCAAGCCCCCCAGCCCGGTGCAGCGTAAGGTATTTGGGATGGCGTCTCCTACCTTTTTCATCGTTTCGACCACTTCATCCAGTGGGATTAGGTGGTTGTAGTCTGACAAGGCCATGTTGGCACAGGAGATGGCATTGGTGGCTGCCATCACATTCCGATTGAGACAGGGCGCTTCCACGCGATCGGCAATCATGTCGCAAATCATGCCCAGCGAGGATTGCAAGGCCATAGAGGCAGCTGCGAGGGATTGATCTAGGGTCCCCTTTTTCAATTCCACAATTCCGGCTGCCGCCATCCCTGAGCCCGAACCGCATTCGGCCATACAGCCCCCTACTTCGGCGGCAAAGGTGGCATGCGCGGCTATAAATACGCCGATAATGCCAGCTGCCAGCATCGCTTTCACTGTTTCATCTTCAGGCAAGGAAAGTCCTCTGCTGATCCCGATGAGCGCGCCGGGGAGGGCTCCACAGGATCCGGCTGTTGGGGCTGCCACGACGACTCCCATCGAACTTTTGACCTCCATCATGGCAGAGGTGTAGAGGATCACTTGGTTCAGAATATCGCCTTCCACCAACTTTTTGTCCTCAAGCTGCTTCTGGAATCCAAGGGATTGCGGACCTAAAATTCGGTCCGCGTACTTCGTCCCCTTCAATCCAAGGTCGATGGAGTTTTGCATAATCTGCACAATGCTCCGCATCTTTTCAAAAACCTCCGCTCGCGAAATATTCCCGCGCATGCTTTCATAGTCCACTGCGAGTTCCCAGAGGGCGTGGTTTTTGTCGGCATTGAACGCCAACATTTCTTCGCAGGTAATGAAGGGCACCTCGAGGTCCTTTCGGGACATGACCGGAAGTACTGGCTTGATTTTTTTAATGAAGAGCACCTCCTCCATTTGGAGAAGCTCACGGCATACTTCCTCACTCAAAAAGGTGCTGGCCTTGATTTCAATAAAGGTGGATTTGCCATAGCGCACCGCTATTTCATCGCAGGGCATGGATTTTTCAATAAATTCCGGGAGGTCGCCTGCCGTCTTGACATAGACTAGCGTCTGGTAAAAATCCCCTGCCATGGAGACTTGGGCGCCATCGATTGAAATAATTTCAATCATGCCCCCGCCGGTAGAAATGGCGGTCAATTCACGGACTTCCTTTGGATTGGTTAGCGTGAGTTTGTAGGTATTCGGGTGGGTAGCCCCAATGGGATGGATATCTATTTTCACCTGGATACCGGCTTCTTCAATGGCGATCAGGTACTCTGGAAGGCGCTCTTCATAGGCTTCCCAACCCAAAAATCCCCCAAACAATCCCATGTCTGAGCCTTGGCCCTTGTGCGTAGTGGCGAGGGAGCCATTGGGATCAAACTCCACATACACCTCCCGGATATCTCCATCCATCAAGTCGCGGCACATGCGTCCAATCCGAATGGATGCAGCACAATGTGAACTTGAAGGGCCTCGCATGACCGGGCCAATCACATCATTGAATATGCTGGGGTAGGTTTTCATTTTGGGTTAAATTTTAAAGCCTTTTTCCGACGGTAAAAATTAAATATAGGGGTTTGTTTCGCTTCTTCAAATGACTTTGATATCGTCAACGGGGATGAGTCCCTTGAAAACTTGAATGCTTAGAATTCAATTCTGGCTTGTTTCATTTGACCTAGGGAATTCTTCTTCTTCAAAAGTCGGAAAGCGTAAATCAACTTTTTTACCTTTTGGAAATTTGAAAGAGGAGGCATTTTCTTCTGTGTAAAACTGATTTTTCCCCCTTGGATTTTTTGCTATTTTGGGGCCGTTATACCCTCCAAGTTGAAAAAAAACAGCAATAAAGAAAACAAAATCAATTTGTTAGTGTAGTTATCAATAATTGTATTTTCAATATTTATCAAGATCATAAGCAAAAAAATATCACCCATTAGATTTAGAATTTATGGCGTCTTCAATTCAGGATAAGTTAGCAGAGGGAATTCAAAAAGTATTTCCAGATGCTGAGGTAAAAAAAATCAATAAGGATAATTATTTGGACATCCACATTCCATCTGCCAATCCAAAAAGGGGCTCGCATCTATTCTTTAATACTGCCAAAGAAGAAATAAAAGTTGGTTTTTTTTGTAGGGACGAGGAGTTTGTTCAGAGCGTATTGGCTAGAGATAATTCAGTAGAGGAGTATAGCCAGGGGATCAGGCTATTGGGAAATACAAGTTTTTCTAAAGTGGATGATGCCATCACTGCCGCGATAGAATTTTTGGCAAAAATCTCAGGGGACGCTAAAGAAACACCTAAAAAGAAGGTGGAAGACCCTGCCCATACGGAGGTTAAAAACACCAAAAAAGAGAAGAGCGAAAAATCAGAAGTAAATAAGGAGGTAGAGAATGCCGCCTCAATCAATGAGGTGTTGGGGTCTCTACTCGCTAGTCCAGAAAAGACTAGTTCAGAATTAGGAAAAACTGAGGTGAAGGAAAAAGAAACTGCACCGATTTCTAAGGGAACAAACAATCCTGTTGTTGATCCTGTAGGCTCTCCTAAAGCTGGCCCTTTCAGTTATTCTTTTGAAGAAAATAGGGTTAAAAAAGTAAAGCGACTAAGCAGCGCTGAGCGCCAACAATTTTTAGCCTCAATTAAGGAAAACTTATTTACTGTGCCAGTACCCGAATTAGTGGTGCAGCTCAAGTCCTTGGGCCTTACCATTCATGATGCAAGGGGAAAATTTATCACTTATCCCTATTTGAACCTTTTGCCATCTATTTTAGAGAATAAGATTGATGAAATAAACCTTAAACTGTTAAAGGGAGAAATAAAATTAGGGCAAGATCTCCAGTTTGTTCAAAAGCACTTTAGGAATACAAAAGTTACCACCAAAAGTGTTTCAAAAAATGGAGAGAAGATCGAATTAACCTGCTACGCTCATAGCAAAAGTATAGACAAAGAGATAGTAGCGCTAGTTTGTAAATTTGAGAATGACAAGCTCATCTCCTTTGATGATAAGAGAGATAAAGTGGAAAAGCATACGCTTTATCAGTTTACAAATACAGTTGAACAATTCCAGCAGGTCTGCATGCTGACTCCTTCGGAAACCTTGCAATGCATTGAGCTAAATGAACTAACTAAAGAAATAGATGGAAGAGCACTGGTTGATTTTGTGCTCAAATCACCCAAATTAAAAAGTTATAGTTCGCCTAGCTCAGCCAAGTTTGATTTGTTGGTTCACTTGGGGCTAATCCAGCATGTAAAACAGCCTGACGAGTTATTTAATATTCTATTAAATGACACTCAAATTGATTTGTTTTTGCCAAAATTGGCCGGGTTTGATCAGGCAACACTTGCCCTTTTGCCGGTTAAAAAAATGGTCGATTGTTTTATTGACTTGTTTATTGGGCAGGTGAAGTTGGCGAAAGGGGAATTTATGGAAGCCACAGTCAATCCAACAGCATATATTTTGGATGGATCTTCTGTTTTGGTGGCTCAGATGCCGAAAAATTTCCTTTTAAATAAAGCGAATATTGTCAGTTCGTTGACTAAATACACTGTTGAAATAGAGAAAACCTATTCTTTTGGCGGGAATTATAAAGAGAAGACCACTGTCTATAGTCTGAATGAAATAATTGATAAATTCATTGTTAAAGTGAATGAATTTATAAAACAACTCGGAGGTTTGGCTTCTAAGGGCTTAACCAAAGAAGATATAGACAGCTATCAAAGTAGAATTAATGAGGAATTGACTTCATTTTCAGAGGTAAAAAACAGCAGTAAAGCAAAGGCCGGGTCATTTGTTGTAGCGAGTAAAAAGGGGAAAAAGTCCAATTCTCTTATTATTTTCGGTGTGATTGCATTGATCATCTTTTTGGTGTACCAGTGTTCTTAATTGCCGACAATTAAATAGGCAACTCAGGACAGTATCTAGTTTTCTATTTCTTTAGAAGTTCAAATTTATAGATCAAGAAAAATGTCACCTCAGAAAAAATTTGGCTTTTCTTTTTCATGGAAAAGGGCTTTGGGCATCACAAGTGCGAAACAAAGTTTTGCAAGAAAAACAGGTATTCCTACGACTAAACAAGGTTTAGAAAGGAAAATAGGCGCTACCCTTCTTGGTTTGTTCTTTGGCGGGAACAAAAGGAATAGTTAGCCTATCCTTATTCAAAATTGCTTGGGATTAACTATTAGAATCCATGGGATAAAAAAATTTGCCCTATTTGAAATCACTGAAAATAAATTGTGCGCCAATGATTTAAATATTTCTAATTAGGGAAGAGTTTGACTAATTATCGTTAACTCTTTGCTCAAAAAAACATTTAATTTTTTTTTATTTTGTTTATATTAAGAATTAAATTAAACCCGATTTAAAACAATAAAACCATGGAAAACAAAGACTTTCTAAAGCATTCAACCTTGTCTTTATCCGATATCGAAAATACGGATAGCGAAATCCTTAAGCGAATTGCAAATGATTTGGAGGATTCTCAAGTTGTAGGCAGGTCGCATAGTTCCCACAGCTCCTCATCAGGAAGAGGTCACTCTTCATTTGTTTCTGGGGCTGCTGCAAAAGCGGATAATTCTAAAGAAAAGTAAGAAGAAGGGGCCTTAGACCCCTTCTTTTTTAGTACTATCATGGTTGAAGGTCTTACTAAATTTTGGTCTACACCCTTCCGGATTACGAAGTGGAAAGAATTTTCTTTGTATGCAGAGGAGTTGATTTCTGTGGTTAAACAACTGGAAGAAGTCGAGACTAAAGAAATAGAGAGTATAGAGATTGCAGGCTTGGATCAGGGTCTAACCACCAAATGGTATACGTATAATTTTTTGAGTGTGGATAACAAGGCCGTTGCCAAACTCCGTGAATTCATTAAGGCTGAGGTTAGAAACTATATGCAAGATCTGGGTCATGAAGAAGGAGAACTTTACCTTCAAAGTTGGGCCAACCTGTTAAGGAATAAAGAAATTTTAAAAATACACAGCCATGCTGGACCCTACAGTTATGTTTCAGGTGTGTTTTTTGTGAAAACAGTTGCTTCAAGCACGCGATACTTTTTACCGCTCGACCGAAGGATTCCTGGCGTGGAGGATTTTTATGAAACCGAAATTGAAGTAAAAAATGTAGAAGGTGGACTGGTTATTTTTCCATCCTTTATTGAGCATTGTTCGACTCCGACCTTAAAAAAATTAGAAAGAATTACCGTTGCTTTTGATGTGCTAAAAGAGGCTCCAATTGACCGTTTTCATAATGGTTTCGGCTTTAAGGTGATTGATACATTTTGAGGTTAGTTTAAATGATTTCCGAAAAAAACAATTTTGATTATAGACACTTATCACAAATTTATGATGCGTGTAAGTCCTCTTTTTGGGTAAAATACGCGGGTCTTATCCATGCATTTTTGAATGATGAGAGAAAAAGCGTATTGGATTTAGGTTGTGGTACTGGATTAGCAATTGAATTCTTAAGTTGTGAACCAGAGCAGTATGTTGGGGTAGACTTGTCTTCAGCAATGCTTGAAGTCGCAAGAGCTAAATTTCCTGACCATCAGTTTCATGAAAAGTCGATCCTTGAGGTAGCGTTATCCCAAAAATTTGATTTAGTAATTTCTGCATTTGATACGCTTAATCATTTCTTACATCCTGGCGATTGGAAAAAAGTGTTTGAGATTGCATCCCATCATGTAGCACCAGGTGGGCTTTTTGTTTTTGATGTGGTATCTACTTACGATCATGAGATTAATTGGCCCGATCAAGTGAATTTTACAGAGTCTGAGGACTGGGTATATTTTCAGCGGAGTGATTTCGATCATGCATCGAAAAGAGGACGAATGAAAAACACAATTTTCCAAAAGCAACATACTAACTGGGTAAGGTTAGAGGAAACGATCGAACAAATTTCCTTGCCTACAGCAGCTATTCTAATTCATTTAGCGGAAGCGGGTCTTAATTGTTTGAAGGTAATTGATTTGGAAACGGGCGAAAACGCTACCGATACTTCAGCAACTCTTGTTTTTGTGTGTAAAAAATCAAATTAATTAATTGGCGAGATATGCTTACAGATGATTTAACCTGGTTTAAAGTTAAGAACAGAAGGATTTTATTGGAGTTAATCGCAGTCCTCAATTACCTTTCCTCCCAGTCCGACAAGGACTCGGAGTTTGTGGTAAAAATTGATTTTTTAAAGAGTGCCAACCTGGAGTTTTTAGAAAAAATTTTTTTGTCTCCAGAAGGAAGGCAATGGATTTATTTTACCTACACCGAAATAAAAAGTAAAGGTACCGGTGAAGGAATGCTTCAAGCCTATGCCCAGTGGCTGGGGATTTCAAGAATGGGATTACGGGAACACCTAATCCAAAAACTCGATGAATTTGTTTTTGCGCTAGTAATACTTTCGCAAAGCAGCCCCAAGGAGCCCATTACACTGAAGGTAAAGAAAAATGCAATTTTGCCTTTAACGGCCCAAATGTGGCGATTGCAAGCCAATTTTGAACTTGAATTATCCCCGACCACTACGGTTACGAATGCGGCAAATCTTGAAACATTGCAGGTAAGTCTAAATTCTTCCGGGATCGAAACTCAGGTAGAATTTTCCCAACTTCTAACTTCAAAAAAATACCCACTCCACATTGATTTGTATTCCGAAGCGTCTCGCTCCAGTTTTCCAGGGCGAGAGCAATTACCTAGGGTTTCCGAGCAAGAGGAAGAAGTGCTTCTGAAGCAAATCCAGGTAATTGAAAAGGCCCTGGATTACATCGGTTTGGTAGATTCTTCCATTAGCCAATATTTTAAGGAGGTTCCAAATTATTTTGTGCCCCTTATCGGTCCTGATGGCACTTTACCAAGCAGTAGCAATTCTTCTGTGGATACGATGTTTTGGTATTCGGCTACTAATCAACCCTTATTGATGGCCGAAATGATTATTCATGAATTTAGCCATCAACGCGTTTTCAGGCTACAGGATAAGGACCCGCTAATAGATCCGAAAGTTCATGGGTCTGGTTGGGATATTTGCGAGATTTATTCGCCTTGGAGAGATGATCCAAGACCAGTAAATGGGGTTTTTCACGGCTTTGTGGTTTTTACTGAAGCCGCCAAATTTTGGATGTCCTTGATTAACCTAGGGGGATTGCAACCGGAGGAGCTGGATATTTCAAAGAGGAGAATGACGATGTTGGCTCTACAACTGGACCATGCACAAAAATCATTGGCTACCTGTACCTATACTGAATTGGGCAAAACAGTATTTGATGCCTATGCTGAGGTATTGGAAGGGATGATCCTGCCCTACATCAAAAAACACAATTTGGGGGATCTCAAGCCCTTTTTTATGGAATTTCACGACCAGGAGCAACCCATTGGTGTGAGCATTGCAGAGGTTGTGGAGGGGCATAAATCTCAATGGATAGCTAGAAATGGTGGAAGAAATTAAAGTAGTTCCTATCTCAGGATATGTGATTAAGGTGGCTAGCAGGTGTAACCTGAACTGTTCCTATTGCTATGAGTACAACATGGGCGATTCGAGTTGGAAGAAAATGCCCAAGTACATGGAAGAGGAAGTATTTTCAAAAACGCTTCACCGGATTAAATCCCATTGTGATGAACACCAATTTGATAACATCAGCATTTCGCTTCATGGAGGAGAGCCACTGCTTATTGGTCATGAGCGATTGGCTTCCTATTTGGCTTTGGCAGATGAAATTTTAGGAGGTTACCGATTGACGCTTGGCATTCAAAGTAATGGATTGTTGCTTGATGAGGCCTATTTGGCGCTTTTGCGTAAGTATGGAGTCTCCTTGGGGATCAGTTTAGATGGGGTGCCGGAGGACAATGATGTCTTTCGATTTTACCACAACGGCAAAGGTTCTGGTGAAGAGGTGGCCTCAAAACTCCGAATGCTTCAAGGATCTCCTCTTTTTGGGGGGATTTTATCGGTAATCAATGTAGCGGCTGATCCTGTACAAACTTGGAGGTACCTGGCCTCTTTTGATCCTCCTGTGGTCGATTTTTTACTCCCGCATGCGCATTGGGACAATACCTTAACTGAGGAACAACAGCAAAGGGTAGCCAACCATGGGGATTGGCTAATTGCAATTTTTGATGATTGGTATGGGGGGTATCGACAAGATATCCGTATCCGGTTTTTTGAGGAAATAATTTATCGAGTTTTTGGACACCCAGGATCTCTTGAATCTTTAGGCTTGGAAGAAGTGAGCCTAGTGACAGTAGGCGTAAATGGAGATTACGAACAGGTAGATACGATGAAATCTGTTTTTCCAGGTGCGCATACGATGTCCTTAAGTGTCCATCAACATAGCCTGGATGAGGTGCTTAAGCATCAAAATGTAATGGCTAGACAAGCGGGAATCTCTGGGGTTTCTGATACCTGTAAGAAATGTTCGCTGGTCTCAATTTGTGGAGGAGGATACTATCCCCATCGCTATTCTGAAAAAAATGGATTTAACAATCCATCTGTGTATTGTGGAGCGTTAACAAACTTAATTACACATATTCAGCGCAGGATTAAAAGTGACTTAGAGAAAAAAAGCAATGCGTGATTTGAGTGTACAGCGAAGGGTATTTAAAGAGTTAATCGGATTGGCAGGATTGCTTCAATGCCGTGAAATACTATCTGCTTGGGCTGGGATGAAAGTGGCTCGGATAGCGGTCAGACCTGCACTTTTAAATCAAACTATAGCATGTCTGAATCAGCTAGATTTAGTTTTCCATGTTCTTCCTGACTTGATTTTCGCGAAGAGAGATATTGGAAAAGGAGGATGGTCCAATAAGTACGATGAACGAGAAGACCTCCCTGCCAGTAAGGGAGACCATGCAGTCTATGTGTCCACTTCTCAAAAAAAACTCACCCAGGCGGTGAAAGCCGATATTCATGGGGACGAGGGAGAGTTTGGGGTCAACTTGGGCATCCCGAGTTGTTGTGTTGATTTTTATTTGACCCGCCAAGATGCTGCGTACCAAAAGCAAAACGATTACGTACCCTTAGTGGCTGCAAACACGAAAGACCTACACTCCTTTAATTTTTGGAACAATTATGTTTCACAGTATTTTGGCTATTCGTTTTTAAGCTTTTTCCCTTGTTCCTTTACCTGTGAGCATGCAGCGCGAATGTCACAAAATACCTATGACTTGATGCATTCCATACTGCCAGGTGAAGCAGATGCGATAGTCCATTTTCAAAAGCAACCGATTTTATATACCGAATACAGGGGGATTTACTTGTTTGAAGGCGCAACCTTTGACAATGAAAAAACTACCATTAAAAACTGCATGCTTCATTCAACCCTAAATCTGAACACCAAATCGCATCAGTTTATTTCTAAGGCGAGAGAAATAAAGGTTTTGGCGAAAGGAGAACTTCAATTCACCCTGGAAGATAAATCCATGCAACTCGTTAAAAATAGGGATTGGGCAATGTGTACGTTTATATGAGCCATAAATTAATTGAAGAATCCAAAGCGCTCATTCAGAATTTATCAGTGATTGAGGAGCGCCACTTGTTGGAGCTGCTTGCTGTTCATTCTGGTTTGAAAAATGTGATGCGGATTCACATTGCCAATGAGAAAGAATATCAGCTGCTATCCAATTATTGTGAGCGCAATGGCTTGCAATTAGCCCACTCCGAATTCCGCCTGAAATTAAGTTGGGCCAATGATCTTGGAGATCAATTTTATTCGGATGTACCCTGGGAGGATGATTCGGCTGAGGAGTTCATTGCCTACTTAACGAAGGAAGATGTATCAAGTCTTCATCGGGCTGTTCGCATAGAAATTGAAGGCAATAATGTAGATTCTGGCAAACTGTATGGCTATCCAAACTGCTGCTGTGAGAATTACGATCGCATAGCCAATGGACAAGAATGGGTGGAGGTTTTAGCACAAAATAGTCAGGGTACGTTCTTTTCGCCATGGGCAAATAAACTAGCCTATTTGGTTCACGATTTTGCCCTTTTCCCCGATTATTTTCCTTGCAGCTACTCTTGTGAGCCCACCCAAGAATTGAGTAAGCACTACTTTGAGTTAGGAGTAGCCTCTGGATTGTCGGATTTTGTAAAAATGCAACTGGCATTCATGAGCCAAGCGTATTTAGTGGCTTCAGAAGGAGTGTTCTCATTTTCCGATTGGTCTATTGACGATCAAAATAACCTCGTACTTCACCTGGAGAACCTGAGTATTCATGGAAAAAATACCTTGGAAGAGTATCCTGAAAAAATGATCAAAATTTTGCTTCCAACCACTCCTTTAACCCCTTGTGTTTGGGATTGGCAGGGGATTTCCTATCGCGTATTTGTATTTACCGATGATCCGGGTCTTAAGCATTGATCTCGATTCCATCTGGGATGGGGAAGATTCCATCTACAGGGATCCGGATAAAAAGTTGAATCCAAAGATGCTCTCCCTTGTCCAATCCCTAAGTACACTTCCTAGAAAAGTACTTTGCGTGGGATTAGACCACCACATGATGTGTCTGGAGTTGGATAAATTTAGGGAACCCTATGAAATTGACCACATTGATGCCCATCACGACCTGTATGCAGAAGGGCATTTTACTTGGCTAAACCCCTTATTTATTCGTGCGAAACGAGTAACTATTGGAAATTTTTTGTTTCAGTTGCTCCGCGAAAGGAGCTTGGCCAGAATGACTTGGCTTATTCCAGACACCTTTGATCAGGCTCAGAGTAAACTCAAGGTTGTCCAACATATTGGGGCGTATTATGCCCAAAAAGTTGAGGTGAAAAATGCCCTAATTCATCCATTCAAGGAGGAGTATGACCTTGTTTTCATTTCCTTATCCGTAGAATGGATTCCGGAAAGCGCTGTGAAAATTATTGAGGAAATCCTGATCAATTTTGAATTGCCCCAGGAAAAGATCCTTGTCCACCTCCATGCCATGCACAAAAGGTGGAATTGTAAGGACGATGAAAAGTTGACGAGAGCCGATCGATTTTATTTCGAAGAACTTTATAAGGTGGTGCCATGAAAGGATTGTCTAAAATTGGTATGGGGTTGTATCAAGGGGAAGAATCTGATGCAGGGGATCTAAAGCTCTTTGAGGTCCTGGAATTTGCCTTGTTGAATGGGGTCCATGTTTTTGATTGCGCACCTTCCTATAGAAACCGTAGGTCTGAAAATGTCTTGGGAAGGCTTACCCGAATGTATCCCGACCGGGATTACTTTATATCCACCAAAGGTGGGTTTGTTCCCTTTGATTTTTCGCAAGGAGAAGAAAAGGAAAATGCCTATGTACAAGAGCTATTCGATAGGGGATGGGTGCGACCATCGCATTTTGATCAAGAATACTTTCAGACCTTTGATCCTATTTTTTTAGACCAAGCCCTCACCACCACCTTGGCTACTTTGTCAAGGGATTCGGTAGAACTGTATTACCTACACAATCCAGAATATTTCCTCGCAAAACTGGGGAGAGCTCGGTTTTTGGAAGTGATGAAAGAGGTATTGCTTTGGATCAAGGATAAAATAGAAGCAGGTCAAATAAAGGCCTTTGGCATTTCTTCCTGGAATGGATTTTTTGAGGAAGAGCATGGGAATAGGCTGGACCTGCTTGAATTTTATACTTTGGCTCAGGAAGTTGGCATCGAAACTTATTTCAACTACCTCCAAGTGCCTTACAACTTTTCCCAGACGAAGGGATTGTTTTTCAAAGGGCAAAAGTTAGGCGCTAGTCAAAAAAGTTTGTTTGGTGTGGCAGAGGAATTGAAGCTTTCGATTTTAGGAAGTGCTCCATTAGGACAAGGGAAATTGCCGAAGTATGCCTATCCGGAAAAAGTAAAAAAGATTTTTCCGGGGATGACTAGCGCTCAGATTAGCCTTTCCTTTGTTTTATCCACGCCAGGTATTTCTTCCGCCTTGATTGGGACTACTTCCTTGGTTCATTTTAAGGAATTAGCAGCTGTTTATTTGGAGGAACGATTTGGCGATCGTTATTTTATAGAAACCCTAACCCAATAAGCATATGAATGTGGAAACGATCCATAGCACTCAATTTATTGAAGAGGTAATTCAGCATAATGTCAATAAAAATCTAATTCGCTATAATTTATTCATGAAGTCAATCATGGGTCAAAGCGAGTATTTATTGGAAAAAGAACTCGCTACCACTGCCTATGAGCAGAGCAAGCGCATTCCTATTGGGGCATTGGCTGCGGTTTTTTCGGACCCCACTTTTTCCTATTGGACATACCTTTCGAGTTGCATCAAGAAGCGCATGGAGAATGGGGAAGAAATCCCCAACTCCGATTTGCCCTATTTGGCGGGATTGAGTACTGCGCAACCGGGGAATGGGTTGTATTACCATTTGCTTGAACTAAATAGATTTCTGGTAACTGCTTCATTTTTGGCGAGAATTGACATCAAGGCTCAAGTAAACTTCCTAGAAGACCGGCTTTATGTGCCCATTTTGGGAATTTACTTTGAGGGCTTTGCCTCGGCTGCCCAGCCTAATGTGGATTTCAAGATGGAGGGGAATCGTGCTTGGATGGCGATCAATGGAAGAGAAATTAGTGATTTTGAGGCCGTCCTTTTTGCAGCAGAAAAAGGGGTGTCCACGGTTTCCCAGACGCAGGAAGGGGTTTTCATTCAAGCCTCAATTTTAGGTTCAAATGGGAAGATTATTCTAGATCGGCTAGATCCATTTTTGAGGTTGGGTTGGTCTACCTTATATAAAAATCCAGACGGCTCGGGATACCTTTCCATCAACTCCAAGGAAATGGAAGAAGAGCTTCCGGTTATCTTTAAAGCCTATGGCTTGATCCAAGAGCATTGGCCAGAAATTGAGAGCCATGTTGGGACCTCCATACGAACTATCCATTTGGTGAAATCTCCCTATGTGGATCGTCACATGTCCTGTACTTCCGAGCAGTTTTTTGGCAGTATTTTGACATCCACAGGGGATGAGTACCAGCTTGCCGAAGCGATTGTCCATGAATATTCCCACAATTTGTTGAACATGGTCATCCTTTCAGGAGAAATTTTCGAGGGCCAGGTTCCGAGAGAAGACACCTACTATTCTCCTTGGCGCGAGGACCCTAGGCCAATTGCCGGAGTCTTGCATGCTGTTTTTGTATTTGTGAATGTTTCTGAATTATTGGAACGAGTTTCGCA
>JACCDO010017273.1_pt1 | contig 22106 bp, 17 predicted proteins | sample 7446101 | NCBI WGS metagenome assembly JACCDO01 (sample SAMN15323440, study PRJNA562643) | freshwater metagenome | isolation source: river surface water | place: USA:Blue River Watershed | collected 2017-08-16
GAGCTGCTTCCAATAAGTAACCTGAAACACGCGTATCTTTACCAATCAATACTTTGCAACGCTCTCCTGGTTTGGCGCTTTTATTGAGCACCATGCCGGCAGCGTAACCTAAGCGCGTCATGAATTCTGGAACAATCGGAAATTGCCCAACTTCACCGCGAATACCATCCGTTCCAAAATATTGTTTTTTCATGGATACGATTATAAAACCGATAAAAAGCCGTGTTCTGGCCTATTGAGCAAGATGAACTGCCTCCCAAAGCTTTAAGGCATCTACCGTCTCAGGTACATCATGCACCCTGACAATTCGAGCGCCTCGATCTGCGGCCATGATGGCAGCGGCAATACTTGGGGCTACACGTTCATTAGTATCTTTACCAGTGACTTTACCTATCATGGATTTTCGAGAAATACCTGCCAATACTGGATAACCTAGAGACGAGAAACTTGCAAACTTATTGAGCATTTCTAGATTGTGCTCAAGACTTTTACCAAAGCCAAAGCCAGGATCAATTGCAATCCGAGATTGATCAACACCTTTTGACAGCAATAAAGATGCTCGTTCCTGAAGAAATTGCATTACTTCAGCAACAACATCGCAGTATTTTGGATTAAATTGCATTGTGAGAGGATCTCGTTGCATATGCATGAGCACGATGCCGCATTGACTACTCTCAAGAACCGCCTCAATAGATCCTTCTTGTCGCAATGCCCAAATATCATTAACACAATCAACACCGGCACTTAATGCTTGACGCATAGTTTGCGCTTTATAAGTATCAATTGATAGCGGTACACCGCAATCCCTTAATGATTCAATCACTGGCATTACTCGATCAAGCTCTTCTTGCAGAGAAACAGGTTCAGCGCCCGGTCTCGTGGACTCACCACCGATATCAATCAGATCAACGCCATTCTTAATCATGAGCTCTGCTTGGACTATGGCATCCTTTGGCGTTCTGAACTTACCCCCATCTGAAAAAGAGTCAGGGGTTGCATTCAAAGTACCCATCACGATCGGTCGCTGACGTTTAGAGAAGTCAAAAAGAAAACGCCCACAACGCCATGTTGTGGGCATCTCTTGAATGCCTGTTGCTGTCATTCCAATTAATACTTAAGCTGTTGCTGGGGCGCTACCCGCTGCCGGTCCTGTAGTTCCGGCCGAGTTACCAAATTGCGTTGCAATTGGTGGCTTTGGCGCACGTGGTGGACGACCTTCCATGATGTCATTAATTTGCTCTGCATCAATGGTTTCCCATTCGAGTAATGCCGCTACCATAGCCTCAACCTTATCGCGATTCTGCTCTAGGATCGACTTCGCTAAAGCGTATTGGCTATCAATTAATGTACGTATTTCTGCATCAACTTTTTGCTGTGTTAACTCAGAAACTGTTTTCGAATTCGTGCGTCCAAAAATACTTTCAGACTCTGTATCGACATAGACCATTGTTCCCAAGCTATCGCTCATACCATAACGAGTAACCATGTCGCGCGCCATTTTTGTGGCACGTTCAAAATCATTAGATGCACCCGTACTCATCGAGTTTAAGAAAACCTCTTCAGCAGCACGACCACCAAACAAGATTGCCAACTCCTCAAGCATGCGATCTTTATAGAGATTGACTCGATCGAATTCTGGAAGCTGCCAAGTGACGCCCAATGCCATACCACGCGGCATGATGGTGACTTTATGAACAGGGTCCGCTTTTGGCAATACCTTAGCCACAACAGCATGCCCAGACTCATGGTAAGCAGTATTGCGACGCTCTTCTTCACGCATCACCGCAGACTTACGCTCAGGCCCCATGTAAATCTTATCTTTAGCGTCTTCAAAGTCCTTCATATCTACAGAGCGCTTATTACGACGCGCTGCAAATAATGCAGCTTCGTTTACCAAATTCGCTAAATCAGCACCTGAGAATCCAGGAGTACCGCGGGCCAGTACAGCCGCATTCACATCTGGATCAATTGGAACTTTGCGCATGTGTACTTGCAAGATCTGTTCACGACCACGTATGTCAGGTAAACCCACATGTACTTGACGGTCAAAACGTCCAGGACGCAACAACGCTCTATCCAATACATCTGAGCGATTGGTAGCGGCAACAACAATCACGCCACTATTGCTCTCAAAGCCGTCCATTTCAACAAGCATTTGATTTAATGTTTGTTCACGCTCATCATTGCCACCACCCATACCAGCGCCACGATGACGGCCGACTGCATCAATCTCGTCGATGAAGATGATGCAAGGTGAATTCTTTTTTGCGTTCTCAAACATGTCACGCACACGTGAGGCGCCAACACCAACAAACATTTCCACGAAATCAGAGCCAGAAATCGAGAAAAATGGAACCTTAGCTTCGCCTGCAATAGCACGAGCTAGAAGGGTTTTACCGGTTCCTGGAGGGCCAACTAATAGGACGCCATGGGGAATTCGTCCGCCAAGTTTTTGAAATTTTTGCGGATCTTTTAAGAAGTCGACTAGCTCAAAGACTTCTTCTTTGGCCTCATCACATCCTGCGACATCTGCAAAAGTAACGGTATTACTATTCTCATCAATTAAACGTGCTTTAGATTTCCCAAAAGAGAATGCACCGCCTTTACCGCCACCTTGCATTTGGCGCATCATGAAAAACCAAAAACCAATAATCAGTAAAGTAGGTCCAAGATAGTACAGAGCAGATACCAACATATTGGGCTCGTCTTCTGCCTTACCAGTCACTTGTACTCCGTACTTCATTAAGTCTCCGACCATCCAAATATCGCCTGGAGAAATAATGGAATATTTATTTCCGTCTGCGGGGGTCACTTGCAATGTACGGCCCTGGACATCAACGCGCTTGATTTTTCCTGCCTTGGCGTCATCCATGAATTGGGAGTAAGTGACTTGAGTTTGGTCCTTTGGCTTATCGAACTGTTTAAAAACAGTAAAAAGCACCAGACCCACAATGAGCCACACGCCGATTTTTTGGAACATATTGCTGTTCAAAATTGAGTCCTTTTCTGGATAAATCCAGGTGTAAATGCGATTTGCTTCCTAACTATTTGATTCTACTACCACCCTTTTTCAAGGGCTAATTGAGGATTTATTTGCTAAATCCATGTATTTCAGGGGGTTATTGAGCTATTAGGGGTGTAAATAGGGCCTTATTTGGGTGGTTTAAGGTTTCTGCCTAACAAGAAGATCTCAGACGATCTCGCTCTGGAAGCCTTGGGTTTTCTGGAGGCAACGGATTTAAAGACCTTTTTAAATGATTCAACGATCTGGCTGTAACCACTACCGTTAAAACACTTAATCAGTAAGGCACCCTCAGGCTTTAAATGTGCAACAGCAAAATCAAGCGCAATTTCCGCCAAAAATGCCATCCTAGCTGCGTCAGCTACGCCCACTCCAGAGAGGTTAGGAGCCATGTCCGAAAGAACCAGATCCACCTTGCCATCGGCCTCCTTTGGTAATAGTGACTCTAAAGCAGCCAGACCCTCTTCTTCGCGAAAGTCACCCTGAATAAAGTGCACATCCGCAATCTCTTCCATTGGCAAGATATCAATAGCAATAATTTGACCATCGGGTTTGCCTGACTCCACTTTAGGATTGCTTTTACCCAATTCGGTTAAGCGATTACGTACATATTGAGACCAACTTCCTGGAGCGCTGCCAAGATCAACAATGGTCATACCTGCTTTGATGAGATGGTCTTGCTCATCTATTTCACTCAGCTTGTAAACCGCTCTAGCACGATAGCCCTCTTTTTGGGCCATCTTCACATAAGGATCTGTAAGGTGATCCTGCAACCAACTTTTATTAAATTTATTTTTTGCCACAACTTATCCACTTTCGCCCTACATTTTCCTAGTTTCTGGCCCCTAAAGCAAAAGGATTTGTCTAGAAAAACACCAAAAACACACTAATTTTTAGAGAAAGTGATCAATGCTCTATCATCATCACCATGACAGCACTGACTATTACCCCTGCACAACGTAAATCTCTTAAAGCGGATGCCCATGGCTTAAGTCCTGTCGTCATGGTTGGCGGTGATGGATTAACTCTTGCGGTAATTAAAGAAGCAAAATCAGCAATAAAACATCATGGCCTTATTAAGGTTCGTGTCTTTGGCGATGATCGACAAGCCCGTGTTGCAATCTATGAAGAACTCTGCGACAAGTTAGATGCTGCCCCGGTGCAACACATCGGTAAGTTATTGGTACTTTGGAAACCTAAAGATGCCGTAGATGAGGCTTACGCCAATCTAGCCCGATCCAGCAAACAAACGAAAAAATCATTACAAACATCGCAGACAAAAAAATCTTCTAGTCGCTCATCATCTGGCAGATCCGCTTTTGAACGGGCTGCGGCTGTGAAAACATCTAAATCAAAGAAGCGTCCGTTGCGCTCGGAGGCAGCTGAATCCAAAATCGGCTGGTCGTCACCGGGATATCGCAAAGCAGTGGCAGCACCTGCACCCATTAAGAAACGGAAAGTACGAATGAGTAGCACCAAGAAAAAATCTCTTGGCTCTTAAGAATAAAAAACGTCGCTAGTCGACGTTTTTTGTTGTGCGCCACACTAAAAGCAATCCCAGCACCGACTGACAAACAAAAAGGATGCTTGATATACCGTGCAGGCGCTTAAATAACTCGGCATCTATTGAATCCTGAACCGCTATTCCTGCAAACAATGCCTGCTCGCGTATGGCATTCATCCAAGGGATGATGATGAACGCTGAACCCAATGTACAAACCAGCAATCCCAATAAAATCCAGCGGATGATTCGGAAATGATTGAGCCCTACTCTGACCAGATGATTGGCCATCACCATCAGGAAACCACTTAAGGCAACACCAATGTATGCCGTAGTTTTAAACAAGTTTGCTGCAATCATTCCTGCAACCTGTCTATCGCCTAGCGTCGAAAAAAGTATTGGTACTACCAGTAAGCCAACAGCGATATAGCTACCAACCCAAAGCCCAGAAATGACATTAAAAACTCTCTGGGTTTGGGATTGAGCCATTAGATATATTTCACTGCCAAGATTTCTACTTCGCGATTACCACCGGGTGCTTGTACTGCAACAACATCACCCTCTTCTTTACTGATCAATGCGCGCGCAATCGGTGAACTAATGGAGATCTTATTGGCTGCAATATCAGCTTCGTCGTCACCCACGATTTGATAAGTAAATTTGGTGCCATCCTCTAAATCTTCTAGATCTACAGTGGCGCCAAAAACAACGCGACCAGATACATCTAGAGCTGCTGGATCAATGATCTGCGCCGCAGATAATTTGCCTTCTAGCTCCTGAATGCGGCCTTCAATAAATCCTTGCTTTTCTTTAGCTGCATCGTATTCGGCATTCTCAGAAAGATCGCCTTGTGCGCGAGCCTCAGCAATCGCATTGATCACTGCGGGACGTTCTATATGTTTTAGACGGTGCAACTCCTCCTTGAGGAGCTCCGCACCACGCTTGGTAATTGGAATTGTGCTCATGCTGCTAACCTAACTTAAAAAAGGCGCAAAACGCGCCTATATTTGTGATTTTAGATTAATTAAGCGCCTGATGTAAGTTCTGCAGGGAATAAACCTCTAGAGACTCTTTACTACCATTTTGCGAGGTCAATAAGCCATCCATCACAGCGCGCGCCGCACTAATTGTGGTGTAGTAGGTCACGCCATTCGCTTGAGCGCTGGTGCGTATCGAGCGTGAATCCGCAATCGCAGTGCGGGTTTCATCCACGGTAGTAAACACTAACGAAATCTCGCCATTTTTAATGAAATCGACGATGTGTGGGCGACCATCTTTTACCTTGTTAACCAGGCGTACAGGCAAGCCAGCGGCTTCTATTGCAGCAGCTGTGCCTTTGGTGGCAACCATCGGGAAACCTAGTTGATTTAGTAGCTTAGCCACTTCAACTGCCTTAGCCTTATCACTATCCTTCACCGTCAGCAGTACCGTACCACTCTTAGGTAATTTGATACCCGCACCCAATTGGGATTTAAATAATGCTTCACCAAAAGTTTTACCCACACCCATGACTTCACCTGTAGACCGCATCTCAGGCCCAAGGATAGGATCGATTCCTGGGAATTTATTAAATGGAAATACCGCTTCCTTCACAGAGAAGTAAGGGGGCTTAATTTCAGACTGAATGCCTTGTTGCGCCAAAGTCTGGCCAACCATACAGCGTGCAGCAATCTTCGCAAGCTGTAAGCCTGTAGCTTTTGAAACAAAAGGTACGGTTCTTGATGCCCTTGGATTCACTTCAAGCACATAGATGACATCTTTTCCGCCATCATTCTGAATCGCAAACTGTACGTTCATCAACCCAACCACGTTTAGACCTTTAGCCATAGCGGCGGTTTGACGCTTAATTTCCTGGATAGTTGCCTCTGATAATGAGTATGGAGGCAATGAACATGCTGAGTCACCGGAGTGAACTCCTGCTTGCTCAATATGCTCCATCACACCACCAATAAATACATTGCTGCCATCACAAATAGAGTCAACATCACACTCAATCGCATCATTGAGGAAACGATCCAATAGCACTGGTGAGTCATTTGACACCTTCACTGCTTCACGCATATAGCGCTCTATGTCACGACTATCATGAACAATTTCCATTTCACGACCACCCAACACATATGAAGGGCGAACAACCAATGGGTAACCGATTTCCTCGGCTAACTTAAGAGCCTCTTCTTCAGTGCGCGCTGTGCGATTCGGCGGCTGACGCAAGCCAAGATCTTGCAACAGCTTCTGGAAACGTTCACGATCTTCAGCAGCATCAATCATGTCTGGTGATGTGCCAATAATAGGGACCCCATTACGCTCCAGATCTAGCGCCAATTTCAAAGGCGTTTGTCCACCGTACTGAACGATGACGCCTTTTGGTTTCTCCTTAGCAACAATCTCCAATACATCTTCGAGAGTTAGCGGCTCAAAGTACAAGCGATCAGAAGTGTCATAGTCAGTAGATACGGTTTCTGGGTTGCAGTTGACCATGATGGTTTCATAGCCATCGTCACGCATTGCTAAAGCAGCATGCACACAGCAGTAGTCAAATTCGATACCTTGACCAATTCGGTTCGGGCCACCACCCAATACCATGATCTTTTCTTTATTTGTTGGACGAGATTCGCACTCTCCATGCTCTGCCTCATAGGTGGAGTACATATAGGCCGTGTTCGTGGAGAACTCTGCTGCGCAGGTGTCCACCCGCTTATAGACAGGCAAAACTTGTAAGCGATGACGCGCAGCGCGGACCGAGGATGCATCTACTCCTAGCAGCTTGGCTAAACGACGATCAGAAAAACCTTTTTGCTTTACAAAGCGAAGCTCAGCAGCTGAGAGACTATCAATCTTGCGTTGCTTGAGCTCATTCTCAATAGTGACAAGCTCTTCGATTTGCTCCAAGAACCATGGATCCACTTTGGTTTCGCTATAAACCTCATCCAATCCCATTCCCATACGGAAAGCATCCGCTAAATACCAAATGCGATCTGGGCCAGGTTCATTGATTTCATTAATGATGTCATCCAAATCTGTGGAAACTTCATCCAATCCATCAACACCAACTTCTAAACCACGTAATGCCTTTTGAAACGACTCTTGGAAAGTGCGGCCAATTGCCATTACCTCGCCAACTGATTTCATTTGCGTGGTCAAGCGAGAATCTGCTTGAGGAAATTTCTCAAATGCAAAGCGTGGAATTTTGGTTACAACATAGTCAATTGAAGGCTCAAAAGAGGCTGGCGTTGCTCCGCCAGTAATGTCATTTTTGAGCTCATCAAGGGTATAACCCACAGCCAGTTTGGCGGCAATCTTCGCAATAGGAAAACCCGTTGCTTTGGAAGCCAAGGCAGATGAACGAGAAACCCGAGGGTTCATCTCAATCACAATCATCCGGCCATCCACTGGATTGATGGAGTACTGAACATTAGAACCTCCAGTATCCACACCAATTTCACGCAATACAGCAATTGATGCGTTACGCATCAATTGATACTCTTTATCGGTCAAGGTTTGTGCTGGTGCTACCGTAATCGAATCGCCGGTGTGCACGCCCATTGGATCCAAGTTTTCAATAGAACAAACGATGATGCAATTGTCATTGCGATCACGCACCACTTCCATCTCAAACTCTTTCCAACCTAGCAAAGACTCTTCAATCAACAGCTCATGGGTTGGAGATAAATCAAGACCACGTTTACAAATTTCTTCAAACTCTTCGCGGTTATAAGCAATCCCACCCCCCGATCCACCCATGGTGAATGATGGACGAATGACTACTGGGAAACCAGAGCTACCGGTTTCTCTTTGAATGCGTTGCTGCACTTCATGCGCCTCTTCCATCGAATGCGCAATCCCAGATTTAGCTGAACCTAGACCAATTTTGGTCATCGCATCTTTAAACTTCTGACGATCCTCTGCTTTATCAATCGCTTCCGGTGATGCGCCAATGAGTTCGCAATCATATTTTTGTAGTACGCCATGACGGTGTAAATCCAAAGCGCAGTTCAAAGCCGTTTGACCGCCCATAGTCGGCAAAATGGCATCAGGTCTCTCAGCGGCAATAATGCGCTCAACCACCTCCCAAGTGATGGGTTCGATGTAGGTGACATCTGCCATCTCAGGGTCTGTCATGATGGTGGCTGGATTACTGTTAACCAAAATCACTTTGTAACCTTCGTCACGCAATGCTTTGCATGCTTGAGCGCCTGAGTAATCAAACTCGCAAGCTTGGCCGATCACAATCGGACCAGCGCCAATAATTAAGATGCTCTTAATGTCGCTACGCTTAGGCATTATTTGCCCTCCTTCTTGCTGGCAGCATTCATGAGCTCCACAAATCGATCAAATAAATAGGCTATATCGTGAGGACCAGGTGAGGCCTCAGGGTGACCCTGGAAGCACAAGGCTGGCTTATCCGTCCATGCCAAGCCCTGCAATGAACCATCAAATAATGAAACATGGGTTACCCGCACATTACTAGGCAAGGTATTAGCATCTACAGCAAAGCCATGGTTTTGAGAGGTAATTGCCACACGACCAGTATCTAAATCTTTTACTGGGTGATTTGCACCATGGTGACCGAACTTCATTTTCAACGTTTTCGCACCAGCAGCTAAGCCCATGATTTGATGGCCTAAGCAAATGCCAAATGTCGGGATGCCCTTAGCAATGATTTCTTTAGCGGCTGCAATTGCGTAATCACAAGGTTCTGGATCTCCAGGCCCGTTTGAGAAAAATACGCCATCTGGATTCATAGCTAAAACGTCAGCTGCACTGGTTTGTGCCGGTACGACCGTTAATTCGCAGCCACGTTCAGTCAGCATCCGCAAAATATTGCGCTTCACACCAAAATCAAATGCAACTACTTTTTTGGTTGGCTTAGTAGTATCTAAGGTTTTATAACCCGGTTTGCCGTTAGGACCCAATAGCTCCCATTCAGCTTCACGCCAGTCATAAGGTTTTTTAGTAGTGACAACCTTGGCCAAATCAAGACCAGCCATACCAGGAAATGCTTTTGCTAAGCCAAGAGCTTTTTGCCCAAGAGCTTCGTAATCATCCCCCATTTTTCCTGCAACAATCGCCCCCGATTGAGCGCCTTTATCCCGCAAGATGCGTGTGAGTTTTCGCGTATCAATACCAGAGATGCCAACTACACCTGCTTTTGTTAGGTAAGCGTCTAAGCTCCCCTCAGAGCGAAAGTTAGAAACACGTTTTGGCAAATCCTTAATGACAAGGCCAGCTGCATGAATTTGATCGGATTCCGCATCTTGCGAATTGACGCCAACATTGCCGATATGGGGATAGGTCAAAGTGACGATTTGACGCGAATAGCTCGGATCAGTAATGATCTCTTGATAACCCGTTAGCGCGGTATTGAAAACGACTTCACCAGTGGTTTCGCCGCAGGCGCCAATACTAAAACCGGGAAATAAGGTGCCATCGGCTAAAGCCAACACGGCAGGAGGAAAAGAAGGAAGCAAGGGTGACAAACCATCTCCAGTCCCTGCTCCATCCGACGCCCAAAACCCCCAAAAAGACCAACCCGGGGCTTGTGTATGCGGGAGGTGAGTGTCTTTAAGCGCTAGGGTAATTAATTAGTTTCGAACCTTGCAATGATACCAGTTTTGGTTCGTAAGCCCTTGAATCCCCAGCCAATTAGGCTCCAAAAGAAATACCCCCTCCAAACCTCAAGGTCGGAGGGGGTATTTTGCTAAAGGTTTATGGATACAGCTTAAGCGCCAGCGCGTTGATCAATAATGGTCTTGATTTGTGCCAAAACTGTTTGATCTTCCATCGTACTAATGTCGCCAGGATCGCGACCTTCAGCAACCGCTTGAAGTGCGCGACGCACAATCTTTCCTGAACGTGTCTTAGGAAGAGCGCCAACAACATAAACGTGGCTTGGCCTTGCAATTGCACCAAGTTGCGCATCGACGGTTTTCATACACTCTTTTTCGAGATTTTCCGCCTTAGAGGCATCTTTAGGAATCACAAAAGCAATGGCGGCTTGCCCTTTCAACTTATCTTCGATGCCTACCACAGCAACTTCAGAAATATTTGGATGACTAGAAATGCTCTCTTCTATTTCACGAGTACCCAGTCTGTGACCTGCAACGTTAATGACATCATCAGTACGACCCAAGATAAAGAAGTAACCATCTTTATCTTTAATGCCCCAGTCAAAAGTGGAGTAAATCAATTTACCCGGAATGGTTTCCCAGTAGGTGCTGATAAAACGCTTATCGTCACCCCAGACAGTCTGCATACAACCTGGGGGTAATGGACCTTCAATGGCAATCACCCCTTTTTGATCTGCTCCCAACTCTGCAGAGGTAGCATCATCCAAAAGCTTCATGTTGTAACCAAAAGATGGCACGCCAGGAGATCCAAACTTATGCGGCATCACTTCAACACCACGCTGAATTGCCAGCATTGGCCAACCGGTTTCAGTCTGCCAATAGTTATCAACAATCGGTTTTTTAATAGCGTCATGAATCCAGCTGGCAGTCGGCTCATCGAGAGGCTCACCTGCCAAGAACAAGGCGCGCAATGTTGAAAGATCATGTTTCATTAAGTAAGCAGGATCTTGCTTTTTGAGGACACGCACTGCCGTTGGTGCTGAGAACATTACAGATACTTTGTATTTTGCTACGAGCTCCCACCAAATACCTGCATCAGGACGTAATGGCGTACCTTCATACATGATGGTTGCCATGCCATTTAGCAATGGGCCATAAATAATGTAGCTATGACCGACTACCCAACCAATGTCTGATGTAGTGAACATGGTTTCCCCTGCTTTGCCACAGAAGATGTGATTCATCGTGGACATTAAGGCAACTGCATAACCACCAGTGTCGCGTTGAACGCCCTTTGGTTTACCAGTTGTTCCAGAGGTATACAAAATGTAGGAAGGATGCGTCGCATCAACCCACTCCACGGGCACTACATCGTTAAGATGTTTTTGTCTTTCAGTGGCGTAATCTAAATCCCTGCCAGCGACAGTTGTGAATTCAGAAAGTCCACGATTCACAATCAATACTTTTTCTGGCTTGTAAGTCGCCAAGGAAATTGCCTCGTCTAGCAAAGGCTTGTAAGGAACAGCTTTGCCGCCGCGCATACCCGCTTCAGCAGTTACTACCATTTTAGGTTGTGCATCATCAATACGAGTTGCCAAACTATGCGAAGCAAAGCCTCCAAACACAACCGAGTGAATCGCACCGATGCGAGCACAAGCTAGCATTGCAAAGCAGGCTTCTGCGATCATTGGCATATAAATGAGAACGCGGTCACCTTTTTTGATGCCGTTCGCTTTGTAGATAGCAGCCATACGATTCACTTCTTCGTAGAGCTCTTTAAATGTATAAGCTTTCTCTTGATTAGTTTCAGTAGAAACGGCAACGAGCGCGAGTTGATCTGGATTCGTCTTGTAATGACGATCAACAGCGTTATAGCAAAGATTAGTCAGCCCACCCTCAAACCATTTGGCAAATGGCGGCTTGTCGTAATTTAAAACTTTATCAAATGGCTTTTCCCAGTGAATTAACTTTGCCTGCTCCCCCCAAAATCCATCAGGGTCTTTAATTGAGCGTTCATGGTGTGCTTTATAGGTCATAGTCATCCTATTCAAAAAAGTTTTCAAATTTGCTAATTTTTACTAGCTCCCTTATTGCTTGAGGAAGCTGAATTACCATTTTTCGCAGATTTTGCAAGCCCTGTCGATGCGGATTTATGCTGAGATGCAGCATTATTTGGGGCAGACTTACCCTTATTTGCTGCATTTTCAGCTGCCTTACTAGTCTTAGGAGGTGGACACTTTCCGGCCTTATTGTTTTTTGACCCTTTAGCGGGTTTTGGGCACTTTGGCGGTGGCGGTGGCGGCTTCTCCAGGCTCAGGCTTGCGTTATCTGCCAAGGCAGAGGAAACATCTCCAGCACGATTTCCAGTTTTAGGAATGATGACTGTAGAACCTGCTTTAATCCGCATGCCCTTCGGTATGCCATTCACTTGCCTTAAAGCATCTGCATCCACTCCCAAAGTTTTAGCTGCTTGATCAACACTTTCGGTTTTACTGACCTTGATGGCAGTCCAGGTAGAAAGGGGTTTGGTATATTTTTTTAAATTGGCCTGAAATATTTCCGCATGCCCAAAAGGCAGCAAAATTTGCTGGTTAGCATTACTCAGAATCACAGGCTTGTTAAATGATGGATTAAGGCTATGGAATTCATCCTCAGGAATCTCTGCCAACTTGATAGCCAAAGCCACATCAATATCACTACCAACATCAACAGCAACAAAGTAAGGGTGATTCTCTAATTGCGGCAATACGATGCCATATGCCGATGGATCCAACACTATTGCTCGATAGGCCATTAATTTAGGAACATACATGCGCGTTTCTTTAGGCATGGTTAAGCTCTCATAATCGGTTGGTAGGCCAGCAGCAAGGTTACGTTTTTGGGCTTTCGCTATGTTTCCAGCGCCCCAGTTATAAGCTGCTAATGCCAGTTCCCAACTACCAAATTGATTATGTAAACGTTGTAAATAATCTAGCGCAGCATCGGTCGACTGCAAAACGTCTCTGCGTTCGTCGCGGAAAACATTTTGCGTCAATTGAAAGTCTTTACCCGTTGCCGGCATGAATTGCCATAACCCCACTGCTTTTGCACTTGATTTAGCATGGGTTACAAATGCGCTTTCTACAAAAGGAAGTAAAGCGATCTCGGTTGGCATATTGCGTGCATTGACTTCTTGAACGATATAAAACAAATAACGTGATGAGCGCGCCATGGAGCGATGCACATAATCTGGTCGAGCACTGAGCCAACGCAATTGCTCCATCTCTTGGGGGTTGTTCATGGGCTCCATTTGAAAGCCATCTCGAATACGTATCCATAAGTTATCTGAAGGCGCGTATACCTTGCTGACCGATTGATTCTGGAGATTTACCCTTGCCGCCCTGCTGGCCTTAGGGCTTGTCTTTGTTGGTGTATCAGAGGACCAATCGCCAGTACTAGCGCATCCAGAAAGAAATACCAGCAGGACTACAGCTGCAAACGTCAACCGCATTAGAAACGATCTTTCCAGGCGCGTATGACCGCTAGTACATGAGCGGGAGATGGTAAGTCTGCTTGATTAGCTATGGCTTTAGCCGCATGCACCACTTCAGCTTGATTGCAGCGCATAAATGGATTGACCTGTAACTCTTGGCCAATAGTGGTTGGTATTGTAGGCAAGCCTTTGTTACGCAGTTCTTGTGCCTGCTGCGACCAAGAAATTAAATTCTGATTATTGGGCTCAACAGCTAGAGCAAAGCGAATGTTCGATAGTGTGTACTCATGGGTGCAATACACCAAGGTATTTTTAGGAAGCGCTGCAAATGTCGCCAAAGATTGGCTCATTTGCGATGGTGTGCCTTCGAATAATCGACCACAGCCAGAAGCAAACAAGGTATCCCCACAAAACAACATGGGCTCAAGCACGTTGGCCTGCATATTGGCAAAGTAAGCAATGTGGCTTAAGGTGTGACCAGGAACTTCAAAAACCGTAAGACTAATGCGAGGGGAAACAATTTCTATCTTGTCACCTTCCTGTGCAATATGTGTACGCCCCGGTATGTTGTCACCAGCAGGCCCATAAACAGGAATGTGTTTACCCAGGGCACTGAGCAAATGAATAATGCCGCCTGTATGATCGGCATGGTGATGAGTAACAAGGATTCCCTTGAGAGTAAGCTGGGCGCGCGCAAGGTACTCAAGCACAGGCGCAGCGTCGCCAGGATCCACCACAACTGCGGATTTTCCGTCATGAATACACCAGATGTAGTTATCATCAAAAGCCGGGATCGGCCATACCTGCAATAAAGTATTCTTATCCATAGCTTGATGATACCAACCCCACCCATACCCTCGCAGATGCCTGCACCCCCCTGGACTTCCTGGGAGAAATGGCTGCAATCTCCTCCAGGGCGCTATGTCCTGGGCTGGGAGCAAAGATGCTTTGATCAAATTGTGTGTGATGTATTTGGTTTCCATGCATTACAAATTGGCCTCCCCCAAATGAATGCCTTAAGCGAAAACCGTATGCCTTTGCAAGTCCTGTTGATGCATGCAAATGACAATCGGGAATTAGCAAATCGTTTTCACTGGCATTTGGTGGAAGGTCACTCCACGGAGCTTCCTTTTGCCAATGAGAGCTTAGATTTAATCGTGCTACCTCATGTTCTCGAATTCGCGGCTGACCCCCATCAAATACTGCGGGAAGTGGATCGCGTCTTGCGACCCGAAGGTCGCTTAATTATTTCAGGCTTCAATCCCGCTAGTTTGTGGGGTGCACGTCAGTATTTAAGTAGACTTGTTGGAAGCCCTTACCTGCCTAGAGATGGGCAATTTATTGGCTTAATTCGTATTAAGGACTGGTTACAGCTGTTGAATTACTCCTTGGATCGCGGTCACTTTGGTTGCTACAAATTTCCACTCCAAGGCGATGCTGCTATGAAGCGGATGGATTTTATGGAATCCATGGGTAATCGCTGGTGGCCCATTTTTGGCGCTGTTTTCTTGGTATCGGCTATAAAAAGGCAACAAGGAATGCGACTCATTGGCCAGGTACAAACGATGAGAGCCCCGACTATGGCTCAGCTGAGCCCTGCGGCTGAACGCAGTAAATTACGAACACCCATCAAAGAAACGCCCTAGACAATATAAAAGCAGTACATTAGAAATATGTCGCACGCTGGATCTTCAAACCACACCCCTCATATCGTCATCTACACCGATGGAGCCTGCAAAGGCAACCCAGGACCGGGAGGCTGGGGTGCCGTGCTTCGATCTGGCGCACATGAAAAACACCTCCATGGTGGTGAAAAACTCACCACCAATAATCGTATGGAAATTAGTGCCGTTATATTCGCTCTCAAGGCCCTAAAGCAACGCAGCACTGTAGAGCTATGGACAGACTCGCAGTATGTCCAAAAAGGGGTCACAGAATGGTTAGAGAGCTGGAAAAAAAGGGGTTGGAAGACGGCCAGCAAAGAACCGGTAAAAAATGCCGATTTATGGCAAGAATTAGACTCCCTCCTGCCTCATCATGAGATTTCTTGGCACTGGGTACGGGGTCATAATGGCCACCCAGGTAATGAATTAGCTGATCAACTAGCCAACAAGGGCGCGGAAGAGTTTTTAGCCTAATTTAGGCTACTCGTTTTAAGGGCTGACGATGCCCTCTTTTTTGGCGCATATGAGAGAATAGACCAGCTTTATAACAGCGAAAAATGCACTTTTACGATAAAAAATCTAGAAAACGAGACTGTGTCGAAAATCGAAAATTACCTTGATCAGTTAGTAGGAAAACTGGTTCAACTGAAAAACTTGGGTACAGCACGCCTCTGCACCTTATGGGGCAAGACAGCGCCTCAGGTATCCAAAATAAAAGCCGTTAATCCATCTGCCGCCAAAACAGTGCTGAGCCAGTATAAGTGGCGCATTCTCATTGTGATCGTTTTGCTATATGGCGCATCTAAGGCATACGAGTACTTTTTTCCATCGAACCCTAAGGGCGGTGGACCACAAACAATTACTAGCGTAGTTGTTGAAAAAAAAGATATTCCTTTAATCATTGAAGCAACTGGAACGATTGTCTCCGGAAATATTGTTGATATTCGCCCGATGGTGACCAACACTGTCGCCAAGATACACATTAAAGATGGCGAAGATGTAAAAGAAGGTCAAGTACTGTTTACATTAGATGATCGCAATGACCGAGCCAATTATGAAAAGCTGAGGGCATTGGCTGATGACGCCCAAAAGCAGTACTTGCGTGCCAAAGAGCTTGTGGCAAAAAACTTTATCTCAAAAGCAGGTCTCGAGACTTCAATGGCCAATGCTAAATCCGCACAGGCTGCTGCTAAAGCTGCGGAGGTTCAACTTTCTTTTGACACTATTCGCTCACCCATCAACGGCAAAGCAGGCATCATCAATGTCTTCCCTGGATCTTTGGTGCAAGCCAGCAATACAGTAATCAGCGCAACCAATCCTGCATCCACATCAACGACTAGCGCGATGGTAACCATTACTCAGCTAGATCCGATTAATGTGCAATTTGTCGTTCCAGAAAGAGACATCCCCATCCTCTTAGAGGGTAAACAATCCGATACACCACTGACTGTAAAAGTATCAATTGGGGGTGACAGTAAGAATGTTTACGAAGGACAAGTATTTGTTATTGATAATCAAGTTGATCCTTCTATTGCTGCGGTTCGTGTGCGCGCGCAAATTCCTAATCCAAAAATGACGCTACTACCTGGTCAATTTGCTAGGGTGACATTGAATGCAAAAACTATCACCGATGCGTTAGCAGTTCCATCCGAAGCGATTGTCATCAGCCCGAAAGGTCGTTTGGTATACGTTGTGGACAAAGACAATAAAGTGAGCGCTAAACCTATCAAAGTGAGCTACGAGTACAAAGGAACTTCAGTAGTCACCGGCATAGAGTCTGGCGACAGAATTGTTGTAGAGGGCAAGCAAAATCTCAGACCCGGCAGCAAAATTCGTGAAGCAAAAGAAGGTGCCAAAACGAAGCCGGCCGATGAAGCAAGCAAGACACCTGCAAACGCCACTGAGAAAAAATGACGCTTTCTGAAATATGTATTAGACGACCCGTGATGACGGTGTTGCTCTCCATAGCAACTGTCATAGCGGGAACTGTGGCCTACTTCAACATCCCCGTTGCTGCACTGCCAAGCTTTAACACACCTATCATTTCTGTTAGCGCTAGCCTTCCGGGAGCTTCACCGGAGAATATGGCTTCTTCCGTTGCCCTTCCTCTCGAAAAAGAATTTTCAACCATTGATGGCATTAAGGTCATTAGCTCAACGAATACTCTAGGTTCCACCAGTATCACGCTGGAATTTAATAATGATCGTGATATTGATAAAGCAGCTGTGGATGTTCAGGCTGCTTTACTCAGGGCGCAAAGAAGATTGCCCATTGAAATGACAGTACCTCCGTCATACCGCAAGGTGAATCCTGCTGACACTGCCGTATTGGTTATACGGATGAGCTCGCCATCCTTAAGCCTGTCAGAGATCAATGCTTACGCCGAAAATCTACTCTCCCCCTCTATCTCGACCATTACCGGCGTGTCACAGGTATTGGTATACGGCGCAAAACGCTATGCAGTGCGTGTAAGCGTAAAGCCAGATGCGCTAGGTAATCGCAATATCACGATGGAGGAGTTGGCTACCGCAATAAACAAAGCTAACACTAATAGTCCGGTAGGTACTCTAGATGGGCCTCGTCAACTCATCACAATCTATGCCAATCCTCAATTAGTGAGAGCTGATGAATTTGCCAACCTTGTGATTGCGCAGCGCAATGGATTACCAGTATATCTTCGCGATGTAGCTGATGTTGAAGAGAGTTTTGAAGATGTAAAAACGTTTGCGACTGCAGCCGGCGAGCGTTCGATTGCAATTGGCATTTTGCGCCAACCTAACGCCAATACCGTCGAAGTAGTGAATGCAGTGAAGAAGTTACTTCCTACATTCCAAAAACAAATGCCAGCATCGATTAAGTTAACTCTCATCAACGATCGATCCCTCTCTATTATCGAAGCGATTCACGATGTCAATATCACGCTTGCTCTGACAATCCTGTTAGTTGTTTTGGTGATCTTCTTATTTTTAAAACGCTTATCAGCCACCCTAATACCTTCAATTAGCCTCCCCATTTCGCTCATTGGTGCATTTTTCTTGCTGTACTTTTTGGGCTACAGCTTGGACAACATCTCACTGCTGGGTATCACACTTGCCGTTGGTCTAGTGGTTAATGATGCCATTGTGGTGCTTGAAAATATCATGCGATATATAGAGGAAGGTATGGACCCCCTCAAGGCATCGCTTAAGGGCAGTAAAGAAGTTGGATTTACGATCATCTCGATCTCAATTTCCTTAGTTGCGGTATTTATACCTCTCTTTTTTATGGCTGGCCCCATCGGTTTGCTATTTAGGGAATTTGCTGTTGTGGTGTCACTCTCAATCTTGGTTTCAGCAGTAGTTTCATTAACTATCGTTCCCCTACTCTGCAGCCGTTTTTTACCCAAGCCTGGTGACCATGGTAAAGAATATGAAATCACCAAAAAGTTTGATCGCGTATTTAACTGGACTCTTAATACCTATGTTCACTACCTTGATCTTGCATTAAAAAATCGCAAGAAAGTACTCTGGGGCGCCATCTCTACTTTTTTTATTACCGTTGCTCTATTCATATATAGCCCTAAGGGATTCTTTCCTGAAGAAGACATTGGTCAAATTACCGCAACAACTGAAGCGGCGGAAGATACGTCCTTTAAGGCCATGCTGGAGCTTCAAGATCGCGCTGCCGAGATTGTGAACAACGACCCCAATGTAGCGACATCGATTTCGATTCTCGGTGGCGGTCAAAGTGCTGGAAGAAACACGGGGCGCTTTTTTATCATCCTAAAACCGAAGGGTGATCGAGAAAAGATGAGCAAAGTCATCGAAGGATTAAGAAACAAATTTAAAGAAATTCCAGGTCTGCAAGTCTATATGCGCCCTGTCCAAAACCTGCAACTTGGAGGCCGTAGTAGCAAAAGCCGTTATCAATTTACTTTGCAAAGTGTTGGCTTTGAGGGTGTTAATGAGTGGGCCGATAAAATGGCCCAAAAGATGCGTGCTGACCCAATTTTTAGAGATGTGACTAGCGATTCACAACTCAAAGGCCTAAATGTTCGAATTGAAATCAATCGCGAGCAAGCTGCCTTAGCAGGCGTTACTATCGCGGACATTCGGTCGGCTTTATATAACTCTTTTGGTGAGCGACAGGTTTCTACCATTTATACGCCCGTCAATACTTATTACGTCATTCTTGAGACAGCGGAGAATGATCGCCAGTTTGAAACCGATCTCAATAAAGTTTTTGTAAGGGGTAAAGCCACAGATAAACTGATTCCGCTTTCTAGCCTAGCCACTTTTGTGCGCGCAGTTGGGCCTACTGCTGTTAACCATCAAGGGCAAATTCCAGCGGTGACAATCTCCTTTAATTTGGCGCCTGACGTTTTTCTGGGTGATGCCACCAAAGCAATAGATAAATTTGAAAAAGAAATTAATCTACCGCCGTCCATTATTACCAGTTATGGTGGTGATGCCGCAGTATTTAAGGATAACCAATCAGGTCAAGTGATCCTCATATTGGCAGCCCTCGGAGTAATTTACATATTATTGGGCTGTCTGTATGAAAGTTACATTCATCCCCTCACGATTCTTGCCGGACTTCCTTCGGCTGCGATTGGCGCAATATTAGCTCTGCGTATTTTTGGCTTTGAACTGACGGTGATTGCCTCCATCGGTATTTTGTTACTCATTGGTATTGTCAAAAAGAATGCAATTTTGATGATTGACTTTGCTCTTGAGGCGCAGCGCACCAAAGGCTTATCACCTGAAATGGCTATTAGAGAAGCTTGTATCTTGCGTTTTCGCCCCATCATGATGACCACCCTTGCTGCATTAATGGGTGCACTCCCAATCGCTTTTGGACTTGGAGCAGGTGCAGAATTACGTCAACCTCTAGGTATTAGTGTTGCTGGCGGGTTGATATTTTCACAATTTGTGACTTTGATCATTACCCCTGTCATCTACCTTTATTTAGATAAATATGCAGGTAATGGTCCCATGGAAATTCCACCATCAGTGCTTGAGGGGACGTAATGCGCCAAGTTATTCTTGATACTGAAACCACAGGCTTAAATCCCGCAACAGGCGATCGCATTATCGAAATTGGTTGCGTAGAAATTATCGATCGGCGCCTAACTGATCGTACGTTTCACTATTACATCAATCCCGAGCGCGACATAGACGCAGGAGCCTTTGCAGTACACGGCTTATCGAGGGAATTTTTGTCGGATAAGCCAGTATTTGGCAATATTGTGGAGCAGCTTATTGAATTTGTGGATGGGGCCGAGATTGTGATTCATAACGCAGCCTTTGACTTGGGCTTTTTAGATAATGAATTCGCGCTACTAAAACGCCCACCTTTTAGCGGTCTCGCTTCTAAAATCATCGACACCCTGCTTGATGCGCGTCAAATGTTCCCGGGCAAGCGCAATTCCTTAGATGCGCTTTGTGATCGCTTTAATATCAGCAATGAACACAGAACATTACACGGAGCGCTACTAGACGCGCAGCTTTTAGCTGAAGTGTATATCGCTATGACAAGGGGTCAAGAGGACCTTTCAATCGATTTAATTGATTACACGATCGACTCTGATTCTGAAGGACAATCGAAAGCACTGCCTACCAATCTAAAAGTATTAGCCGCAAACAAAGATGATCTAGAGCAGCACGAGAAAATCTTGGCAGAGATTGCAAAGTCCAGCAAAAAGGACTCCGTTTGGAGTCCTTTATCTCAAAACCAATAGCATTAATTCGTTAAATAGCAGCAGCTATTGCCTTTCCTAAATCATCTGTTTTAGCTTTACCACCAAGATCAGGCGTTAGCGGTGCATGTCCTACGCCTGCTGATAATACCTTTTCAATGGCAGCAAAAATGGCATTGCCTGCTTGGGGGTATCCAAGATGATCGAGCATCATGGCCGCGCTCCAAATTTGTCCAATAGGATTGGCAATCATCTTTCCATAAATATCCGGCGCAGAGCCGTGCACCGGCTCAAATAATGACGGAAACTTACCCTCAGGATTAATACTTCCTGATGGTGCTACTGCAATAGTGCCAGTGCATGCTGGCCCCAAATCTGACAATATGTCGCCAAACAAATTGCTTGCCACCACAACATCAAAACGGTCTGGATTCATTACGAAATGCGCAGCCAAAATATCAATATGATATTTATCAGTGCGCACATCAGAGTATTTTTTCGCCATTGCCTCTACACGTTCATCCCAATACGGCATGGTAATGGCGATGCCGTTAGATTTCGTCGCAGAGGTTAAATGCTTTTTGGGGCGGCTCTGAGCCAAATCGAAAGCGTATTGCAAAATTCGATCGACACCTTGTCTTGTAAATACCGATTCTTGAATCACAAATTCTCGGTCAGTGTCAGGAAACATTTTTCCGCCGACACTAGAGTATTCGCCTTCAGTATTCTCACGAACGACAAAAAAATCAATGTCGCCAGGCTTGCGGTTAGCCAAAGGACAAGGTACGCCGGGCAATAAACGTACAGGTCGTAAGTTGACGTATTGATCAAATCCGCGACGGAACTGAATCAGGCTACCCCATAAAGAAACGTGATCGGGAAGAATATTAGGCATACCTACTGCGCCAAAGAAAATGGCATCGTATTGCATCAGCGTATCAAACCAATCATCTGGCAGCATCTTGCCGTGCTTCAAATAGTAATCACAGCTAGCAAAATCAAAATGATCAAACTGCATGCCGATACCAAACTTTTGATTTGCAGCCTCAAGAGAACGCAGCCCCTCGGGCATCACCTCTTTACCAATACCATCGCCTGGAATAACTGCAATTTTTGGATTCTTAAATATCTTTTTTGTACTCATGTGTTAGTTGTCTTTATTTTTTATTTGCAGGGATAAAAACCCCAAGGAAAAGTGTA
>JACCDO010894278.1_pt1 | contig 22106 bp, 14 predicted proteins | sample 7446101 | NCBI WGS metagenome assembly JACCDO01 (sample SAMN15323440, study PRJNA562643) | freshwater metagenome | isolation source: river surface water | place: USA:Blue River Watershed | collected 2017-08-16
AGGCATGGATTTAAATGTATTTATTTATTACATAAGTTATATGATAATTAAATTCAATGTAGACTTGTACTGGTGTCCATAAATTATAGGAGAAATAATTTTAATTTTAAAGAAGTTCTAGGGTCGATATACTCACCGGTACCATAAATTCTCCTACTTTAGGTAACTGAAGGAGTAGTTAGTTGTTGATTTTTGAGTATGTCTGATGAAACGGATGCAACTCTAGCTGATGAGGCAGTACTTGACGCCTATGCTCAAGAGAAAATTATCGAAGAACAACGTTTAGAGCAACAAAGGAAGGATGAATATGAAAAGAATGTCTCTACTGTGATGTTTTCTAAAGCCAAAGTAAAATATATTTGTTCTCCCCATAGTGGATCTGTATTAGCAGAGCCAGAACCAGATATCGTATTAGACAATAACATTAAAGTTTGTGGTGTTAAATGTTTTATGGAATATAGCACACAAAATAATGATAATGTACCATACACAATCCCCGTAATAACAGACTTATTATTTGATAGTGGATTTAATCTCAATAAAGAATTGTTAGGGGATATTGTAAAAAAAATATTTTTTGATTCTTACAATAACATTCCTGACAAAATTGATTGTGATATGTTTTGTGAGATTCTTCGTAAATTTTATGCTCCTGCTTACTATTTTGGACAGCGATTAAGGAAATGTGCATGTAGAGGATTAGTAGACGAACTGTTACGGTTGATTGTACGTGGCTGTAATCCTAATACTGCAGATGGTGAAGGTATAACATCCTTACATTGTGCTTGTGAATTCAATAGAGTTACAGTTATAGAAAAAATGTACGAACTTATTGGGTCGAAATTAATTATTGATCCTAAAGATAAATACGGGTGGACGCCATTATATTGCGCAGTACATCACGGCAATATAGAATGTGTTAAACTGTTACTAAGATTTAACGCTAGTGTTATATTACCAAATTCTGTAGGCAAATCTCCATTACATTGTGCTGTTGCACAGAATAGGATTGATATTTTCAATATTCTTAAAGATAGTTCTAGTTACAATAGTGACGTGGTTGATAATCAAGATTTCACATTGGCACATGAGGCCGGATTTAAAGCATACATTGAAATATTTAATGATATTTGCGCACGTAATTCTAGCTTAAAATTAGATAGACTTGGTTATACACCTCAAGATTATGTCGATACAATATTGTCGGACTCTGTTTTTGGAGAGGAAAATATTTCTCGTGAAGTATCGATTGAGTTATCACATGTTGACGATACGAACCTCAACAAGTAAGTTTATGTTGTAAAAATGTTATATAAAATTATTGTTACATTTTCGATATATCTGATATTTATGTTATTTATTCATTATCGTCACTAGTCAATTCATTCATCAAAATGTGAATGTTATCTATTAGAATGGCACCAATATCAGTGCCCTGAGTTGTATACACAATAAATTCGAAAGTATCACCTTCAAGATCCTCTTCCGCATTAAGTAACATCGAAAATTGGTCTGTTGTTCCACCCCATCTATTGATAGCGGCATAAGAAAACGTTACAAGTAAGTTATACTTGGTATCATGAATAAACATTCCATTTTCATTAAAAGCAAGAATTAAATCGCTGGGTAATTCTTGCATAAATTCTGGTAATATTTGTTCATCGTTAGTTTTGTATACATAAAACCAATGGTTGCCATAGAAAGGATTATCCTGGACAATTCCTACAAACATATACTGAAGATCCGAAACATCCATAGACAATAAGTTAGCAATGTCTGAATTCAATATAAGCTCACACCAATCACTCACTGTCTTTTTCTTGCGCCATGAAGGAACTAAAAAATCTGTAACTCCACAATTAAGTAGTCCTTGTGTATCGTAACTGATACTATCACCAAATGCAATGATTAATGATAAAACTGCAAGTTGAGAAACCACAAGTTCATCGTCAAAGTGCAGCGTATCTTGTATAATTGCTTCATCTTCAGCTTGAAGATACACAAGGCGCTCGTAATATGGATCATTTCCACGATAATTGTGCTTTGAAAGAAATATTTTCTTTTTCACAACAAACTTGTACTGCCGTCGTTGCCTCGCCTTTTGAACGACAACATCACCCAAAAATTCATCATTTCGTAAGGGTCTCGGAGTTATTGGTAAATCATGTAATTTACCTTTAACATTTTGATCAATTTCACCCATATCATATACGAATATACCAAATGTGTTGGCACGTGGATCATGTAAATCTAACCAGCCAGCACACATTTCTAAAATTTTCCCGACATTTAAATCTGGAGTTACCGGCAAATCTTGAGCAATTACACTTCCATCGACTAAATAAATTGTTGCTAATATTGGGGGACGCTCTTTAAAAGATAAAATTTCTTCTACAGATGGTACGAAACCAGATCCATCACCAGTATTTAATATTGCTTCTAACGTTCGTAAACAATACTTAGCATAATCAACAACTGCTCCTTTTCCAATGGATATTTTTTCAAGAATGTAATGTAGCAAAAAATTTTCAAATTCGTACGAAGGTGGAAAGGTTCCAACACACATACAAAGCATTTGCCATCCCCTAGCGATTGATTCTGATCTAGGATTATTTGTAAGCTGTTTGATTATTTGAATATATATTTCATCTCTCATATTCTTATATGTAAAACCTTTACGTAATATCTCCTGTGCTAACATAGCAGGAAAATGCATTTGTTTGTCACCCATATAACCAAGTAAATTTTTGTGTAACTGAACTGCAAGTTTGTTGAAATCTTTACTAAGCTCAACTAATGATCTGGGAATAACACTTGTTTGAAATGAAAGAAAGCAATCTTTAAATTTAGATTTATTAAGAATTATTCCTTTAGCAAAATCATCAGCAGTGCATAAATTTGGATAATTCTTGAAATCGAATCTTGGTTGAGTTGCAATCTCCCTTCGCACTAAACGAGCTTCTTCTGCAGCATCAAATGGTTGAATTTCTTCAACTATAATCCCCTTACCTTTGTCATCTCTGTAAGCCTCTTCCTTTTCTTTCAATGCTTCCTTTACTTTGCCGACAAGATTATTTGATAAATCTAAATTATCGGCAGCATCTAGTGCCTGTTTTAATTGGAGACGATCATCATGCTGAAGTGCATCCTTTAGCTGAGTATAAACTTTTATCATTTGATTGTAAGAATTAAGAGATTTTTTTGCCTGGGTCATACTGTCGTCTAATAATGAGCAATTCATAGATTTAGCTTTATCGAGAAGTTCTGTCAACGGTTCTGTATCAGCAATATCTAAATTATCAATATTAGAAACTAATTTAAATTGTAACATTTTAACAGATGCGGCAATTTGTCCAGAAACTTCGTGCACTTGGTGTAAGAAAGATAGATGTGCTTTAGCATTTTGAATTTCAATACTATCAACATTGAATTGTAATGCCTCTTGTAACCCTTCACTAAGGAGATTTTTGTTATTGTTGCCAATTGCGTCTATTAATCGAGTTTTAATATCTTGTATGATTGCATTTCGACGTGCTTCTGCAAGTTCTTTTTCTTTACGTTGCCGTTCCTCCTCAGCAAATCGCTCTGCCTCGGCCTGTTCTGCCAATATCTCTTCAACAACAATTTGTGCGTCTCTAATCTCCCCACGATCTGTGATATTTAGCGCATAACATTTAGACAGTATAGTATTTATATGTTGTAAACTTCTCTCACTGATTGCCTGCGATAGAGAACATAAAGTTTCATTTTCTTCCTCAATTCTCAATTTTAATACCTTTGCTTGGTTTAACTCGTCACAAGAATATTGTAACGATTCAGCAATAGTAATATACTTTAATAATTGATCTAGATGTCGAGAAGATATGGCACTAATTAAACCGTTTGAACAGTCTAATTCTTGTTCTAGACGCTTCAATTTTTGTTGAGCGATATCTAACTCATTAGGTGCGAATGGAGGATTTAATTTGGTTGTTTCGATTATTGAATTTTTGAGCGACGATATCTCATTACTATCAATCGCACTTATTAATAATGCCAATAGTCTAGATTCTTCATGTAATCTTAAAACAAGAAACTTTGCCTCTTTCATACATAAAAGATGACTTCCATTATGAGGTAATTCAAATCCGAGATCAATTGCACTACTTAAACGAGTAATCTCACGACTTATAATCGCATCGTTAATTGTTGTAATGATTTTTTTGTAGTATTTTAGGCGTTCACAATGAATATAGACTCTAGCTACTCGTTGAACAGATACAACTACTTTGACAAACGCTTGTTCCCTCGCATTTTCTAGTAAGTAAGACTGCTCAGTGCGCATAAATATTCGACTATACCCTTTTGCCCATTCTGTTTTAAGAATTCCACCACTTGTAAGGGATGCTAACAGACTATCTAAATTGTGGCTTAATAAATCACAGCACTTATATCGTTTAAAAAATTCATCGAATGTCCTCCGAACAGGATACCCAAGCTTACGTATTCTACACACTTCCACTAATCCGGCGTAACGAAGTTGATCTAACATACGTGATGAATTAAATCGATTTCCAAGCTTTTCATCGTTTGGCTTCATACACCTTACAAAATGAGGATGTGTGGCATTTATTGTACTAATTAGATCATTTAATTGTGTTTTAAATTGAGAACTAAGCGAGGAACGTTTATTTAAGCTACTGCTTCCTTTACCTTTACTATCTTCCACATGAGGAAACATACGACTAATCCATGGCGATGATGACTCTCGCAACACATTTATTATATCGATGTGCAATTGATCTTTATTTTTTTCTAAGAAACCTGTGACATTGTAAAATACAGTTCCAGCATAATGAACGATACCAAAGTTCTTGTGAAAATCTTTACACTCTTTGGCCTTAGGTCTGGACATATTCGGATGTTTACCATCTGCATATTTAGTCAATACTTTTTGTAGAAACCCATCATCACTACCTCTTGGAACATTTATCTCTTCATCGCATATTGAAAAAATGCCTATATTTTTTAATTCCAGTAAATCTAGAGTTGGTTGATTATCAACAAATGATGTCCCATCAATTTGAATACCCTCAAGTTCATACAGAATTTGTTCCATTTTAAATATATGCTCATTGAAGTGAAATTGTAGCTTTTCATTGCAATAATTAATGCATAACTGCTCAAATGAATTGACATCAAAGCTTTCAAATCCAAATATATCCAATACGCCAATAAAACTATGTTTGGTTATACTGCCACTAGATAAGGTTACATTAATTTTATCGACAACAATTTGAAATAATTCAGCATACACTTTTTTAACCATTGCGTCTCTAGCATCTACAGCTTGTTGAGCATTATATGTTACAAGCACAACTTCTTTAGTGCCTATATTTTTTGAGCATAAAAACTTTTCCATTAAAGTATAATTTTCAATACCCCAAAGGTTGCAAGAGTGCTGTAAGACTTCAGTATTACTGATAACTGAAGCATCATCTGTTGTACTATTGCTGATAGTTTTAAACTTTAGATTACCGAAATGAAGTACTCCGGCAACGATACGAAAAACTTCGTCTAAATCATCTGATGAAAATTTTAATATGCTCATGGAGTTACGTAGATCTTCAAAATCTTTTTCATCAGACATTCCGTCTATTACAGTAACTCCACTTTGAGAAGTAAATGCAAATAAATTAGCATTCTGGAGTTTTAATTCATGCGTTAAACTTGAATCGGTACTACTAGCAGATAGTAATTGATAAAATATGTGATAATTTCGTTCACCTTGATTTTGAAACACAACCCTGGATTTTTCCAATAGATAATTAATTATACCACCACCTACAATTGCCCCATTACTGTCGAAATTAACTGTTATCAATTTTCCAAACCTTGAAGAGTTGTTGTTCCTCAACGTTTTTGCATTACCAAATGCTTCTAGAATAGGATTAGCAGCAAGAATTTGTTGTTCCAATGTAGATGAGGATGTCACACTACAAGTTGCATTAACCAAACTAGCTTTTGTAGATAAGTCTGCCAAAAACTGTAAAATTAATTTAGTGGCCTCCGATTTGCCAGCACCAGACTCCCCGGAAATGACAACCGATTGATCTCCTCGAGAAGAAAGCATCATGCCATTATAAGCATCAAATGCTACACTATAAATATGTGGAGGTAAATCACGCGATCCAGTTCTATATCTATCTAATACCTCTGCGGTGTACAAAGGTAATAACTTAAATGGGTTTACAGATATTAATATTGATGAAATTTTAGTATATATTAAATCCTGTTTATATCTAATTCTTAAATTATGTAGAATTGACATCTCATTTAAATCAGAAATATTCACCAAATCGTCTATTTTGGTATTCAAAGCCTCAATATTGCACTCAATCACTCCCATTGACTTAGTTTCATCTAATTTTATAATCTCTCCATCTTCTGAAAGAATTTTTACTTTTTGACCTCGATTGAATTTATCCAAAACCTTGAAAGGGAGATACATCTCCTTTTCATCTGGAACCCATATCCACTGATCGGTATTAAAAGTCTGCATCGTCCGATTGGTATTGGTATCCTAAGAATCCTTTGGGAATCCCAAAAGTGGATTCGATTTTTTTTACCTTTTTTTGGTCGATTTTTGTACAATTTGGATTTCGGAAATTGGAATAATCTCCGTTTATCACTACTATGGCAAATGATTCAATGCCTAGATGTATTAATGGCATAAAGGCATCGATTAGTTGTGAATGCTAAAATTATTCGACTGATAGAGTGTTAGAGAAATAATACTGTACCGCTACTCGGTCCCGGCTCTCAGCACATTCTGCTCCCTGGATTTTCAAGTTGAATAAATTCTGATAAAAAGGAAATGGAAATTTAAAATTGTGAATAAAGGGTTTATTCCGTTTAAATATGTCATCTAACTATATAGGAATCCATTCTGTTAACCCTTTTACTGCTGGAGGGGATGATACTAGTGATAGTAATCCTAGTATCATTGAATACGATTCATTGGAGTCAACAGATTTAGCTTCAAAAATATTTCCACGGTTGTTTAATATTCCTTCATATGATAAAAGTGGAATAATTCAAAATGTAATAAATAAGTCTGAGTCGTATGAAAAAGTTAAAGTCAATAATGTACGCATGGATCCTTGTCAATCTAATTTCGATAACTTGTTGTTAATACAAAATATTCATGCACAAGAGGGCAGAATTTATTGTCTTAAGTTTTCTCATGATGGTAAATACATATGCACTGCCGGGACTGACAAAATCGTGTATATATGGGAAATAAAAAGTAATAGAGGTAATATTAAAGTTGGCAATAGTGGAAGTAGTATAAGTGGTAGTAGTGATGCACGTGAAAAAAGTGAAGATATTGATGATGATTTTCAAAGTTCTATTTCAAGTGAGTCAAACAAGTTACGCGATAATGAAGATGATGATAGTTTAACATGTAGTATTAATGTATTTATTGATCCCAAACCATATCGTAAATTTATTGGCCATGATGATATAATAATAGATATAGCATGGTCTAAGTTGAAGTTAAACTTTATTATATCAGCATCTATCGATACAACTGTAAGATTATGGCACGTTGATTCAAAAGACAACTCATGTTTACGCGTATTTAAACATGACTTTGCACCTACTGTCATTGATTTTTTAACTGAAAACATATTTATTTCTGGATGCATGGACCATAAGATAAGAATTTGGGATATTTCGGTGCCAAATAATGACGAGGAAGATATAAAAGGTATTGGGATTGATGGAGGTAAAGAGATAACAGCCGTATCCTCTATACCTTTGATGGGTTCAAGTAAAGTAATAATTGGATTATCCGATGGTGATATCAAAGTTTATGATTATTCGAAATCTCAAGGTGATAAAGGTAAACTTAATGAAGATCAGGCTAGAGGCACTGTTGCTTGTCGCAACAAAAATGGAAGATTTTCGAATGGAACTAAAGTAACCGGTATTATAACAAAGGAGGTCAAAGGAAGGATGAACTCAACAAATAATAGGAATGAACAACAATTTCAACTTTATGTAACTACAAATGATAATAGAATTAGAAAAATCGAAGACAGATCTATTATTAAGAAGTATAAAGGGCTTCAGAATGAATCATGGCAAATAAAAGCTTCAATAAGTGACTGTGGTAAATATATTATTTGTGGCTCTGATAATGGGAAAGTACATATTTGGAACTCTGAAAATAAAACTAAAGTTTCATGGTTTCAGTCGTACTTTATTAGTGATAAAAAGGCGGAACGTAACGAATCGTATGAGTGGTTTGATTGCTCTGGAACAGATAAAACTCCGGTATCCGTCGCATTATTTGCTCCCTCGATAACAATCAAAGATTTGATTGACTCATCTAATGAAATTGCACCGAAAGATATAAAAATTGCTAATGAATCTGACCTAGAACTTGGAAGTAGACTGATTATTACTGCCGACTTCGAAGGTATAATTAAGGTCTATTTAAACTTAAAACGCAACGCATAAAAGAATATAGTGTACATACAGAACAATAATTTAATTCAGACCCATTCTTCTAAACAATTTTCTCATTTGCTTCAAATCTTCTGGTTTTAGCAATCCAAATCCAGCTTTAAATGATTCGGCGGAAGGAGCACCAGTAATAGATGAAACTATTCCTAATGCTTCAGCACTTAAATTTTTAACTTTATCAGACAAAGTAGCAAGTTCCTCAGTTGATGGATTACCGCCATCATCACCAATTAAATCACCACCCATCAAATCTGCAATAAATGCTTTAGCTTCCCTCTGTGAATCAACTCCCGTACTTTGTACACTAAAAGCCGATCCTATTTTTTCGGCATCAAGTAATGCCGCTTTCCGCTCATCAGTGTCATAGTACCACATCGTAATTGCATGTCTTTCTCCAAATGTAGGGAGTACTTCATGAGGAATTTTTGACGAGTAAAATATCAGCAGCCGTCCCGATTCAGGATAAACATCAATTACATTTTCAGGTGAGTTTAAAGGACTAAGTCTGACAGCACCACCTTGTTCTTTTTGCCAATTAGGATTTAGATATACTAATACCGTAATTCTACGACCATCATTAGTTGTATTATCTATGTGTCGAGCAAATCGTGACCCTGCACCAGGATATACAGCCAACATAGCATCACTTCTCTCATAAATTCCACTTAAATTTGCTACGTTTGGTTTTAGATGGTCTATAAAATTATCAACGGTGTGTACTAATTCTTTCAATCCTATGAAATTTTTTATAGCTGACTGTGCTTTAATTTCTAATTTACATGGTTCAATTTCACCTTTAGTTTTTACTACACGGCTGACACCTTCTGGTGCATTGTGAGCTCCACACATCCATAGAACTTTGTCTCCTCTAACACTTGGCACTGATAAATGAGCACCAACATCGGCACGCTTTCCAACCCATATCTCTGATTGTTCGTAATGCTCTTTGAACAGAGCTGCCTCTATACGTATACGACGAACTAAATCTAAAGGAATAAAATTGTCACACACTACCCATCCATGCTCTTGTAAATGCGAACCTATCAATTCAACATTTTTTTTGATTTTCTGTTTAGCTTCTCTGTTGCTGCTCTTTTTTTTGTGATTTTTAACATCCTTCATCATAATCATAGACGATAAACCAGAAATATCAATAAATTTATCTTGGACTAACACTTTAGCATCATCAATTATCTCTTGTACATTTAATTCATCGATAAATTTGGGAGAATGAGTGGTTGTAAAATTGTCAACTGGTAAATTTTCACGTTCTTCTATATTCGTAAGATCAATATTATCAATTGTTGTCATTAAAAATGAAAATAATTTAGCCTTATTAGAATATCCAGCTGTTATACATGCATCAATATTATCTTTCAACACGATTTTTAATAATATTGGATCTACAATTCTAGCTTGTTTAATATCATATATAATCCGGCTTTGCAAATGAGCTACATCGCCATTACCAGTTGCTATAAGTTCACGTAAATATTCACCAATAATAATCAACTTATTAGCCTGATCTTCAGTGGTAACCTCTTCCTCGTCATCACTTTCGAGCTCATTGTCACAAGGAACGTGATTTTCTATGGAACTTTGGTTTATTTCTATATTACTATTCTTAATATTGACATTGGCACGATTATCAACTATTGCTGATACTGACTTAATCTTTTGGATTACGTCTGAAAAAAACGTAAACATGGCAGCATTATCTTCTTGTTCTGGACCTCCATTTTTGCATTGATTTAAAGTTTCTTCAAGCATTTCTACAAATATAAAATCTAGTTGGTTAGAATTACTCATTAATTTAATAGCATTTATCACCTTTTTAGGATCATTTTCATTTCCAATAGAAACTAACCTCTGAAGATTTTTTATGGATAAATTTCTTTTATTTTGAGTCACAGCATGAACAGCATCTATAATTTCACCCCAATATCCTAATAAATTCTTATCATCACGATTGTTACTGTTTTTAAGTGATTCATCTCTATACTTTAACGCTTCTTCTACCAATCGACGTAAAATTAATTCATTCAACAAATGAAAACTATTATTAAGAATATCGTTTAAACAGCCACCAGAATTTGCAATAATACCTTGAGAACTCAAGAAATCGATTAACAACTTGTCACTCATTTTTAATTTAAAATAATTAAGTTTATTAGTACTCATTCGATTCGGTTCCGCGGGATATCCGGTTGAATTTAAAACCAAGGAGGTTCCAGAGGAGCCAGGTGGGTCACCAGGACATTCAATATGCTACAATAAGTCGGTGGTAATTCTTATTAATATTATTATTATCATTAATCAGCGTCGAAAGTTGTGATTCCATGGGATTCACATTTTCCGGCCCATCCAGATGGTACATCATGCACACGTCTGTAAGAGTAATAAAAAGGAGGCAAGTCTTCAAAAGTCTGTGTGATAGGTTCTTGCTGTTGTTCAAAAACTAGCATTTCATAATGGGTGATGATGGAATAAAAAAAAGCAGTAACCCATGGGTTTCACTAACTACTGGATGCATTGCTGGAGCAATAGGTACGAATACTACTAAATATTAAATTTTATGACATATTTCATTTAACTTGCTTCATACATAATGTAGAATGTGTTTCAGTTTGGCCAATGGAATATATTAAAACTCAATTACAACTTCAAAGAGTTGGTGCGCCACGTCCTTATACTGGTGTGATTTCTGGTTTAGTTTACACAGTTAAGACTACTGGTTTTTTCTCTTTGTATAACGGATTAGGAGTGACACTTGTTGGTTCTATACCCAAGGCAGGAATTAGATTTGGTGGAAATGATTTTTGCAAACAACTTCTGAAAGATGATAAGGGTAAATTGACCATGGGCAAACAATTTTTAGCTGGCATGGGAGCAGGAACAATAGAGGCAATATTTGCCGTTACTCCATTAGAAACTGTCAAGACTAAATTAATCCAGGTATTTTATATTTTGCATATACTTATTTTTAGATGGTGAAATCTTATTAGTTACATTATAGACAAATCAAGGGTTAGTAGATGGAGTTCGAACTATTATCGCCCAAGAGGGATTTGGAGGATTATATAAAGGAGTTACAGCAACAGTATTAAAGCAAAGTTCTAACCAAGGTCTACGATTCATGTTTTTCAATAAATATAAAGATATTATCACCGATAATGGGAAAACTACTTTAAGTCCATTAGCTTCCTTTTTGGGTGGTGCAGGTGCAGGATGTTTTAGTACTTTAGGAAATAATCCATTCGATGTCATTAAGACACAAATGCAAGGGAAAAATGCATCGAAATATACTAGTACAATGAATTGTTTTATGACTATGCTTCGCGAAGATGGTCCAATTGCATTTTACCGCGGTATCGTACCTCGTTTAGGTCGAGTCGTTCCTGGTCAAGGTATAATATTTATGTCTTTTGAAAGTATTCAGGTAGTTGTTGAAAAGTACTTTTTTTCAAACAAAAAGTAGTATTTTTTTAAATTTGATTTTTGTTTATACAATTAAAAAGGTAGTTTATTCTTTGCTTGTTTTGAACTTATTGATGGTAATCTACCCGTATTTAAATCATCATCGTTATCATATTTTCCGCCATTTTCAACTTGCTTGTTATTGCTTGAATAAGGAACAACGAGTTGCTGCTTCAACGTATTGATTTGTTTTTTATAATTTGCCACAACTGCTCTCATATAATCTCGATAAGCACCTAACTCTTCTTGAACTGAGAAGTTTTGAGCATATAATTTTGCAGCTCTAGCCTCTGTTTCACGTAATTGGCTTACCACAGCTGCATTTGCATTTTCCTCTAGTTTTAATATATATGACTTAGCTTCCTTTAATGCGGCTTCGTTTTTCTTTGCATTGAGTAATAATTCAGATGAATCTTCAGGGGAGGTGACTAGATTTAGTGGCGCAGAGTTCGATGGCTTACCAGCGGATGGTGGTCTAGGAGAATTCAGCTTAATAAGCTGAACTGCAAGTTGTTCCTGCAACATCTTCAAAGTATTTTCTTGTTGTTCGATTTGCTTTTGTTTCACCAAATCTTTATTCGCTCCATCCCGAGCATCTATCAATTGCCTAATTTGAGCGTGGAGATTAGCAACTTCCATACGAGAAGCTGCAAGTTTCTTCTCAGTATTTTCTATATTTCGTTTATAAGTTTGCAAAATAATCGTGGCTTTTTGCTGTTCATTTAGTGCATCCTCTTCTGAACGCTGCAAACGATCACGGATTTGACTCTTTTCTAAATTCTCACTATTTCCAATTACAATATTGGCATCATTTAAAGCTGCTTCACCAATTAATCGTTGTTCATTTAATAATTCTTTATCTAATGTTCCTTGAACCATTGGTAAATTATCTTCAATAGCATCAATAGCTGTCCTATATTTGTCAAATAAATTTCGTAGTGCAGACATGATTGTACTCGAATTGCTTATGACACTTTCCATTTCAGATCTTAATATCTTTTCGTTTTCAGAATACGAATTTAATAGCTCTTGTACCACACTATCAGTCTCACTTGTTTTACCACCAGCGTCTACGTTGTCGCTATCTGTGAGTATACCCGATAATTTATTTCTAAAAGCTTGACGTAACTGAAGTAATTCTTTTTCTATTTTAAATTTATCATTTTGTACTATTTTCACATCATCTTGATATCTTAGTATTTCTCGTTCAAGGTCTCTAATTTTTCTATCAAGCTTTCTTTGTTGAGCCTGAGCTTCTGATAGCGGTATGACTTCTACAATATCTTTTTTCCCCTTCGATGCTTCTTTATTCAACCATTCTAACTGCAATTTCTTTTTTTCTTCTTCCGCCGTCTTCAGTAGTGATATTCTTTGCTCTTCTGATCTCGATTTTTCTTCAGACAAGGATATTTCTAATAATTCTATAGTTTTCCCGGACTCTTTCGTCAGCCGATCTAAGTCAATAGTAACACGTCGCAGTTCTAATTCAGTTTCCCCAAGAAGTTTCTTGGTTGAAGACAATTCATCTTCAGTTTGTCTCATTTTCGATCTTAATGTACTTATAACACTTTCACTATCTTCACCCTGTTTGTTGTATACAGCTAATTCAACTTGAGCCAAGTCAAGCTTATTTTGAATTTCATTGCATTTAAATTGCAATGCCTCACGCTGATTTACTAAAGTTAGTAACTCTGCACCCAATTCAACATTCTTGTCTTCTTCTCGTTGCAATTGTTCTCTAATTTCATGAAGTTGAGCTCTAACTTTAATTAGCTCCTCTTGCTTGGATTCAAGAATATGTTCAATTTGAACTTTACTCTCAATTGCACTATCTTTATCTGCTTTGGCTAATAACAATTGTGTATCTAAATCAAAATATTCATTTTTTGAGGTAAGTAAAGCCGATGTAAGATCAAATTTTTGTTTTTCTGATTGCTCTTGGAGTTTACTATGTTCAAGCTTCAAATCAACAAATGCCCTTGCTATTGCCAATTTATCCTCCTCTGCTTTTATTAATTCTTGTGACTGGTTATATTTTTCTTTAACAATGGTATTATATTTAGCTTTCAACAGTTCCATCATTTCAAATAATCTGCCTCTATCTTCTTTAGCTGTATTACGATCTAATAATGCTGCTGCCATGTCACGCTGCAACTGTGCAATCTTCTCGACAGTAAATTCATTACTTTTTTCTCCAATCGGTGCACCGTTAATGATTTCATCTTGTAATTGCAGAATCAAAGATCTATATTTACATAACAGACCTTGGAGAACTTCTGTTAACTCTCGACCACCAATTGGGAAGTGTACAGCATTTGTAAGTGCGCCAATAATTTCTAACGTTTTCCTTGACACTCCAGGTTCCCCATTACCTATTAAACCTAAACCTAATACTATTGCATTTCCTCCTAACATTTCACTAAGATAATTTGTTAGCTTTGAAGAACGATACGGCGCGAGAGCAGCACGAGAGGGCGATGACAATCGCTTAGTCACGTCCACAAATGATAATAAAGATTTGTGCAGTGTGGGACTCTCTAATTGTCTCAAGTTTGCACCACCTTGAACTAATGGATCGACACACGGAACGTCTACAATAATAAAACGGCTGAATGATTTTTTAATAACTGATGCATTATTTTGGTCAACAATCGCTTCATTTTGACGTAATTCAATTTCCCAGACACCAGTAGAAGTATCTAAACTTGCACCTAAAGGTAATGTATGACTTGATCTGTTTTCACAAGTATCCATTAAGTTTTTGCGCAAATTAATTTCATCAGTGATTAATTCTTTATGAATACCAGATATTATAACACCATCTTCGGCAGAGATTGAGACAGTTAAGCCTCTAGAACTAGGTCGTAATAAATCTGTAATAATTTCATCCTGAATTTCAAACGATGACAATGATACTTGAGCTTGATAAAATTCGGGTTGATTATGATCCTTTTCACCGATTATATTGAATAACTCATTAGATAAAAAAGGCAAAAATGTTTTTTTAATGAATAAACTCTTTTTTGTACTCCTGGAACCTATTACATGAATTAAAATTGTTGCGGCATCGTTAACAAATGCAGCAACTGGATTAAGTGATGCACCAAGTCCAGCACCAGCATCATTACCAATTGTTAATTCACATACTTCTAAATCAGATAGTGTTTTGTCCAAGACCTGAGCGACTTCGTGCCGCGTAGACGGACTACCAGATTCTAAAACAGTAATAGCATTTGTTCCATCAGATACTATATCACCCTGTCCGAAACCAGACCCTATTATACGAACGTATGTCACAGATGGTACACCCCGGATGGACATAACAAATCGGTTTTAAATTTTTTATAACCTTTTCACAACGTCCCAAAAAGTGCCAAAGACCGGTCCTTCGCGGAATAAAGAACTAAAAATATGCATATTGATAAAGATTCTAGAGTTTGCATCACTAACAAAAATAAAACCAGAATTATCCCGCAAATGCAGAGAACATTTACAAAACTTGTAGTTACCAGGAGTATTATTATAGCAGATAATCTTACAATATAACAATCTATAATTTATGCACTATATATATATCTATTTATACTATATACAGATGTATTTAAACAGATAAAATTAATTTATTTAAAAAATTCAGAAGCCGGTTTTTATCGTTAAAATTATGAAACATAATTTCCTTACTATTTGGTAAAATTTTCACCTCGTTTTCGACTCCAGATTATGAATTTAGTTGAAGTAAGTAGGGCAGATACACGATTGGCAACAATTGTTCTGCAGTTATATTCAACAACAGAGAATCCTCTTAATATTGTTTACTGTCCTGGTGAATACATAACGGGAAAGGTTTGGATAAAGTTTAAGCAACAAACATTTATTAGAGGTGCATGGATTAAACTAAGTGGTTCAAGTGTCATAACAAATAAAAACAATGCTATGGTATTCGATGTATTGCAGAATGAAGAAGAATATTTTTGTGGGGGCATACATGATACCTTGATAGGTCTTGGCGAGGAAAAAAACATTGACTATGATAATCTGTTAGATATTCCGATGGGTGAGCAAAGTTATAGCTTCTCAATTCTAATTCCTGATAAAGGTAGTACTCATTCAAAATACAAATAATAATATTTCCCATCACTAATTTACTCAATTCTTGTAGCTCCATTATCGTACATCGATGAAAACTGTGAATTATTGTACGCACTAACCGCGATATTAGATACACCATCATTACCCACATCAATAACAAATACGGTTTATAATCTCCAAATTGGAACTGTACCATCATACGATAATTTTTTACCATCAAACATATTAGGAACAAAACAAACACCAATAGTAAGCTCTTATAGTAATAGTAAACATGATAAAAGGAAAATGTCGTTATACACATTAGCAGACATTTTTTCTTCTTGTTTAGCGCTACCATCATATTTAGAAATCAAATCCTTGAGTGGTCCATTTGTGTTTGATTATAAAGATTCCTCAAATGTACTAAAGTTTCAATATATAATTAAAGGTTTTGTTCCTTCTTCCAAATTAAAACTCAAAACTGAGTTATGTGTTCTATTTGGGGTAAAACAAAACACCTTGGGAAGAAATAGAAGTATAAATGATAATATAGTACAAGAATATAATTTATATACAGAATATACTACACCAAAATTATCTGAAAGTTGTGGCACAGGAGAATTTACAGGAGAAATTTCTGTGCCAATAATAGTCAATCATTCCAAACGTAAAAATTGTTTCCTTGAATGGCCCAAACCAGTAATGGATCCCAATTTTCATAAAGAAACAATTTCTAATTTTACAGTTGATAATGGATTGTTTTATTACAAAGTATTATTAAAAGTATCCGTGCAACACGAATCGAGATACAAAATGAGCCAAAATTTACCTTCATGCATTATTGATATTTATATAAAACCACCACAGAAAATATGCAACATTCATAGTCCGAAGAAATCTACTAAAAATATTGTAGCAGTTCCTAAAAGAAATATACCTAAAACACCACACGCGGTACCTGCTGCTCTTAATGTTCGAGCAGAAGCAGTATCTAGAGGTCCTGCCGCTATATTAGGCGAAAGAAATAATCGCAATACTGTTATCCGAACACCTGGTCGTCTTGTTTGTATGTATCAAATTATTTCAGATCCAGTAGTATTATCATGCACTCCGCAGTATTCACCTCCCACAGCAAATATTTGTAGTCCAAGTAATATGCACGATAATGATGAAAATGACGATAGCAATATAGGCTCATCGTTATATTGGACAACTCCTTGTCATATATTAGGAATTAATGAGAGAAATAATGATGAAATTGAGGATGCCTTGAGGAACCCATCCCCTATTACCAGTCGCCCTGTAAGTGCACAATTATTTAACTTATAATCGTTTTTTTTTGTAATTACTTATGTACACAAATAAATAATAAATACAGCATATATTGGAAAACTTAAGTTTAACTTAAATAATAATTATGAATTCCAAGGAATTGCGGTATCTTCATCAAAGAATTCACTCTTAGTTTCTGCTTGAGTGGCATAATTTTTGAGCATACTATTCATTGATTTCTGATAATAATCGAGTTGGTCGTCAACCGTGGTACTGAATTTAGCATCAACCGAATTCAACATTTCTTGCACTGATTTGGAGGTGTGCCGAAACCCTAGATTCGCAGATGTTTCTACTGCAGTCGAATTTCTACCATGATATTTTTTCTTTTTTTCCTTATTAGTTATCAGTGAAATTTCATTAATGCACCTATCGAATGATTGTTTTATATCACTACATAATACATTTACGTTTTTTATTTCATCTAATTTATGAATTATATTATCAATTTGTTCTTTAGTTATGTTAGTAGGTGAGGACGTAGTGTCAGACTTGTTTCTCATGAGGTCGACATTATTCTGGTTTAATTGTGATAATACGACACTGGAAATAATTTTAATTTTATCGTTGTCTAAATTAAATGATTCTTTTCGCATTTTACCAACTTCTAAATCTTTTATCCTTGCCAATAGTTCAGATTTTTCATCCATTAGATTTGAAACAGTAATAAAAACTTGTTTCAGTAAAAGTTTTCGATGATGTTCAACTTTCGACTTCGATGATGACAGCAATATATTTTCTTTCTTGAGTCTTGTGATTTCATCTGCTTGTTTTAATAATTGTACTTGATGAGATGCTTGTTGTTGCTTCAATAATGATTTAGTCGCATTAATTTCATTTAACAAATCACTTTTAACATTCTCATTATAACGAGAAGCTTCTAAATTGTTATAAAAAATCATCTTTCTACTACACTTGATCGTATTCAATGAATTATTTAAAGCATCTAATTCTTTCTTTTGGTCATCTAAAGCATTCTTTAAGAAAATAATTTCTTTATTTTTTTCTTCCATCTCTTTTATTAGTATTTCATGCTGCAACTTTTCATCTTTAAGTTTATTTACCATTAAATCATTTTCGATTGAAGTAATTGATGTAACTGCATTGAGCATAGCTACAGCACCGGGAGATTGATTTACATATGTCCCGTCTGCCAAAATATTGGAACCGTTGTTGACGACGATGGCAGTTGTTAGAACTCTTTTAGGTTTTTTAGTTTTCTTATCATTTCCTTTGATATCTATAGATTCAAATATTTTTTCTTTTACAATTGATTCATTACCTGTGCGACTGTCTTCATCATTAGAAATATTAATACTTCCCATAGATGCAGTCTTATTTATTTTTGGTATACTCACTGATGCTTTTTCAAACACGGCAGAAGACTGCCTATTAAGCATTTTTTCCGGATTAATTTTATTTTGAGCTTTGGTAGGATTATTTGCAAATAAATTTGTGGTGGTTTGTTTTAAATTGTTAGCGCCTAATTTAGGTAAAGTGACTTTTGTCGTATCATCATCAGTTGTATCAGTGGCAACTACACCATTTCCCTGCTTTTCATTCAACAAATTATTATTTTCAGTATTATCTACATTTACATCATTGTCTTCGTCATCATACCTTCCAAACTGAGTATACTTAGTATTTAAAATAATTTTTACCTTCGCTAAGTAGTTTTTGACCAAAATTTGATTGATAGCTTTAATCCAGCGTTTTCTGGTAGCATTAACATGATCAGAAGTCTTCGTCGAAACTGTACTTTTAAACGCATTAATGGCTAATTTAGAAAGTCCTGCACTTCGCGATGCCAAGTAAGAAGCACCTTTTAATTTTAATGTTTCTTCCTTAAACTGATCCATAGATGATTCAAAATCTGCAAGTGTCACTTTAGCCTGTCTTTTAAATTTAAATGGCTCTACATTTCTAGGTTTCTCTACTAATACACAATGTGTAGCATCAGAGGGTAAATTATACGTTTTTGTGCCATCTATTTCTGTCATTGTGGCACGACCAACTATTATATTACAAATTAAATCACGAAATGCTTCTTGAAATAAAGCTGAATCAGTTAATATCTTTTTTTGACGATAATAATTTTCTTTTTTAACATTCACACAGTGCTGAATATCATCAGTGCCCACTAATGATTTCACTTTTAAACTATCTAAATATAACCGAGAAAGTTCGATTTGATCCTCAATATTGTATATTATAATCTCATAGCAGTTATGTGGTACATGAATGACGATATTAATGTCTACATTACATTTTATTTTCCAGAAGAACTTGCTTCCTAAATAAATACATATTATCTTAAGTAAATTAAGTGGGTGGTTAAGGAAAAGGTATTACCTTCATAAAACTTCTCGGGCTCATAAGCCATTGGAAATAAGCCTTATTATTTACTATTATTCATTGATAATTCGAATTCAGATGCTGCTATAATCCAGTAGAAGTGGGTTTGTTGAATGAAACTTAAAGTGGGTTGAATGAACAAAATGGTTCCGGAACCATCACATCAAATGAAAAAGAAATTTTTTAAGAGGATTTCATCAATAACAGATTATTTCCTCATTTATCCGATGATTCCTTTATTTATTCGTAAAATTAGCTTTAATTGGGCTGCTACGACGTAAGTTTTAGAATGGAAGTTCAAACTTAATGGAACAGCTGACGAAAACGGCCCGGCTTGCCCGGGAGAAACCGAAATCTTCTCACTATTCCTGGAAAAGAAAAAAAGATTGACTCACGAATAGCTTTTAATAGTGTATAAAGGACTTACATTATCAGACTTATCATACTAAAGCAAAATGTTCAGTAGTTTCAATTTGAGTATCCGAAAAGTTATGCAATCGCGTACTGCAGTAACACTAACGCGTCTAAACAGAAAAGTACCTGTTATAAATAGTATTGGCTTCGTAAAAAGTCAATTTGTGAGAGGAATAGTTTCATTAGAGGAAACAAAAAAAATGCCAAAATTATACAATGAGTTGCCAAATGATGTTATAATAACTATGTCAGTACTTGGAGATCAAGAAGCTCGTGAAGAGAGATTGATAAGAGAAATTATGTCAGTTGAAAATTTATCTTGGAAAGATGCTCAGAATATTTTGTTTAAAATGATGAAATCTAATCGCCATGGACTTTTTATCGCCACATTACCATATAAAGTAGGTATTTTTGCTTCAGTTACTGCTGGGTTGATATCATTTCCCATGATATTTCACCTTGATACTGTGATGTCATTTAATGAATTATATGTGACTACTGATGTTCCCGAGGCAAGAGATTTAGAAACTCCATTAGAAGTAGGTGGATGGGCATGGAATTGGATGGAGCCACCATTAGGACAAATATCATTTTTCTTATTATGTATGCAATATGCACGTGCACAGTTAGAAAATTTGGGTGCAAAACCGTACACTGCTTGGTATAAGGCAAAGAGAGCTGAAAGATTATGCAAAGAGTATCCTAAGTATAATCCATTAATTGTTACTTTATTTTCAGAGGGTGATCCTTTAAATTCGACAGCAGCACCTAGTAATGATACAAAATAGCACTACAAGGTACATTATAAGATAAGTTAAAATGTAACCGAATGAGAATTATAGAATAAAGCACTTATGTTGAATGTATCTTTTATAAGATTAAAAATATTAATATGTTTACAATTATTTTTTAACGATTAAATTATCATGCCTGATTTGAATTTTGTTCAAATATTATGTCGCAACTTCCATGTGTGAAAACGAATTAAAAATCTGCATCTAACACTAATTCAGTTTTTGTATTAGACGAATTGTTTAAAATATTTTCATCGAAGTTTTTTAATAACTGAACATAGTTGACTGATTTTGGCTCGCCTGAACCGATAATAGATCCATCTTTACCAACAACAACGTAAAAGGGGACTGCGGTAAAATTAAATTCTTTTTTTGCCTGTTCTTTTTCATCTATTTCCATCCAGATATGTGTTAAATTGGTCCAATCATTAGCTAAATCCGCAGCAACATCTTTATTTCCCGCACCTTGTGATAAAGCACAACTGATAAACATAATTTCAGGATGCTTTTCACTTTCCTCATTCAATTTTTCAAGAGCAGCTGGACATCTGGTGCATTTCGTGTGCCAAAAATCTATTACCATAGGTTTATTATTATTCTGTGCTTGTAACTCGCGTAACGATAAGACTGTGTCATTAGAAAGATAGCTTATTTTGATATCCATTTGTAAATGTCCGTGGAGTATATTTTACGAAAAAAATGGGAATAATAATTAGGATTTCCACGTCTTATTTTCCTCTATTTTTTTAAAAAGAAGTTTCTAATTTTTTAAAAAAACCGGATCATGATACAATCGTGTGATAGTATCATACGATAATGTTTAAATAGGAACATTTGGAGTGTGACGCGCTGTAAATAAGAAAAACTGTGTGAAACCTATTTTCGATGCTACAATAAATTTTTATTATCATTATAATTTCTCGGCTAGTATATACCGGTAAATTAATTCGACAAATACTTTGATACTCGATAATCTACATTGGTAAGTAAACATGGTAGGAAAACGACCGTCTGAACTTCCATACCGCCTTGTGCCGTGCAGGTTCTGTGCCAGACAGCAAGGGGCCTTTAATTACAGTAAGGTATAAAAATATACACTAACATATGATTTAAAGTAGCTTATACAAGCCCGGCGCAAACACCGGGTAC
>JACCDO012246247.1_pt1 | contig 22106 bp, 37 predicted proteins | sample 7446101 | NCBI WGS metagenome assembly JACCDO01 (sample SAMN15323440, study PRJNA562643) | freshwater metagenome | isolation source: river surface water | place: USA:Blue River Watershed | collected 2017-08-16
AAAAATTGAAAACACTTATGAAAGGGGTACCCCCCTCCCCCCCCTCCTTTGGCTCAAGAAGGGTACCCCCTCCCCCTGCCCGCCGTGTGACAATTGTCAAATCTAAAAAAAAATTGAAAGGAGGGGAGCCCTGAGAGAGAAGCCAGGGAAAAGAAGTAGAATCGAAGTACCCCCCCAGCATCCAAGCTATCCAAGCAAGCATGTCAAGCATCCAGAGCATCACCGAGTCGTTCAAGGGTCGCTCCATTGAGGAGCTTCTCACCATCATCAACGCCGCCTCAGCTGAGGCTAAGAAGGCGGCGAAGGTGGTTGCCAAGGCGCCGAAGGAGGTCAAGGAGAAGAAGGGAAGCATGCCGAAGGGCGTGAGCCCGCCGCAGCTGGACAAGCCCCGCAAGTGGGTCGACTTCGTCCTGAAGCGCTCCAACGAGGTTGGCTGGCCGGCCATCATCGTCAAGGGCACCGAGACGCTGCCGGCATCCGTTGAGCGCGACGGCAAGCACGTGTTCGAGGCGACGGGCAAGCCGCTGAATAACAAGCAGGCCATGTCGCTGTCCAAGCAGTACTGGTCGCGCAAGGAAGGCAAGGGCACTCGCGAGGACCTGTACGATGAGTTCGATGCTCAGTACGTGCCTCCTGAGCCGGCGGCTCCCAAGGAGGCCGCTGAGGAGTCGGACGCGGAGTCTGAGGCGGCCGTTAAGTCGCCCCCCAAGGAGAAGAAAGAGAAGAAGGCCGCCGCTCCGAAGAAGACGGAGGAGGAGAAGCAGGCCGAGAAGGATGCCAAAGCACTCGCCAAGGCCCAGGAGAAGGAGGCCGCGGCTCTCAAGAAGGTCCAGGAGAAGGAGGCTGCCGCGCTCGCCAAGGCCGCACAGCCAAAGCCCAAGAAGGTGGTCAAGAAGACCGAGGAGAAGGAGGAAGCGGTCCCGCCATTCGAGTTCGAGAACGATGGCTATGCGCATCCGTGGGACTTCAAGGGCAAGAAGTTCCTTCGCGACTTCGAGGGCAACATGTGGTTTCGCAATGAGGACGGCGAGTCAGCCGGCTGGGCCGGCAAGTATGACCCCGCGACCAAAAGCATTGATGCCTCGGCCGAGGAGCCCGAGTATGAGGACGAGGAGTAAAAAGAAGAAACAGTAGAAAAGAAGAAAACCAAAGAAACAATAGAAAATATAAACAAGAAGAAACAAGAAAAAGAAAAAAGGCAAAAAACCTTTTTTCTTTGAATATGTGTAATGACAAATAGTACTCTATCAAAAAAATTGAAGCCAGCACCTGGCAACAAGAGAAGCCAGGAAAAAGAAGTAGAATCGAAGTACCCCATCCAAGCCATCCATGTCAGCCATCCAATCCGCCATCCTGCCTGCCGAATCCCAAGAAGGAATCGACATCCCGCTTGTCTCCTGCAACGAATGCCACACCGTCTGGCGCTCGGTGGAGTGTGAGCGCTGCCCGCTCTGCGGGCAGAATGTTGGTGTCTCTTACATCCTTAGCAAGCAGCAGACCCGCATGCTATTGGGTGCTGTGAGCCTGCTCAATAAGGAACGCATCGCGCGCGCCTCAGAACACGAGACGTGGGCGTTCGGCGAAATTCTCCGCGAGAACGTGCCGTGGTACGAGGCAGATCGTCGTCGGACAATCCAAGCCTGCTACCAGGCGCTCCTCAAGGAGCGAGCTGCCCTTATTGTCGCAACACAGACGCGCAGACTTGAGTTCAAGAAGGTCACATTCGCGATGGGGTTCTTCAAGGAAGCGTACCTTCAAGCACCCGAGGACCCGATGATGTACAAACAGGAAGACGGAGAAGACCATCACTACGATTCCGATGTGGACGAGTGGTGGTAAAACCCAACGAAACACTCAAAAAATACAAGAAGCCCCACGAAACAATAGAAAACTCAAACTGACTAAAAAGAGAAGGAGGAAACCCCTCTTTTTCTTGTGGTTCATGGTATAAAAAATTGAAGCCACTTCTCATAGAAAAAGAAGACAGAGGGAACCGTAGTAGAAACGTAGTACCATCCACGCCATCCATGTCAACCACCACTGAACTCGTCATATCACTTCCGTCTTCCACGGATCCCTTCGAGGATTCCCACATTCTCGCGATCCTTCGCAATATGACAGGCCAGGAGTCATACTTGGCGGTCAAGAGAACGGCAATCGTCCACGATATACGCCATCACATCGCCCAAACGACATGGTTGGCTTTCAGCGATGTCCGTTTGATGCTGGACTACAACGAACTGAACGATCTCGATCGGATCTACACCATACAGCCCTTGTTGGAGGCGAAAGGCAACGTGATCGACATTCTCGTGGATATCCAAGAACTCCCTCCCTTGTGTTTCGACTGCCCCAACTGTGGCCGCGAATGCAACCTCTCGGACTGCGTGGAGTGGTCTGATGACCCTTCAGAGCGCTGCAACCATACCTCTCACTACTGCTGTTACGGGCAGTTTAATGCAATTCACGATGCGGCGTAATGAATAAACAAGTAGAAAATAGAAAAACAAATAAAAAGCAAGGACCACCTTGTTTTTATTTTTCTTCGAAATAAAAAAATTGAAGGCGATCGCTGGCTAGAAGAGAAGCCAGGGAAAAGAAGTAGAATCGAAGTACCACCAAGCATCCAAGCAGCCATGAATCCCAATGCCATCCCTTTCTTGCCCCTCAAGCGAACCTACACGGCCGCGTTTGAACCATACTTTGTCAACCCACTCGACTTGGCGATTGCGGCCCCGTTGGCGCCTATCAGCGATTTGACAGACGCAGACAAGGGACAACAGCAAGTCGAACCGCTTGGAAAACAAATCAGCTATCAGGAGCTCTTGGCGATGTCAATCTCCATGTCAGCTGCAGAGTTCGTACTACAGTAAACTCAATAAGAAGAGAAAAGAGAAAAAATAAAAAGAGAAAAGATAAAAGAGAAAAGAGAAAAAGAGAAAAAGAAAGAAAAAAGGCTCGCACCTTTTTTTCTTTAAAAAAATTGATGCGTTCTTCATCAAATAAGATTTGACGCGCCATTCATCCTAAGATGTCAACTGTATCAACATTTACATTTGGGGATGTGGCGGAGAATCACGCGCGCATGCAAAAAATCGGCACTCTTCACGACAAGGGATATTCCGTAGAACAATTACAGGCACTCGGCGAAAAACTCAAAGGGTTGGGTCTCACAACGAAATACGTGAGTTTGAGTGCGCATTGGACAGGCGAAGGAGCGGTGGAAGAAGCAGGAGTCCTTATCATTCGCAAAGGAGTCCAACATGTCCTTGGAACAGATGACACGATTCCTCTCCAAGAAGAACATCGCGATCTCGACGTGGATAAGAAAGCATTCATGAAGGGTCGTGTAGTGAACAAGCATGCTCGTTGGAACTTGTGTTTTGACGACGAAGATCAAGAACCTCAGTATGAGGATGGCAAAGGGCGTATTGTTGCGTATCGTCACATTCCATATACCCAACGAATCCGCGAAGTCATTGCGGAATGGACGGAGGATGAGTTATTGAAGGGTGAGGCAAATTACTACTATGATATATCGAAGTGCGGCATTGGTTATCACGGCGATGGAGAGCGTCGCAAGGTGTTTGCTGTACGAATTGGCGCATCAGAGAAAATGCCGTTGTATTATCAATGGTTTCAGAATTCAGAACCAGTCGGATATCGTATCAAATTAGTTCTAGGCGATGGTGATATGTATGTGATGAGTGAGAAGGCGGTTGGATTTGATTGGTTGAAGAAGAATACGCCGACATTGCGTCATGCATCGGGTACGGATAAATTCACGACGACGACTAAACAGTAAATAAAGAGAAAGAAAAAAGTGAAAATCATAAAAAAGAGAAAAGACATCCGTCTTTTTTCGCGTAAAAAAATTGAACCAGAGAGCCATTCGAGAGATGAGTTACCCATGGTGCTATCTTACATCACGAATATGATTTCCTTCCATCGACCGTGTTACAAAGATGGCGAAGTCGACGAGGAACTCGCCTTGCCGATACAGATGCCAGCATCGCCGTCATCTGTATCGGCATCCGCACCGACACATCATATCATATCCATTATGGATTTCATGCGCCATACGCGACACACGATATATACTCGAGAGCATCGCATTTCCATACCGAATACTTCAAAGCTCTAAGAATTCACGACGATAAAACATACAAAAGAAAGGCGACAGCCGTCTTTTTTATTGGTCTAGAAAAATTGATTTCGTATCATATACATATCAAGAAGACAATATAAAGGTAGTATCTAAAAAGACGAAAGAACTCGCACAGATGTTACATGTAAGATGTAAATAAACAATTAATCCTCTTTAGAAGAGAGTTGATTGGGTAATAGAACATGCTTAACGGCGATGCGATTTATTGCGACGAGACTTATGTTGGCGAGTCTTGTGACTGCGAGACTTGTGGCGACGAGACTTATGACGACGACCCGCCCCCTGTGTTGGTGGCACGGCAGCGTTGCGTACAATTGCGGCAATTCGTTCTGGCGACACCCCCACCGCATTATGGCGCACTAATCGAGGCACTCCTGCTGGCGATGCTACTGCTGGGACCGCAGCTGCAGCACTAGCAGCGCCTTCGTTTGGTGGTAATCGAGGTGTTAGAAATCCGTTCTCCTCTACTGGTGGAGCATTTACCATCTCTACATTGGGCTGTGTATCAGCACCCCCTTTTACTGAGCGACCACGTCGAGATTTGTTGCGGCAAGACATCGTTATACTATAGACGCAGATAAATATGACATGTACTTATTCCGTAGTTCTCGAAAAGTTCCACTTTAAAATTTGAAATCGGACTGTCTTCTATACAAAGACATATACCATGCAGACGATACGACTTACCCCCTTCAACGTCCAACAATATGTTGGATACAACATCGTATTCAATCACGGTGCGAATCAAATTGTAAAGCGAATAGAGCGTGTCTCCAATGGACGCAAAACGATCACCATCGACTATCCTGCGTTGCGAAACAACCTAGAAATTGTGACGAGAAAGGTGCGAGTCATTGTATAAGTGTCATTTGTCAAAGAATGAGGAAGAATAATAAATAGAAAGAAAAGGGGTAACCCTTTTTCTTATTCAAAATAAAAATTGAAGCAATTCACCGCCTAACTAGAAATCAACCCCAGCCTTCCATGAATTCCATCCAAGAAACGCAACTGCCGACTTCCACGAAGATCAACCGCCACTTCGTGTGTCCGCCGCCGCCACGCGGCCCTCAAGGTAGCCCATCCTTCACGTGGTCGGGTGCGACCTCTCCTGTCAACGAGACAACCTTCAGTTGGGGACCGCGGCCGACCTGGACTCTGCCGCCGCCTCGAAGCCGCTCAGGCGCGGATGCGCCTACTGGCGGTGAGCCGACGCACAGTTGGGCAGACCTTCAGCACTCTCCCGAGCCCGAGTCGCTCCGCCATTTGACGATGCCGATACAGCCAGCCGTTCTTCCCTCCCAACAGGCAGACGACATCATTCATCCAGACATTGGACACATTCTCATCCGCCAACGAGGCTCCTACTGGTGGGAGAAATCCCAAGCCAAACTGGAGCATCAGTTTTCGAGCGGCGAGCGCCAACCGGTACAAGGAGGCTTCTACGTCTTCTTGGAGGAGGAGCAGTCAGGCAACATTGTTCGCTTCGGAAACGTTCTTGCGGGGGCGTACTGGCGGATGCAGACCGTTGCGTTTCCCAAAGGACACCCTGACGCGGACGTGCCGCCCTACCAGATGATTGATGCTCGAGAGTAAACAAAAATAAGAAAATGTCAAGAAAAATAGAAAATAGAAAATAGAAAATAGAAAAACAAAAAAGAGGGGCGACCCTTCTTTTTTGTTTCAGAAATCTAAAATTATGATTAATGATGACGGCGTGAACGATGACGACGTGTTTTCTTTCGGCGATTAGTGCTGCGACGAGATTTTCTAGATCTTCCGCCGCCCCATCTGTCATTCCATGGACCTCGATTATACTTTTTCAACGCCTTGGCCGTCTTAAACCTCAGATCCATCGCGGCGTGAAACGCCTCTCTCAGCATCGGATTCTCTGGGTTCGCAATGTACACAGCGTGCGCCGCTTCCGACGCATCGTACGCTGCCTTTGCTGCCGCTCTTACTATTTCCTCATCAGACTGCTGCTTTGGAGCTTGGATGATTTTTCCAATCACACCACCAGATTGATTATTTCTCTTTCTGCTATTAATGCCACGACGAGATTTTCTAGATTTTCCGCCGCGCCATCTGTCGATGTGTGGGTCTCGATTCTTCTTCTGGCTCTCCTTATACGCACTTGTTACTTCCATATACCTAGCGTGATCCGCCGCCTCTTTTGCGGCCCTTTCCGCGGCTTCTGCCGCCAGTTCGGCGGAAGACTTCCTCGGTCCGCCGAACTCTTCCAGATATGCGGGGCGGAACGAGCGGGGTGCCTGCTGTGCAACGGATGCTTCCCATCTTGCCTCTGCCGCCAATCTTGCCTTTTTCTGGACATTTGAGTTTATGGCTGCTAATTGTTTTTCTACATTGTTCTTGCTCAGCCCATGCTTCTCCTCCGCATAGTATGCATATCCACGATTACGGTTAGGATGTGGAGGTAGAGACGGATGGGATTGGTTATTTTCCTCTTGCCGGATACTCATTATACTTTATACACAGATATTAACCGTAAGGTATTCCAAGACACCCATTTCAAACATCTAAAGTATCAGAGCATACTGAAACATAGAAATGTCCAGCAATCTCTTTCGTCTCATCGATGGTGTATTAACAGCACTCGTTAAGTCGTCATCTGGTAAGCCCAATATTTCATTGAATGCGGGAATACTATGTGCCACAGCTGGTATTCATTCGTTGTATGCGTATGGTACTTCGAATACGGAGGAGGTAACCATCGTGAATAAGTATCAAATAGACGCTCATGGCTTCACAAAATTTATGGTCCATGATAACAAAGGGCGTCATTATGAGGTAAATAACAGCTTTTGGTATTGGAAATGGGATAGCGTAGAAGATTGGGCGAACATCAAGAAAGGAGACTCTATCCGTGTGAAATATTATGGGATTCGTTCCCCATTGTTCGGCTTGTTTCCCAATATTGTGAAGTCTGAAATCTGCCCTCCCACGTCGAACTTTGTGTAAAATTGAAACTTATCACATAACAAAAAATAGCACAGCCATGCCACACCGTTACCCAACTCGACAACGAACAAAGGTCCACGATTCAATGTTACATGACTTGATGCGGTTGATGGATGAAATTGAAGAAGCCTCTACTCCCAAAATACGACTTCAAGCATGTATTGCTCTTTGTCAATATTTCACGGAGCATCTCAATATATTTACCTATTTTCCTCAATTGAAGCCCATTATGTGGGATAAAATGGTTGAAATAGAAAGAGGTGTTCTTGACGATTTACAAAAACTTCCCTCCATGCTCGAATCGAATAAAACATATGTCAATGACTTGCTAATAAAACGCTATCTACTAATTGAAGCCCTCTCTGCCATGGAGAATCTTCGTCTCACTTATTGGTAAAATAGAAACGCCACAAAAAAGAGCAATACAAATATCACAAGTATCACAAGTATAGGCGGGCTTTTTTCATGAAATTTGAATCGATACGTATAGTAACAAGTCGCATGTCCTATATGTCATATCGATCTCCTACTCCACGCCTGCCCGTGATCAATGAGGAGCAGGATATGTTACGATCAAATTCTGTATCACCCGTTCTAAACGCTCCGATTGTGATTCCACCCATTATCATTCCAGATTTACCGACAGACAAAGTACGTCCATATGCTCCCTATGCCCGACCAGTCATACATACGATGACAGTTGAGCCTAGTGCATATTCTTCTCCTCCCATCGTTCAAAAAGAAGAGCCGCGACCACGACTGCCGAATTGTCTGTGTGGATATACGAAAATCATAATGGGATATATAGGGTGTCCTATCATCTGTTCTGCCAGTTGCCTCGCAGGAACTGGTTATACAATATACCATGGTCTACGATGTAATTGTGACAATAATGATGCGTTGAACTATCGTGATACGTTTTGTACTAATTATGGATGTGGCACTGCCTATACGATATCATATCGGTTGATTGAAAGTGGCATGAGAGATATTCGTCCAACAGTCCAGCAAGATATGTTTCGGTAATAACTTGTTTAAGCAAAAGTAAACGTAAAAAGAGTTTCCTTTGCGCCAAGGGCATAAAGGAGACGCTTCGTCGTCTGTTTTTATTTACGATGAGTGCGATGCTTGCGCTGTGTTCGACGCTTGTGATGCTTGCGTTTGCGGGACCCACCTGTGGTTTTCACAAGAGCAAGAGGGTGAGTTTTTATATAGGTAATAGCGGCTGTATACATTTTCGTAGTTTCATCGACAATACGTTTCGCATCGTCATATGTCTCAATATAGTTAGGATATTTTTGTGTAACTTCAATTGCATGTTTCACTTTTTCGACGTGATCCGTTATATTATGTACTAGCTCGTTCAATTCGGGAGCTGTATGCCGATAGGCGTCAAATACAATTTTTGCAGCCCGTGGTCCTACAATAACATTATTAATATGACTCGGACACTCGCTAAGTTCGCAGGTAGGAGGGTCATCTTTAGTGCATTGGTCTAAACAACGTCGTATAGCACCCAGCTGAGTAAGCCCCCTCTCAAACAACATCAGCACCTCTCCCTTAGTTCTCGGCTTATCTTTCTTATCGTTGCTAGACCACATGTTTCTAATAGAATACGCTATTTATATATGAGTAGCTATACGTATTTGATTTCGAAAACTCCGTAACGTTTTTCCGCGCTCAGTCATCAAATCTGTAAAATTGACCTCATTCGTACATTAGTGTAATGGTTACCGACATGTTTCAATTGCCTATTCAACTACCTATTATAACATATCCTACACGTACATTTCGATGTGACAGATCGCATCAATATGCGAATCGTGCGTTTCAATCCCTTACGAAACAAACTACGCCACGCGCACGAGTATATGGGGGAATTCTTCGTACGATTCACATTGACCCAGCACAAGTGCGTTATTTATTGGTACAAGGTCGTTATTCTGGAAAGTGGTCATTTCCAAAAGGTCATTCGTATGAAGGAGAGGATCCCTTAACATGTGCTAAGCGTGAGATTGCAGAGGAAACAGGTCATGATACGCTCCCTGAACCTGTGGAATATATACGAATTGGATATGGTAATTATTATGTCTTTCTATGTCCTTCGATGTTTGTTCCTGTTCCACGTGATACGGGTGAAATCATGGCAGCAGAATGGTTTACAGTGGCTGAAATGGCACTACTTACGTTAAATGTAGATGTGAGCCGATTTCAAAAAAAACAATGGAAACAAATCACGATTGAAAGTTCGATTGTGTGCCATAATGTGGTTAAAATATAAAAGAAAGATAGTAGGATGTTACATGTCAAGACGGATGAAATCTACGGAAAAAATGACGTAGTGAATTCAAATGATTTACGGAAGCATATTGTGAGCATCGATTCGCGATTTCGTAATTCAAATATGGAACCCCCTACTGATTTTTCATATCGTTTTGCACATCCTTATAAAAATGTGATCAAAGCACGAGTGGCATCTGTTGAAATTCCGAACGGATTTTATCATTTCTCCAAGGTCAAAAAGAATACAATGTTTCGCATTGATGCGACAGATTATGTAGGGAATCGCCATTTTTTACAGGTCACCATTCCTGATGGGGATTATACGCCATGCGAACTGATCGAAACCATCCAGGAACAATTGAATGCGATTAGGGATATGTATGGACTATTTTTTAGAATCACGTATGATACGCGAAGTCGAAGGGTGACATTCACGCACGACGGTTCTGCGCCACCACCATGTCCACCTGGGCCGACCCATTGTCCTGTGACATTTGGACTAACGTTTGCCATGGTTGGTCTGGAAGATCGTTATTATGATTTTGGCTTAGGATACAATCTGGGATTTGCTGATCATTTCTATGCGGTAGAAGCGCCTTTCTCTATTACGAGCGAATCGCTTCTTACTGTAAAGCGTGATCAGTATTTCTTGTTGGCGATCGATGATTTTTATACGGTAGAACACAAAACAGACGAAACGTATATTCAGTGTTTGGCAAAAATCTTGATCAAACAAGATCCGAATGGGATCATTTTTGATGACGGATATACTGTTCTTTCGAATGATATTGTATTTCCGAGACCGATTGATTTGAAACAAGTGAAGATTCGTCTACTAGACATGTATGGCAATCCGATCGATCTTCATAATCTGAACTTTTCATTGTCTCTTGAAATCATGGAAGTCATGAATATTCAATTGTACGATAACTATCGTACGTACTTGTGGAATAAGGAGGAGCCACGGGCAGTAAGGAATACGAGTGGTTCATCGGCAGGCATTGCCCCTCCAGCAAAAAATTACAACTAGTGGGGACGTTACGCCGACGCAGTCGGCTACCTCTCTAAAGAGTCCGCATCCTGCGGATGCTTTACCCCACACCCCTGTACTGATGTAAACTCTTAAAATAAAAATTGAAATTCATCCAAACCATCACAAAAATCACCACCACTCTTCCAAGATGCCATTCGGTCGTATTCGCCAACCTGTCCAGCCTGTCCAAGCCCTTCCTCTTCCCCATGATGACTTCGATTATCTGGCTCAGCGATTCCAAGCGTATTATTACACACCAGATGGCACACGTCAGGTGATTTGTGTAGAATGGAACACACGTCAGCATCGTGCAATCTTTCGAGATGGAAATCATCGGTATTCCACGGTGGATGTAGGACGTGAATTCCAAATTACCTTGCGGGAGGTATTAGAGTTATATGGTATCATCATCTACGAGATCGAATTGGAAGACGTACGTGAACGTAACATTCTAGATATTAATGCGTTATTGGACCAATCGGTGGAGGACATGGAGCCACTAGGCGGTTCCATTTGGTCTTCGCCTGCTGCCCCCATACAAGAGGCATTGTATCAGCCAGAGATTGAAGCAGCAGGATAAAGATGTTAGAAACCCTAAAATTGAAAAGAAACCGAGGAGAGAAAGAAACCACAACCATGTCTGACACTCGAGAACGAACCAATTCCACACACGAAGCCTATTTGAAACGAGTCGTGATTCCTCCAATCATGATTCCTCCACCCACACCTCAGCAGCAAGCGATAAGAGCACCAATACACTCTCCACGACCTACCATACAAGTGCATCACCAGCAAGCGCCACAACGAATCATACCAAGAATAGAAAAACGAACGACTCGTGCGCCTGATAATAACCAACCAACAGGTGCCAAAGGATGTCTCTGTGGGTGTGCGAAAATCACAGCAGGATATCTCATGTGTCCTTTCATTTGTCCAATGAGTTGTATCGCAGGAGCATGTCGTGGTTTATATCATGCTGTTACATGCGATAAATATAATGACGGAACCGACCCACATCGATTGTGTACATGGTTTGGATGCTATAATGCGTGTATCATATCAAGTACGTGGATCGAAGAGGGTGTAGCGGATATGCGAAGAAAACCACATGTAGAAACGGAGATGGTACGTTAATATTCATACAAAATATTACCTATTTTTCGTATGAATACATCCGTTGGAATTATTGATCCGACGACTTTTCTTTCGGAGTGTTAAGATTTCGTGTTTTCGGCCAATTGTTGCCACATTGTGATTTTTTAGTGGGGGTTTTCCCTATGTCTTCCATATCGGGTAACCAATTGGCACATATGCGGCATAATGGATGAGGCATACCTGAAGCGGCATTTGTAGTAGCAAGACTGGGATCAGGCCACCAATTGGAACATAATTCTCTAGCACGTTCGGGACTATCTGGTGACTTATTTGGGAGTGACATGATCTTACTGAAGATCTCCTTCGCACTCATTATTAAGTTCTTTGATTAAAATTGATGTGGATTCATACACAAAAAAGGGTAAGATGTACAAAGATATGATGAACCTTGTATGTATGGTGTGTATTTATGCTATTTATAGGGCAACCGGTGTACAGACTGCAAACAGTATGGTTGATATTATAGAGTCGTGTAAAACACTTATTATGGTTTATACGATGATATACATCTATGCTCATCAGTTTCCCTATCGCGAAATGTCAATCCTTGCGAACTGTTTATTGGGGTATCTATTCGGACGCATGCTTATCTATTACAAAGATCATTAGAATAATATCACACTTATATTATTTTTTATTAGGAAATGGCACTGTCATATAATCATCATGTAACATGAGAATTCCGCTCAAATAGGCAGCGGCGTCACTCTTTACGCGATAATCATCTTTCTGTAACATGGATTTCGCGGTATTAAAACAAGCATTCGGTATCTTTTTTGCTTGATAGGCAATCCATGTCTCAAACGCAGAGGTATCATACATCGTCAACGTGCGAGGATTAATGATACGCAACGCAGCACTGATGTGACTGTAATCGATGGTACGTGAACCTGTTGTGCTGGTAATAATTTTCACGATTCGAATGAGGTTATCAATATCTAGATCAGACATATGATAATATGTGATTTTTATTTTAAGTCAAACACTATAATAGAGGATATAGGACTCCATAAAATTGAAAAGAATGTGGGCGAGGGGGTGAAGTTACTCACTATGGAAATTGTTCTAGAACGCATTCGTAACTGTATCGACGGGAGACTTAAGATTGATAATCTACAACTTACCGAGCTTCCTCCTCTTCCCAATCATCTGATTTATCTAAATTGTGCTTTCAATCAGTTAACATCACTTCCGCCTCTCCCACCATCATTGGAGGAGCTTCAGTGTATGGGTAACGAGTTGAACTCTCTTCCTTCTCTTCCTTCCACTCTTCTGAGGCTGTCCTGTCATTCAAATCGATTGTCATCCCTTCCAGAGCTTCCTCCTTCTTTGACATTTCTCAAATGCGATAATAATGAAATAACGTCACTTCCTCCTCTTCCCACATCATTGGTAGTATTAACGTGTCGTTCAAATCAATTAACCTCACTTCCAGAACTTCCTGATTCATTGACGGATATGATCTGTCACCATAATCAACTAACCTCTCTGCCAAATCTCCCTTCTACCTTTCGGTCTCTTGTGTGTTCTCATAATCGTTTGACATCACTTCCAGAGTTCCCTTTGACGTTAACGGATTGTATTTGTATACATAATCAGCTAACGGCTCTTCCTCCTCTTCCATCGCAACTGTTTCTTCTTGCATGTTGTCATAATGAATTAACTTCTCTTCCAACTCTTCCAGAACATCTTCATGTATTGATGTGTATTACGAATCGCCTCACTTCTCTTCCTGAACTTCCAGACTCTCTTCAATATCTAGATTGTAGTACGAATCACATCCGAATCATTCCATCTCTTCCTACAGGGCTTGTTACACTGGGATGTGAAAAGAATCCATTGGAGACATTGCCTGAACTTCCTCTAAGCCTTACAGGGCTAACATGCGAGCTACCCATCTATGCCTGCGCTTTAGAATTATCACACATGACTCCAGAGATAGTTCAGACTCTGAATAAAGATATTCAGGCATGGACAAACGATTTGATTCAAGAAAGTAAGGAGCGTTCTCTTAAGAAGTGTAAAGAATACAAAGAGGAAATCATGATGAAAGTGTGGCATCCTTCTCGTGTGGAAAAACTGTTGGAAATGGGGTATGATATAGAGGATATGTAGGAGCTTTTTAAAAAAAAGCTCGCAAAAAAAATAAAAAGATGGAGGTTTGTACATCTTACATCCTAATATAAAGTGATGCCATGAACTGAAATAAGAATGAAAGTCCCATCGATTCCCAAAGAGTTATTACATATCATATTAGAATTTGACGGAAGAATAAAATATAGAAATGGTAAATATGTAAATATCATACACAAACATGATGAAAGATATGATATGATTACACCACTGATCAGTAAGAAGATAGAAATATTAAAAACGATAAACATAGACGGTGACAGTTTTTATTTTGAATTTAGGTTTAATGAATATGATGATATGGGGTTATGTTATGATGTGGGATTTAACGCACCTGATCGATTTGAAATATGTTACGTTGATCTAAGAGATGGTTGGAAACAGGTGAGAACATATTTATAAAGAGTGAGGGTTGTGGGTAAACAGAGTAAAAAATGTCTCCACATAAAAATTGAAAAGAATGACGTGATATATGTAAGTTACCCATCATGGAGATAGCATTACAACGTATTCAAGAGTGTGTAAACGGGAGACTAGATCTCTCTCGTTTACATCTGACAGAACTTCCTCCTCTTCCTGACGGGTTGATTGAGCTGTACTGTGATCAAAATCAATTGACATCTCTTCCTCCTCTTCCTGACGGACTGATTGTGCTACGATGCACCACGAATCATTTGACCTCCCTTCCAGAACTTCCTTCCTCTCTTCGAGAACTTTTGTGTACTGGTAATCGATTGACATTTATCCCGTCACTTCCTTCCTCGTTAATCACGTTTACGTGCCAATTCAACCGATTGACAACTCTTCCTCCTCTTCCCACTTCTATTAATCTCATATTAGCTGACTTTAATTATATGACATCACTTCCAGAACTTCCTCCCTCTCTTACCTATATTTCATGCTCTGGGAATGATTTGACCACCCTTCCTTCTCTTCCGCACGGACTTGAAAAGTTGTATTGTTCTAACAATCCATTGGAGTCTCTACCTGAGCTTCCTTCTACTCTATCAGGACTCGCATGTGTACTACCTCACAACGATCAAATATTCGTATCGAATGAATTGACTCCTGAAATTGTACAACAGCTGAATGATGTATGGATGGAGCCTCAAAGAAAAGATCGTTGTATGGAACGATGCGCGATATACAAAGAAGAAATCATGATGACAGTGTGGCATCCTAAACGGGTGGAGAAGCTACTTGAGATGGGATATGATATAGAAGATATGTAAGAGCTTTTTAGAAAGCGGCTTTGCCGCGACACGACCAAAGGTCGTTTAAAGCTCGCAAAAAGAAGAATAAACATGAGCAACCGCTCTATTTTTGATAAAAAAATTGAAACCAGAAACAGCATGGGGTAAGTTACTTCCCATTTCAAGTAATCCATGGAAATTGCCCTTGAACGCATTCGCAACTGTGTCAACGGGAGATTAGATCTCTCCCGTTTGGAGCTGACAGAGCTTCCTCCTCTTCCTGAAGGGCTGATTGAGCTAGACTGTGATCAAAATAAATTGACTTTCCTTCCTCCTCTTCCTGAAGGGCTGATTGTGCTACGATGCTGCTCGAATCAATTGACTTCCCTTCCATCACTTCCTTCTTCTATTCAGGAACTTTCGTGTAGTCGTAATCGATTGACATTTCTTCCATCACTTCCTATCTCGTTGACATATATAGGATGTATGTTTAATCAATTGACAACTCTTCCTACTCTTCCCACTTCTCTTGAACACATATTAGCTGACTTTAATCAACTAACAGCACTTCCAGAACTCCCTCCATGTCTTACCTATATTGCGTGTTCTGGGAATGATTTGACCTCCCTTCCTTCTCTTCCGCACGGACTTGAAACGTTGTATTGCTCTCATAATTCATTGGAGACTCTGCCTACGCTTCCTTCTACTCTATCAGGACTAGCAAGCATATTACCTCACAACGGCCAAATATTTATATCCAATCATTTGAACCCTGAATGGATTCAACACCTTAATCACGAGAATCAAAAATGGATGGAGTCTCAGAGCAAAGAACGCTGTATGAAACGCTGTTCCAGCTATTATGAAGAACTAATGCATAATCGCTGGAATCCTGATCGTGTGATGAAATGTCGAGAGATGGGGTATATGATAGGAGATATGTAAGGAGCTATTAGAAAGTTCACAAAAATATTCTTAGAGCTTTTAAACGGCCAAAGGTCATTTAGAACTCGCAAAAAGACAATAAATAGACAAAATTAAAAAGGAGCAACTGCTCTTTTTTGATAAAAAAAATTGAAGAGAGAAATGGCGTGGGAATAAGTCACTTCCCATTCCAAGTTATCCACGCCATCCATGGAAATCGCTCTTGAACGCATTCGCAACTGTGTCGACGGAGAAGTTGATCTCAGCATGCTGGGACTGACAGAACTCCCTCCTCTTCCTGAGGGCCTGGAATATTTGACTTGTTCTTTCAATCGATTGACATCCCTCCCAGAGCTTCCCCAATCACTTCGCACGCTCTATTGTGATCACAATCAATTGACATCACTGCCAACTCTTCCTTCCTTGGATTATCTTCATTGCAATATGAATCAGCTGACATCTCTTCCAGCACTTCCTGCTTCCTTGGTGACCCTCATCTGTCATACGAACCGATTGACATCCCTGCCAGCGCTTCCTTCTACCTTGGATATTCTTCGTTGTGGCAACAATCAATTGACCTCCCTTCCTACGCTCCCATCCATCATGTTTACCATCAGTTGTTACTGTAATCCACTGACCACCCTTCCCACTCTGCCTCTTGAATTGGAGGAATTGACGTGCTACAGTTCTACCTTGACCTCCCTTCCCACTCTTCCTCCCAATCTTCGCCGACTGATCTGTCTTGGGAATCCATTGGAGACATTGCCAGAGCTTCCTTCTACTCTACAACAACTGAGGGCTGAACTGCCGATATACTATGAGGAGGCCAAGGAACTCCAACACGGGGGTCGAATGATATACGATGGGTTGTGGCCAGACATGGTAGCGGCTGTCAATTCCATGGTCGTTCGCGCAGCGGCGTATGCGAATCAAGAAAGCAAAGAACGTTGCACCACACGCTGCACAACATACAAAGAACAAATCATGATGAAGGCGTGGCACCCTTCTCGTGTGGAGATGCTTCTTGAGATGGGATATGATATAGAAGATATGTAAGGAGCTTTTTATAAAGCGGCTTTGCCGTGACACGACCAAAGGTCGTTTAAATCTCGCAAAAAGAAGAATAAAACAAGAGCAACCGCTCTATTTTTATTGATAAAAAAATTGAAACGAGAATCAGCCATGTAATACATCACATCCAAATCCACGCCATCCATGGAAATCGCTCTTGAACGCATTCGCAACTGCCTCGACGGAGAACTCGATATCAGCGGTCTGGGGCTGACAGAACTCCCTCCTATCCCTGAGGGCATTACCATGCTGAGGTGTTCGCACAATCCACTGACCAAGTTGCCTCTACTTCCTTCTACCTTGGAGGAACTGTTTTGCCACAACAATCAACTGACCTCTCTTCCAGTGCTCCCTCCTTCCTTGACTTTCATAATATGCAGCAACAATATGCTGACTTCTCTTCCAGTGCTCCCTCCTTCCTTATTCTCTATCTACTGCAATACAAATCAGTTGACTTCCCTGCCCGATCTTCCTCCTTCCTTGCATATTCTTCGCTGCTACAACAATCGTCTGACCTCCCTTCCCACTCTTCCTGTTTCCATGGTCAGCATCAATTGCTACTGCAATCCGCTGACTTGTCTTCCCACTCTTCCTCTTCAAATGGAGGAACTGACATGCTACTGCTGTACCTTGACCTCCATTCCCACTCTTCCTACCAATCTTCGCCGACTGAACTGTCTCGGGAATCCATTGGAGACATTGCCAGAGCTTCCTTCTACATTGGAGTGTCTGAAGGCGACACTGCCGTGGATCGAGTCTCTGGAGGAGGATACATGTATGGGAGGTCCACAGATGTACCCTGCATTGTGGCCAGATATGGTGGAGTCTGTCAATGAAGGGGTGAGAAATGCGGCGGCGTTGACCCATCGAGAAAGCAAAAGACGTTGTAACAAACGCTGTGCGATCTACAAAGAACAAATCATGATGAAAGCATGGCACCCTTCTCGTATAGAGAAACTGCTCGAGATGGGGTATGATATGGAGGATATGTAATACTTTTGGCACTTCACAATAAAACGCTCAAAATGAAACAAAAATTAAGAAAGATAAAAACCGATCTTTTTAATGAAAATTGATTAAAAATATAGATTAAAGTAGGTTATATACGATCATGGAAATCGCTTTAGAACGCATTCGCAATATTACAGATGGGAAACTTGATCTGACCAATTTGGGGCTGACTGAACTTCCTCTTCTTCCCGACGATCTTGTTCATTTAGATTGTTCGTTCAATCAATTGACTTCTTTACCATCTCTTCCACTTTCATTAGAGGGACTTCGTTGCTTTAATAATCAATTAACTTCTCTTCCAGCACTTCCTCATTCATTGAACAAACTCAAATGTTGCAGTAATCAGTTGACATCACTTCCAGAACTTCCCCTTTCATTGATGGAACTTATTTGTACCAATAATCAATTGACTTCTCTTCCTTCTCTTGCTAATAATATTCATCGAATTCATTGTTATGATAATCAATTGGTATCACTTCCAGAACTTCCTCTCTCATTAGTGGAACTTCGGTGCTTCAATAATCGATTAACATCTCTTCCTTTGCTTCCTAATCAACTTCGTGCGTTGAACTGTAATCAGAATTGTCTAATCTCTCTTCCTCCTCTTCCTAATCAACTTCGTGCGTTGAACTGTACTGGGAATTATCTAACCTCTCTTCCAGAACTCCCCCTTTCATTAGAGGAGATTCAATGTTTCAATAATCAATTGATATCTCTTCCAGAACTTCCTACTGGTCTTCGTATATTGAACTGTAATGGGAATCGTCTAACATCTCTTCCTGTTCTTCCTGAAGGACTTCTTTCATTAAATTATAATGATAATCCACTGGAGATATTACCAGCTCTTCCTGGCGGTCTTTTATGAAGAAGTGCGAGTTATCATTTAATACATAAATAAATAATGTAGGAATGAAATTACTCTATTTTTGATTGAAAATTGATGAAAATAACGATTGTAATATAAATCATCCATGGACGTCGCATTAGAACGTATCCGCAACTGTACTAATAAGAGGCTTGATCTTAGTAAATTAAGACTTGTTGTTCTCCCACCTCTTCCTGATGATCTCATTGAATTAAATTGTTCATTCAATGAGCTAATCTCTCTTCCAGAACTTCCTCGTTCATTGGAAAAGCTTCATTGTATCAATAATTATTTGACATCCATGCCACCGCTTCCTCCGTCACTTCAGCAGCTTCATTGTGATGGCAATCGATTGACATCCCTTCCAGATCTTCCTCCTTCGCTTATCGTGTTCAATTGTCAACATAATGAATTCACATCACTTCCAGAACTCCCTCTTTCGTTGACACATCTTATGTGTTATTATAATCATTTGACATCATTGCCGACACTTCCTTCATCACTTGTGTTGATTGATTGTCATGAAAATAAATTAACAGCGCTTCCAGAACTTCCTTCGTTACTTGAGTCGGTTGATTGCCATAACAATAAATTGACAACACTTCCAAAACTTCCTACTTCATTAAAATATCTTACTTGTTCCAAGAATAATTTGTCATCATTGCCAGAACTTCCCTCTGTACTTATGTCGATTAAGTGTGATGATAATAAATTACTATCACTTCCAAAACTCCCCTATTCATTAGTATATATCTGGTGTCATTATAATTACTTGACATCGTTGCCATCGCTTCCTTCATCGCTTATATTGATTGATTGTAATAACAATGAATTAACATCACTCCCAAAACTACCCCATTCATTGGATACTCTTGATTGTAATAATAATCAATTAAAATCTCTTCCATCACTTCCTCATCGTATTGGAATGGTAAACTGTGCTAATAATCGTCTGACCTCTCTTCCTAATCTTCCCGCTTCTCTTATATGTATAAACTGTGATTCGAATCATATTTCAACACTCCCACCTCTTCCTGAAAAGCTTATTTCATTAAGTTGTAGGACAAATCCATTTGATACATTTCCAGAACTTCCTCTTGATCTTTTAAGACTTGTATATGATATGTGTATTGATAAAAAATCAATAGAATGTATTGATTTAACTTCAGACAGGGTTCGACGAATTAATAAAGAGATCCAAGAATGGATGCTTCTTCAAAGCAAAGAACGATCCGTCGAACGCTGTAAATTGTACAAAGAACAAATCATGATGAAGGTGTGGCATCCTTCTCGCATCGAGAAATTATTAGAAATGGGGTATGATGTGGAGGATATGTAAAGAGAAACCAAAAACAAATAATATAAATCCGCATGTCATACTAGAAAATAGCATACATATGAGCGAACCTGATGCTGATTTTTCATACGGAATTCTTCCTGAACATCTCAAGTATATTTCTCTACGCGCTGATTCTATACGAGCACGCGGATGTACCTGGATAGTCAATGGAGACTATTGTAAAATGCCATGTGCTCCCTTCATTTTTGTGTGTCATGAACACAAAGATATTCCTGATTTCCCTCGACACATTTATGCAACTTCCTCCACATGTCAAAGGCGAAAATCGCACATCAAAGATCAAACGTAGCCGTCCAACAGACATCCTTATTTTCTCCAGGGTATCCAACAGGATTCATCCAGACCTTGGTATTTTCAATCGTTTTCTGTACAGGAGAATGAGAATGACCGCAAATCCAGTGATGAATCGTATAGTCGCGAAAGAGGTAATCCAGATTTGTGGCGAACAAGTGATTCATTCCACTATCTTTGTATTGCGGTGCGATGAGTTGGAAAGAGGGTAGATGATGAGTAAGAACAAGAACGGTAGAACCATCGTGTTTATGTTTTTGTAATTCATCTTTCAAGAAAAGGAGCGATGTTTCATGTAGTCGCTCCATATATCCGCACATACTCATGTCATGAATCTTTTTGAAATCATTATATTGGTACATATCGTCTCGTTCGGGTTCACCACCCGTCCACAGAGTAGTTCCTATCACATTCAGATTATATTCAGGGATATAGAACGATGAATTGGATAGGAAATGAACATTACGAAAATGCTTACAGGCCTCTGTGATTTTTTCATTTGTAGTTTGAATTGTTTTCTGAGGATGGGTTGCTGTTCTATAATATTCATGGTTTCCTGCGATAACAAAGACATATTTGTAGAGAGGGCTACAATAGGCCAGAAAGCCAAAATAAAGTTCTAATTCAGGATAACCGATATCTCCTGCGAGACAAAGGATATCGCCCCCTTTTAGATTAATTCCATAGGGGATTGTTCTTTTATAGAATTCTAAGTGAATGTCGCTCAGATAGGTAACAGTAGGCATGTCTAATCTATCACATCGTTATCTATTTATATTCAATTTTCTCAAAAATTGACCTATATTTCATGGCAGAATAAAGGTATCCTGCCATGAAATTCATTCGTCTCACAAAAATGCTCATCAATCCGGCCGCGATTCGCACCATTACCCTATCGGATACACGATACATCATCCATTTTATGCCAGAACGTTTTCAAGGACACATGCTTTTCGGATCAGGCGTAGTGGCAAGTTATAGCGCAGAGGTTATAGTCGATAAGGAGAAGAACTCCATAGATTATCGGATGCTAGAGTCCTGGCTCAGTAAAAATATGTAAAGAAAAGTAGATTATATTTATATTTATATTTTTATTTTTGGTGTATGGAATAAATGATCCGATGAGATTATAGAAAAACATTTTGATTGCATGAGAACATATCTTGATAGGAGTTTTTATGAAGAGCTGGATCTTTACCGTTTAGTTTGACATCGATGCGATTGATCAGTTTGACGTGATAGATGACAGAGTATGGAGGTATGGAATAGGTGATGCCATTCATGAATGCGAGAGCGAATTTATCACCGATGACGTCGTGTTCTGGTGGATGATAACCGTTGAATGATCTAGCGAATCCATAGACTCCAGTTAGAATGCAATAGGATACGAGTTTGTTTTGTTTGATAAAGTGTGCTGCCATTATTATTTAATATAAGTGATGTCTTTAATTCGTTTATACATTTATACAATGAAATTATGTGTATATAATTGCGCGGAAGAGTATGGAGAAAGAAGCGCACGATGTATGGTCGAGCGAAGTATCATGTGCATCAGACGGAGGGTATGCGTAAATCGATGAGGTTGTATGGTGAATTTTTGAGGGGGTTGAATCGTACAAAAAAGAGGGTGAGAGGGTAAATGA
>JACCDO011108302.1_pt1 | contig 22102 bp, 4 predicted proteins | sample 7446101 | NCBI WGS metagenome assembly JACCDO01 (sample SAMN15323440, study PRJNA562643) | freshwater metagenome | isolation source: river surface water | place: USA:Blue River Watershed | collected 2017-08-16
CTTTGCCATTTGAATTTCTACTAATATTCCTTTTATATTTTGAAATTAATTTTTTTTTAAATTTTTTATAAGAATTATAATGGTTAATATTCATTATAATTTATGTATATAAAAAAACAAAATTTATCTATTTATAACATAAGAAAAAACACAAGGAATTAAATAATCAGGTTCAACACCAAATGTTATATTATGTAATTCTCTAATAGAACCATCTGGTGTATAACACATCCATTTTTCATGTTGATATTGTCTTTTAGTGAATAGAACATATTGAAGTGAATTATTAATACATATAATATCATTAATTACATAATTAACACCTTCAAAATCGATATTTTCATAGGTAGATAAAGGTACTGAAGGAACAATTATTAAGTCTCCACGACTATTTGATTCAAAAATATCAATACCAATAATAAGAACTTTTGGCATTAGTTTACGTGGATTAATAATAATATTAAAATCATCATAAAGTTTATATTGTTCTGATCCTAATAATTCATCATTAGATAAAACCCCAGAATCAAATACATGATCTAATAATAATTGTTGAACTGAATATGTAATAAAATGTCCAGATTTATTATCTTTTTTTTTAATGTCAAAGAACAAATTGGTATCCATTACTTCATTTATTTTAAACATATCATATTGTCTATAATAATTAATATTGATTGAATATAATGATTTGATAGAAGTAAAACCCATACATAATCCCAAAGTTGATAAGGATTCTACAATATTATTAATATAAAGTAAAATATTTACAATATTAGACTGAGAATCATTATTAAATTTAAGTTGTGAATTAGGATGAATAATTAAATTTTCAATGTATAAAAAATTATCAGGACCAATTTTAATTTGAATATTAAAAAAGTTAATAATTTTTTGGATAGTAATAACTTTATCACTATCATGGTGATAATTTTCTTGAAATGATTTATAAACCTGATTTAAATATACTAGGATATCTGAAATATCTTCAACAGATAAACCAAAATATTCCTCAAATTGTTCAGGTCTAATATTTTCAACTTTAGACCAAGTACCATTAGTTTGATTATAAATATGTTTAATTGAATTGGGTGAAAATTTTGAAGAGTCAATTTGTGAAAATCTAAAATTTAATGAGTTAGAAGATAATGATGAGTTTGATGCAGATGAACTAGAATGTAAAGAAGATTCCGAAATTCCAGGAATATAAGTTATGGTTTCAGGTTTTTTAGTAATTAAAATCGAATTTAATAGAATTGGTCTAATATAATGTATCAATGGTATTAAAGTATGTTCATAACCAACAAAAATTGGTAATTCTTTATTAATTTGATAATATTGCATATCATTTAATGGTATCATACAACCATTATTTTTTTCTTCCAATCTTTGTAAATATTTATCATTAAAACCGTTTTTAATAGTTTTATTAAAAAAAATATATACAGAACCACGTTCATAATTTATTAAAGACTCAGTATAATTATTTAATAAAAAAGGGTAACCAATTAAATTTCGTGCACCAATTTGTTTTAATTTATTAATATTAAATTCAATTATTTGTTCAGTAGTATAAGTAGGTTCGACTGTTTCAATAGGTTCGACTGTACTAACAAGTTCTACTTTTTCAACAGGTTCTACTTTTTCAACAGGTTCTACTTTTTCAACAGGTTCTACTTTTTCAACAGGTTGAACAGTTTGTAATTGTGAATCAAAAGTATTAATAAGTTTTTGTAAATTAGGATCAGTACTAATAATTTTTTTAGTTGATAATAAATCAATACTTTTGAGATCAAGTTGTTTATAATTAATTAAATTTTCACTAATTAGTCTTGTATTTATCCTTCGAGTTTTAACAATATTATCGATAATATCAATTAACATATTAACTTGTTCGATTGTCCAAAATTGCCCAATTTTATCAATATTGTTTAGTCCATAAACACAATTATTGGTCTTATCAATATTAAATGTGATATTTGATTTATCATTAATAGTAATATTAAAATTTGATTCAGAACCATTAATTTGATTTATAATTAAACCAGGAAGATGTTTAGAATATTGTGAAGTTTGTGATGTTTGAATAATCTCAGGGATAATAGATAATAAATCAGGTAAATCAAGACAAAATTGAAAATTTATAGATGAAAGAAAATATTCATTTGACATATTTTATATTTAATAGATAAATATAAAATATTTAATTAAATAATTATTTAGATGAGCATATATTATCAGAAAATTTTGGTAAGTCATTAATAATTTTATAACAAATATTCCAATAAGAGTTAATTGTTTTAAATAATTCTTGTAATTTTCCAATATCAAATCTGTCTAAATCTGTTATATTGTTTTTAATAAAAATATTATTTAAAATTGTGTTCATAGAGTGTGGAAAGTTAACAGGATCATTAATAAAAAGAATAATATCATCAATATATTTATAAATTTTACTTGTAACACAATTAGTTAAATTTCTTAAAGTAATATCTCGAATAGGTTCAAAATTATAAATAGTACTATTAGGTATTTTTACAATATCAATTCCTGTATAAAAATGTGGGTTATCAATAATAAATTTAAAAATAGAAATTGAATAGAAAAATGATTTAATATCAAGTTTTCCCATCATACTTTTAACAGAATATTTATCAAAATATTTATTGGTATATTGAGTTGTAGGATTATTAGCATAAAAAAATAAACTTAACCATAATTTAAGATAATTTGGTTCAGGAGATAATTCAAGTGCATTAATATGTCCTCCATGAAAATTATTTATAATATATTTGTTAGAATAATAAAAAAGTTTAGGTACCCAATTTTCATTCGAACCATATAAATTATTAAATCTATATAAATGATCAAAAGATTTAATTAAATCAGTGTTTGTCAAAGTTTTGTCAAAAAGTTTTAATCTAATAAGTAATCTTTGAGTTTCTAAATTATAAATATATTGTGGATCATTAAAAATTTGATCATCATTAATATCAGAATAGAATAGTATATTTTTTCCTCTTAAGAATATTTTGATTTTATAATCGGGATTTGATTGTGAAAATTCGATAATTTTAAATATTTCAAATCTTTTAATAATGATAAAATGATCAATTAAAAATATGTCAGATGTATTTTTTTTATAAATTTCTACCCAACCAACTTCAACACCACATGAAATATTATTTTTAAAAATATAAGGGAAAATTGATCTAAACATTAAATTTTTAACATTGGCAAAGCTTTCCATACCATAAGGATTATATTGTTTATCTTTAGAATTGGTTTTAATATAATTTTTGAGTATTGTATTAATTTTATTATCAGGGATTGATTCAAAATTGTATAAATAAAATTTAGGTTTATTATCATTAGAACTACCACTATTTTGTCTAATAACTGGGGGCAATGTTTTAAGCATTTTTTCCTGTCTATATTTGCTATTATCTTCAGATGTTAAAATATGATTAGTCATATCGTATTCTATACCAATAGTATTATAAAAGTTTCCATTAACATTTGGAGGAGTATTAAAATAATTATCAACCCGAACAGAAGTGTATTTGTAAATTATAGAAATAAAATCATCTATTCTTCGAGTTTTATCAACTAGTTCTATAGTATTTGTCGATAGATTACTTGATTGACTTGATGATTGGCTAGATGATTGGGTTTGTTGGTTAACTTCTACTTGTGATGAAGAATTATCTACAACATCTGAACCAATTTCATCATTTAATTGGTTAATTAAATCTTTACAAGATTTATTTTCTATAAGAGTTGATACATATTTAAATTCGAATTTAGAAAATTGAATAAGATTCATTTTAATACTAGAATAATTTGAACAATCTAATAAATGACAATCAATATAAATAGGTTGTTCATAAATACTTGAATTTAAGTAAATAAATTTATTACCGGTAGGGCTTTGATTCAAATTATACATATTTTTTGATTCAAAATAATTTCTGTACAAGGTAAGTATATTTTGTTTATTAAATAATGGTTTTTGTAATTCATTATAGTTAATTTCATTACTTATTAAAAAGTTTAATAAGTTAACAACTATATTAATTTTAGGAGAACTATCATTAGTTTTGTTTAATAAATTATAAATATTAGGTTTAACAATAAAATCGACAGTTTGTCCACGATTAATATTTCTCATACGATAAATACCTTGTGCAACATCTCTAAATCTATTAAAAGAACTGACAGTAACTAATCCTTTAGCTAAAGGATAAATTTTCATATCAATTCCGGTAATATGAGCCTGATCATAAAAGTAGAATCTGTTAATTAAAGGTATACTTAAATTTTTATAATTAATAATTCTGTCCTCAATATCTAAAGCGAGTTTTTCAGATTTTTCATTGATAAAAACAACACATTTAAACTTATCTGTTAATCTCAAAATTTTAATATAAATCATAATTGTTTTAGCAATATCTAAACTAGTGTTATTAATAAAGAACGATCCTACATCAATAATAACATGATAATTAGTTAAAGCTTCTCTATAAAACCCACACATATCAGTAAATTTATGTACAAGATTATAATTTTGTTCAAGACCCAAAATACTTGAGACAACAGCACCATCACCACCAGGTTGTCTAGCAATTTCTTGACTCATTCCATAATTATGACCATTATAATCAATTTCTTGAGGTATATATATAAAAGGAGTACCAGTAAAACCGATTCTATTAGGACAGTATCTAGATGAGAGAATATCAACAAAAGAAATATTTTTTACGAATCTAATAATTTTAATAAATCTAGTAAGAACAATCTCGATTAAATACATTTGAAGATAATTATGTTTAAAATTTTGCATAATAATATGTGTGTCATCAGAATCGAATGAAATAATATTATTTTTTTGTGTAATAGGTTTAGGATAGGTAATTCCATTAATTAAAGTATTATAATATTGAGTACCAAGATTAAGATCAGCAGTTTTTTCATCGAAACTATCATATACTTCGTAAACATGATTTAAAAAAAGCTGAATATCAACATTTCTAATACGATTAACAGTTTCATCTAAATAAGAAATGATAGTTAAGGCAATATTAAACAAAGAATCAGTAAATTCAGATTTTTTAGATGGTTTTTCATCAGCTAAATAAGGTATTGAAATAAAATAATTTTTAAGATCATTATCATCTTTAAGTCTACTTTCTGAATATAATACATCAATATTATAAAAATCGTTATATCTTAAACCAAAATGTCTTCTATGTAATTTTTTTAAAATTGATTCAATTAATTTATAGAAATTAAAAACCATATATAAATCATCGAAATTAGTATCTGGATCAATATATTCATATTTGTCACATAAAAGCTTAATGAAAGAATCATATAATATATCACCAAATAATTTTTTAATATTAATCTCATATAATTTGTTAATAATATGTTTAGCTTTTTGATTAATAGAATTAGATTCTAAAAGTAAGTGTGGTTTATTAGTAAATCCTAATTTTAATAAAAGATCTCTTAAATTTTCATATTCTGGATTAAAATATAGATCATAAATAAAGTTATAAATAAACACAAATGTATTTTTATCATTATTAATTTTTTCATAATCATTACCATCTTTAATAACATTTAATTGACTCTTAAGTGGATCAGAAATTTCATCAACTTCATCAAAAATTAAATAGGAATTTAACAAAATGTTTTTATAAGCATCATTACCTACATTATTAATTTTTGAATATTTAATATCATAATCAGATATAATTAAAACTTTATTTTTAATATTAATAATATCTTCTTTATTAGCTGATAATATTAATGAATTTAAATAAAAGAATACATTAAGAAAATTTTCTGTATAAGATTGAGAAACAAGAGTTTCAGGCATTATATGTATAACTTTTTTAGCAATATTATTTGTAAAGTTGTATTCTAATAAGAATATAGTTAATAAAGGTGCAACAACTGAAGATTTACCTTGTCCCATAAGTAATTGATGCATTTTAGCTATAGGTTTGGATCCAGATCTAGATCCAGGTCCAGGTTCAACAAGTTCATTTAACAAATCAAAAATGAAACGAACTTGTAGAGGTCTTACGATATTTCCAAAAATATATTCAAAAATAATTAAATTAGACGAACAATTATTACCAACATAATATGGAACAATATTTATAATATCATTTATATTTGTACAATCATAATTACCAGAAATATTTGTAGCTAATATGGATTCAGTCATTTCTAAAATATTATAAATTTTTTTTAAGTTTAAGTACAAATTGATAAATCTAATATATGAATTTAATATTTCGGGATTTGTGCTTTGTTTAATATTATGAATTAAGTATCTATTAGTATCAAATAAACCATATGTATTTTTAGTATTAATTTTAACAAATTCATCAATTTGTATTAAATATTGATTAATTCCAGTTATTAAATGTTCTTTAAGATCTTCTACTTGTGTTTTTGTCATAAAGTTTTTTGGTTTAGATCCTAGTTCTCGTAAATATAATTTGTAATCTAAATCAAAAGTTTCTTCCGTAATATCATTTTTAGGTTGATATTCCAAAGTTTCATTAGTAGATCCACTTAAAATAGACACAATGTTTGTAGGTAGAGGGTCCCATATAGTAAGATTTAATTGATAAAAGTTATCAATATTATTTTGTAATTGATAAAATTCGTTTTCTAAGTTTATAATATACACTTGGGAATGTGCACTTTGGTAATTGATTGAATAAATATATTCTAAATAACTGTAATAATCTATTTTAGTATGTTTATTTGCGAGATAAATTATCGAAGTGATTAAATAATTAGGTATTGAAGAAATTGCATCTAATGGTAAAACACCAGGATTAATAATAAAATCTTTTTTAAAATTCAAAGAATAATTGGAAAACCTACAATCAAAATATGGTATATTTATAAATCCTAATGTTTTAAAATTTTTAAGTTTTCTCGGAGTAGGACTAAAAGAATCCGAATCATCAGGTTTATAAGAATTCATATGTATATAAAAATAATTTTTATCCATTTCTTTAAAAATAGTATATATGTAATAATAAAATGAAACATCATAATTATATAAAATATTTAAATCAATAGTTAATGTATTATTATCATTTGTTTTAATAATTTTTAGAATCGAGTCAACAATATTATTAGATTCTTTTAAGTTACCACCATTAAGATTTTCTTTTAACAAATAAGTTAGTTTTCTAATATCTTGTTCAGTAAAGACATCATTAAAATTATATTCAATTTCATAAATATCAATATAGTTTTTAGGATCATTATTTTTAATATAACTCCCGATCAAGTAATATTTATTATTTTTAAACCCAATTAATATATTGGTATTAAATGTATATTTTTTAACACAATAATTATAATCTGAACCATCGATATTAATAGTATACTCTTTGTACAATAAAATATTAGGTTTTGTTTTATCAAATATAAAAAAATCATTAAGATTAGGAATAAAAAATTTAAAAACATTTGTATTTATTTGAATTGGAATAATTTCATAAATAAAATTTGTACCATAATCAATTTGTTTGGGAAGATTTTCAGTTTTATCAATACTAACAGAATTTGATGAAATATTATTATTAGGTCTATCATTATAATGTGAGTTAATTAATCTAAATATTTTAAAATAGATAGGAGCTAAATCGGGATCAAAAATAACTTGTAAAATTTTAAGTACACGTTCTCCTTTATATATAATTTGATAATCTGATTCTGATGTATTAATAATTGTAGAATTATCAGTAGATTTAAAATTTTTAAAAGTTTCATTATCAGAGTCAATTTTATATGTTAAATTATTAAATAATGAATAATCGGTTAACATAAATATTTGTAGACAAAAATCAGATTCATTAAATGTTTGTTTATATTCAATATCAAAATTAGGTCGAATACGTCTAACATCAAATTTTTCAATTAAAAAATTAGTGTAATGAACAGAAATTGATTTTAAAAATATTAAATTATCAAATAATTTGAATTGAACATCTTTATCAATATTTTCTGAATAAAAGTTACTAAATTCCAATACAATATTATAAAATGGACAAGATTTATCAGTTAATATGATTTTATAACTATCATTTTTAACAATATTAATATTTAATTTTATTTCTAGTTTATCATTAACAATTTTATAATTACTATATCTTTTAAAAAATCCAATACTTAAATTAGTATATGTGTTATCAATAAATTGTGATAAATTTTTATATTCATTCCAGCATAAGTTTTTGTTAAAATTCATAATAAATCTATCAGAAATAATATTGTTGGGTACCATAATTGTTCTAGGAGGTCCTGTTTTACTTGGTCCGAATAAACCAAGTAAACGTCCCTTTTCGACAGTAGGAATATCAGTAGAAGAATCATAATGAACATCAAAATTAAAATCATAATTAACAAATATATCATGAAAAACATCAGAATCACATATAAATTCTAAAACATTAATATATTTTTGAAATCTCAACTTTAAATTTTTTTCACCATCTCCACAACTCAAAGTAATTAATCTGTTTAATTTAATTATTTTATCTAAAATAAGTAAACATTTAATAATATATTCATTTGTAAAATTACTTATAAAAGAGTGATCATCATGTGTAATAATTTCTTTTAATACATAATTAAATTCATGATAAATTAATAAGTTTACAATATCATTAGAAATATGTTTGTTAACTGTATAAATTAAATATAATAATTGTTTGTAATTTTCTAAATATGTTTTTATATTTGGAGATAAATCAGATAATTCAGATAATTCAGATAATTTAGATTCTTCCTTAGATTTACTAATTAAATTCAAATAATAAAAATGTAATACAAAAATAAATTCAATCAAAATTATTTCATAATTATTACTATCCATAATTGTTAACTCATTTTGATTAATTTTGTCAATCATAATGTTAATAAAGTTTTTAACAATATTAGGTAAATCTAAATTTAATGAATAATCAATATTTTTAACAGATAAACCAGAAGATAATTCATAAATATTATTATCACCATTAATTATATCATAACCCATAATAATATTACCAGAAACATAACTTGGGTATGTACCATTTATCGTATCTCCAATATTAGTTAATATCTTATCAATATTTGTATAATATCCATAATAATTATAGAAGTTGTTTGTATAAAAATAATGTTTAGATTCAAAAATAGTTTTCTTAACACATTCATCATTTTTAATTACCAAATCAATTTTATTTAAATATAATTTAATATGCATTGTTACCAGGACTGTTTTAAAGTTAATATGAGTTTCTTGTGTTGTTTTAATATTACAATTGATATCAATATATTTATTTAGTTCATTTAAATAAATTAAATATTCAAAACGAAATAAATTACCGTCTTTTTCTATTATTGAATAAAATGGTTTGGCATAAAAGCATTTATTATTATCATCAGTTGGTTGGTCAGGATAATATTGCATCAAATTACCTAGTTTGCTATCATCAACTCTAATACTATATGATAATTTTGGTGCATTATAGGTACCAATTTTATTTTTAAATCCAAAATAATGTTTAACGGTACTTGTATCAACATACCCAATTTGTCTAATAAAATCGTTAGGTTCTCCATAGAAATCAACCATATCTAAGTTAAATGTGTTTTGAGTATCTCTTGGAATAACATATTTTGGATATAAAAGATAGTTATAAATTGGGTTTGAACCAATTTTATTTTCAATAGTAAATTTTTTAAATTCTTCGAGTAATTTAAATTCAGAAAATGAATTAATAACAATGGATCCTAAATATCGGGAATATTCAAAAGAATCTGAATCATTATTTAATTTAAGATTATCTAAAGATCCTAAACTTGTATATGTTACTATATAACTTTGCATCATTAAAGAAATTAAAATTAAATTAAATATATTTAACTGTGAACAATCTTTTTTACACATAAAGTGATCACTACTATCTAAATCACTAGTTTTAATAGTGATAATATTAATGTTTAAAAAATATACTTTAGAAAAAATTTTATGAATAAGATCAGATATAAGTAAAGAAGTTTCATCATTTAATAATATCAATCCGCTTTTATCAAATGTAATTTTAACTAAGGAAAACAATAAAACAGTAACTTTTTTATAAAAATAATGTACATTAATAATCCCGAATTTTTGACCATCAATTAATAATGTCAAGTAATCATTAATATTTTGAATAATAGATATAAATTTTACCATAAAATCATTATTTGTTTCACTCGTAGATAAATTTTCAATAGTACCATTTATTGATAATAAAAATCTATTAATTTCAGATATCCAACGATTCTTTTCTTCAGTTAAATCTAATGTAACATCATTTATATTGGTTTGGTCAACATAACGAATCAGAGTGTCTTTTGTTTTTATTTTATTAATATCACTAACAAACAATTCATTTTGATTTTCCATAATTAAATTAAATTTGTTATCAAATAAATTTTTAACCAAACCATCTAACAATATAAATTTATCATTAATATTGCGATCGATGTCAGTATAATCGGTAATCATTTGATCCTTATTGTTTTGCATTAAAACAAAAACCTCTGATATTTTTTGTATTTCGATATTTTTTTTCACACTCTTAACAATTGGCAATACTGATAAATCGTTATCATCTAAAATATTTTGACATCTTTGTTCTAATAAAATAAGTTTTCCTATATCATAAAAATATCTGAATCTTAAAGGTAAATCTTGTAATAAATGTTTATTAGTCATACTAACATTAGTTGTTGATAAAATATCTAAGAAAACAATAGTATATATCATAGATTTAAAAACACAATTACCAATCAATTGAAGAGGAGTTTTAACAGAAAGTACTAAATTATCATATTGATTAATAAATTTTTGTGTAGGTTCTTGATAATTAGTATCCAAAATATCTTTTAATAAAATATTATAAAAATTTTCAGTATTAAATTTACTATCAAATAAATAAAAATAAACAAGTAATTTAGCGATTTGTCTTCTACTGACTATAAACCCAATTATCCCCAAGTTATAATCACAATCAGGTTGTACTTGTTGATATTTAGCACCTTCTCCAGAATTAATAATACCCAAAAAATATTCATCAGTACCTGATGATTTTTTTAGAACGTATATACCAATAGCATGTCCTTTAGATAAGTACATTAAAAAAAATTCATTTGGTATTTTTGTTCCAAATGATGATGACATTTTATTTTCAATCTCATTAATACACTTTGTTAAATAATCATTTTTAGCATTTAAATCTGTAATTATTTGCTGAATTATAAAATCATTATCCTTTCCTGATTGATCTATATTTATTTTTAAAAAATCCGGATCTAATCTTTTTTGTAGTTTTTCTTTTATATAATTCATAAGAGAACTACTTTTTGATATTATATTATTAAATCTTGAACAATCGGTAGTCCATGCTAATCTATTACAATTATATGTTTGTGTAAATAAATTTTTAATTCCATCATTTTCTTTAAACAAACTAACAATTTCATCTAATGCAATTTCTCTATAATGTCCTTTAAGTTTATTAATATATTCATCATATAACCAATGATCAACAATATTTGTCATAGATTTTATTTATATATATTTATAAGATATATAAATTTTGATTTTTAATTTGATTATTTAATATAAAATTTTTAATTATTTATTTTTTATTTAATATATTTGTAATAATTTGTAAAGGTGTTTCTTTTATTTCAATTACAACAATTTCTTTTTGAACAATAACATCATTAATTATTTTTACTAAAGTTTGTACTTGATCACTAGACCAAAAAATACCAATATTATCATAATTAACAAGTCCAATAACTATACCCAAATCATCAATATTAAATGTAATATTTGACTTATTATCTAAACTAATCATAAAATTAGTAGCATTACTATTAACAGGAAAAAAATCCAATCCAGTCAATATAGAATTATATTCACTAGTTTTGGATATTTTAATAATATCTGGAATAATTCTTTTAATATTATCCAAACTAATTCCTGAATTAAAGTTAATACTTGAAACAAAAATACTCATAATAATTTTCTTTATTATATACTTAATAATAAATAAAAAAATAAAAATTTTTAGATAAAGATGAATATTTATTTTTTACATATTTCATCATTATAATTTGGTAATTCAGAAATAATTTTATATAAAGAATTCCAATACGAATTAATAGTTTTAATAATATCAAGATTATTATGTTCAATAAATATTTTAACATCGTAATTTTTAAGTATTTCAACATTGTTTTTACCAAAAATATTATTAATAACAATACTAAAAGTATAATCAAAATTATCTTTAGAAATAAAAGAAATAATTCCAGGAATAAATCTAGTAATTTTACTTTCAATACATTTTGTTGGGATAACACGTGAAGTAATTAGTTTAATTCTATCAAAATTGTAAATTATATCATAATAGTTTGTTCCAGAAATAACAGAGAATGTTTCTTCTTGATACAAATGAATATTTTGACATATAAATTTAATAATACAAATAGAGAAAAAGAAAGATGTTAAATCAACTTTACCAATAAGGGATTTTATACTAAATTTATCGAAATATTTATTAAAATAATTTTGAGTATCGAAATCAGTATAGTAATACAAATCGTAATATTTTTTAAGATAATTAATTTGAGGGGATAAAACTTTATTTAATACAAGTTTATCCTTATCACCATCAACTTTTTGATAATCATTAGTATAATAAAATATTTTTTGATACAAGCTAAAAAAACTATCACCAATTACATAAAATTGCTTATATCTTTGTAAATAATCAAATACCTGTAAAATATCAATATTTGTTAAAGTAAAATCTCTAAGTTCAATTCTAATTAATACCCTTTGATTTTCTAGAATATTATAATATTCTTTTGTTGAATATATTTGTGTATCGAAAATATTAGAATAATATATAAAATTATGTCCTCTTAAATATACTTTAATTTTAAATTCAAATTCTGAATTAATATTTAAATAATCAATAATCTTATTTAATTCAAATCTTTTAACAAGAATAAAATGATCTACTACATATTTCCCAATCGATTCATCAAATTTATAAAATTCAATCCAACCGACCAAATCACCATACGTTAAATTACTAACAAACACATAAGGTAAAACAGATCTAAACATTAAACTTTTAACATTACAGAATTCATTAGAATCTGATTCAATTTCTTTATTTGTAATATCCAAAATATTATTCATAATATTTAAATTAATTTTTTGGTCAGATGTTAATTCAAAATTGTATAAATAAACTAAATTATATTTATGTAAATTAATATTATCCGATACATATTTGTCTTCAGTATTATTTTCAAAATTATCAAATTCAATACCAATAGTATTATAGAAATTATTATAACGATGATTATAAGTTTGATAATAGTTGTGTGTATTTTTTTTAATAAATTTTATAATATAATTAATTAAAGTATTAGCCACTAAATTGTGAACACCGAATATTTGTGATTGGGATTGGGATTGTGATTGTGATTGAGATTGTGATTCAGATTGAGATTGAGATTCAGATTGTCCTTGAACTTCAACAGTAGATTGTTGTTGAGTAGTAGAATCAAAATCAATAAGTTCAATAAGTTGATTAATTAATTGAGAAGATTCTTCGTTAATCAAACCACTTTTAATAATATTATCAAATTCAATTTTAGAATATTTAAGTAAATCAACTTTAATATTAAGTATATTAGAACAATCTAAAAGATCACAATCAATATAAATTGGTTGTTCATAAATACTAACATTTAAATATAAGAAATTACCTGCTAAGTCAATATTAAAAATATTATTTGATTCAAAATAATTTCTATAAATAGTAAGAATATTTTGTTTATAAAATAATGATTTTTGTGAATCTTTATAATTTATTTCATTTTGAATTAAAAAGTTAGCCAAGTTAGTAATAATTTGTGGATCATCTGGTTTTAAAATTTTATATCCAGATTCAATCTTTTTTTTAATTAGTTTTTTATATAAATTATGACCAACAATAAAATCAACAGTTTGTCCACGATTAATGTTTCTCATACGGTAAATACCTTGAGCAACATCTCTAAATCTGTTAAAAGGACTGACAGTAACTAATCCTTTAGCTAAAGGGTAAATTTTCATATCAATACCAGTGATATGTGCTTGATCATAAAAATAGAATCTATTAAATAAAGGAATAGATAATGTTTTATAAGGAATGATATTAAGGTTAAGATCCAATGCTAATTTTTCAGATTTTTCATTAATAAATACAACACATTTAAATTTATCACTTAATCTCAAAATTTTAATATAATTAATAATATTTTTAGCAATATAATAACTAATATTGTTTATAAAGAAAGATCCAACATCAATTAAAACATGATAATTTGTTAAAGCATTTCTAAGTAGACCACACATATCTTTAAATTCGAAAATATTATTATTTTGTGTAAGACCTATAATACTAGCAACAACAGCACCATCTCCACCGATTTGTCTATCAATATTTTGATCCAATGAAAAGTTTTGACCATTATAATCAATTTCTTGTGGTATAAAAATAAAAGGAGTACCAGTAAATCCAATTCTATTAGGACAATATCTTGAAGATAAAATATCGACAAATGAAATATTTTTAACAAATTTAATAATTTTAATAAATCTTTTTAATACAATATGGAGTATATATTCTTTTAAAAAATGGTTTTTGAAATTTTCGATAATAATTAATATATCTTCATGACTAAATTGTGTAATTTTAGGTTTGTGATTAATATTTTTTTTATCAATAACTCCCAAAGTTAATGTATTATATAAATTGAAACCATTATTTAATTCAGGAGTCTTATCATCAAAACTATCATAAATATTATATATTTTGTTTAAATACAATTCAATATCAACATTTCTGATACGATTAACAGTTTCATCTAAATAACATATAATAGTAAGAGCAATATTATAATAAGCGTTTGTAAATTCAGCATCTTTAGAAGGTTTTTCATCGGCTAAATAAGGAACAGAAACAAAATAATTTTTAATTTCTTCATCAGATTTTAATTTATTTTTTTCATATAAAATATTAATACCATTAAAGTCATTGTATCTTAGACCAAAATGTCTTCTATGTAATTGTTTTAAAATAGAAGGTATTAACAAATAGAAATTATAAATTAAATATAAGTTTTTATATTCAATGGAGGTGGTATCTATTTCAGAATATTTATTATTTAACAATAAAAACAAAGCTTCATAATATTCTTCTGTAAAAACTCTTTGAATAGAAATTTTTAAAATGGTATTAATAATCCAAAAAGCTTTAGTATTAATATTATTACTATCTAATATTAAGTGTGGGACATTAGAAAAACCCAAATTTAATAGATTATTTCTTAATTCTTCAAATGTTTTATCAAAATACAAACTATAAATAAACTCATAAATAAATTCAAATGTTTTATCATCATTTTCAATTGAATGATATTTAGAACTACTTTTAATAATATTTAATTGACTTTTAAGTGGATCAGAAATTTCATCAACTTCGTCCATAATTAAATAACTGTTATTAAGGACAGTTTTGTATATTTGATTATTAATATTATTTAATTTAGATTCTTTAATATCATAATCAGAGACTATTAAAACATTAATTTTATCATTTGTAATATCTTGTTTATTTGAAGATAATATATATTTGTTCATATAAAATAAAATATTTAAAAAGTTTTCTTTATATGATTGTGAAACCAATGTTTCAGGCATAATATGTATTATTTTTTTATTAATTTTTTTTGTAAAATTATTTTGTAATAATAGAATAGTTAATAATGGTGCAACTACAGATGATTTACCTTGACCCATAAGTAATTGATGTATTTTACCCTTTGGTATTTCCAAATTACCATGAGTTAATTCACCAGTTAATTCTACAGTTAATTCATTATAAAGCTTAATAACAAATTCGATTTGATCTGATCTAATTGTATTACCAAAAAGATACTCAAATATTAATAAATTTGAAGAGAAAGTATTTGTTACATAATATGGTTCAATATTAATAATATTATTTATAGTTGTACAATCATATGTGGTAGAGACTTCAATTACTAATAATGAATCGATTTGTTCCAATAACACATATAATTTTTTAATATTCATATATTTATTAATAAAGTTAATATATAAATTTAGTAATTCAGAATCAGTAGTTCTTTTAATAAATCTAATTAAATATCGATTAACATCGAATATATTAAATGACTCAATAATATTGTTAATAATAAAATTATCAATGTAAGTTAAAATATAAGTAATTTCATAATCAATTTTATTTTTAAGATCAAGAAGTTGATCTTTGGTTAAACCGTATTTTTCCTCTGAATTTAATTTAAGTATGTATTGATTATAATCATCATCAAATAATTCATCGATAATACCATTTTTTTTAATATAATTAAATGATTCTTGTTCAGAAGATCCTAGTATATCAAAAATATCTTGAGGTAATTTTTCCCAGGTGGAGCTTAAATTTATATTAAAAAAGTTGTCAATATTATTTTGAATTTGGTAAAATTCATCATATAAATTGACAGTATAAGTTGGTGAAAATTTGTTAATAGAATTAATTGTATAGACTGGTAACAACAAATAACTTTGTGATTTAGGATTATTTTTATCATAAAGATAACATAACGATGTAATAAAATAATTTGGTATTTGATTAGTATTTTCCAGATCATTTGGTCCATCTATTTTTTTATAATTTAAACTATAATTATAATATTTTGATTCAAAAGTATTTAAATTCATAAAATTTATTTTTAGATAGTTTTGCAATTTTTTTGGAGTAATACTAAATAAATCAGGTTTTTCTAAAATTTTTAAATCTATGTGTAATAAGCAATAATTAATATTTGATGAATTATCATCAGAATTGTTTAAAATTTGATCAATATAATTAAAAAGTGATACATCATAAAACTTAAAAGTATTTAAATCAATAGAAACATAATTTTTAAATTTAAAATTACCTAATTTAATAATAGAATCAATAATATTATTGGATTCTTTAAGATTACCACCTGATAAATTTTCTTTTAAAAAATAAATAAGTTTTCTAGGATCAAGTTCATTAATAATATCATTATAAACACATTCAATTTCATAAATACTTAAATAATCGTCAGGATTTGTATAATCTTTAATATATGTACCAAGGAAATAAAATTTATTATTTTTACATCCTATAAATATATTGTTATTAAATGTATATTTTTTAACAAAATAATTGTTAATTGTATTGTCTAAATAAATTATATAATTTCTAAATCGAAGTTCATTAGGTATATCCAAATTATATTCAAAATATTCATCTAATTTATTAATATAAAAAATAATAGAATTAGAATCAGATTTAGATTTTAATGGTATAACTTCATATAAATCTTTTGTATCATATGCAATATATGAATTATTTTGTTTATTTGGTCTATCATTAAAGTGAGAATTAATAAATCTAAATATTTTGTAATATACAGATAAAAGAGCTTTATCAAAAATTATATCTTTTAATTTTAAAACTTCATTTTCCTTATAAATTATTTGATAATCTTCATTTGTTATATTAATAATAGTACTTTTATCAAATGATTGAACAGATTTTATAATTGGTTTAGTCATAGTGTTTACTAAAGAGCCATCACCTTGATTATATAAATTAAACTGCATAAGATTAAATAAAGAATAATCAGTTAACATAAACATTTGTAAACAATAATCATTTTCATCAAAAATTTCTTTGTATTTAATTAAATAATTATTAGTTTTCTTATCTTCTTTATTTGGTGAAAAATTATTATATTTAATACCTATTGATTTTAAAGATTTTAAATTATCAAATTCTCTATAATAAGTTATATCATTATTTTTAGAATTAACATAATTAGAGCTAAAATTACTAAAATTTAATTGTAAAGTAAATAGTGAGTTAGTTTCAAAAATTGAAAAAGTATAATCATTTTCAAAATTTTGTTTTATTTTAAATTTTATTTTATGATTATCATTAATTATCTTTAATTTACTATATTGTCTATAAAAATCTAAGTGTAAATTATTAAAAATATCTTTTATGAACTGATCAAGATTTTCATAATTATCAGGAAATAATTTATTATTAAAATTATTTAAATATGTAATTATTGGTGAATCATTATTGAATACTAATTCACTAAATGGATTATCCTTATTTGATATACTTAAACTTCCATCATAATATATTTCATAATTAAGTAGATTCGAATTAATAAAATCTTTAAAGACATTAGAATCACAAATAAATTCATAAACATTAATATATTTTTGTAATCTTATCTTTAGATTAGATATTGAATTAGTAAGCTTTTTACATAATAATATATTAAGTTTTACTATTTTATAAAGTAAAGTTATGCATTTTAAAACATAATCCTGATCAAAATTATCTTTAAGAAAACGTTCGTCATTTTGTGTAATAGGTGAAATTAATTTATCATTCATAAATTCATGATAAATTAATAAGTTTACAATATCATTTGATATATATTTGTTAATATAAAAAATATCTTGTAATTGAGTTTTATAATTGTTTATAAAAATAGTTTTTTCTTCTGTATTTGATTCATTGAAAATTTTATGAGAATAATAAAAATTAAGAATAAATATAAATTCTATTAAAATAATTTCCAAGTTACTTTTATAATTCATATCAATATTATTATCATCAATTTTATGTTTAATAATTATTATAAAATTATCAATAATAGTCTTAATATCAAAATCAAAAGAAAACATTATATTTGTTTTGGATAAACTTGATGATAATTCATACATATTATTAAAACTTTCAACATTAGATGTATATCCAGAAATAATATTACCACTTATATAATTTAAATAAGTTCCATTAAGTGTATCATTTATATTTGTAATAATTTTATCAATATTGGTATAATAACCATAATAATTGAAAGAATTGTTAATATAATGATATTCTTGTTTTTCTAATATTTTATTTTCAGCCCATAAAGTATTAAATTTATTTTGACCAATATCGTTAATAAGGTATTTAGATAGATATAATTTAAGATGCATATTTACTAATAATTCTTTTAAATCTGTTACATATACACCTTTATTAATATTATTTTTATTAAGATAAAATTGTAATTTATCCAAATTAATAAAATAACTAAAAATAAATGAACTAGTATCTAATTGTTTAATTATATTTATAGATTCACCATAAAAATTTGTTAAACCACTACTTCTATTTGGAAATATTTCATAATTTGTACGTGAATATGATTCATATTGTTGTATTGGATTATAAATTAAAGCTCTAATTGTTTCTGCATAATAACTTTGACTGGTGTTTGTAATTATTTTTTTAAGAACATCTAATAATTCATAATTATTATAATTTTCTTTAATAAAATCATTTGGTGTTCCATAATAATCAACTAAATCTAAATTTTTAGTATCTTGATTATCATTTTCATGTATATAAATAGGAAATAATAAATATTTATAAAGTATATTTTCTGACAAATAGGTTTGTGTTGTAAACATTTTAAATTCATCTAATAACAAATAATCATTATATGAATTTAATACAATCGATCCCAAATATTGTAAATAGTCATTTAATATATCTTGATTATCTTCTTTAACTAGTGTATAATCTTGTGGATCTGATGTATTTTGTATAATTAAAGTTAATAAAATTAAATTAAAAATATTTATTTGTGTACAATCTTTTCTACTAAAACTATAATTATTAGTTTCAGATACAATAGTATCAAATTCTACATATTGAGTAATTATATTATTATTTAAAAAGTAAATTGTTGAAAAAATTCCATTTAAAATAATAGTAATAAAAGTTAATGAATTTAATGTAGACAAATTATTTGGTGTTTGATATAATATTTCATTAAAAATTTCAACAGGTATTTCTGTAGAAAATTCAGTGATTAATTCGAAAGACAAATATAATTTATCTCTAGATATTTTTGTGTTAGCTATCCCAGTACTATTTGTAGAATAAACTTCTTTAACAAGATCCATTAATATTTTTGATATTTTTTTATAATAAAAGTTTGTAATAGTAATACCTAAATCTTGATTTTTAATCAAAATAATTAAATAATAATATATAAAACCTAAACATTTTGCAAAATTTTTAGTATAAATATCCAATAGAGATTTATTTAAATTACTAATTTGAATTAAAATAGTATTTAATAAATCATCAAGAGTATTAGTTATATTATTTTGTTTAGTTAAAATTTGAATACTAATATCTTTTAGATTTGTTTGTCCTAGATAATGAATATCAAAATCAGCTTTATTTAGTGAATTAGTATCTATAATATTAATTTCATTAATAGAATTTGATACAAAATTAATTCTTTTTCTAATTAACCATTTAATTTTATCATCAATACCTAATAATAAATCCAATAAATTAGTATAGGTAAATTGAGAATATTCTCTTAACATAAATTCTTTTTGACCATTAATTAATACAAAAATTTCAGAATATTTTTGAATCATGATACTTGAATAAATTAAATTTTCTTCAACATTTCTAATTAATTTATCTGATTCTTGATTTAATAAGATTATTTTACCAATATCATAAAAATATCTAAAACGCAATGATAAATCTCGATTTAGATGTTTATTTCTTATATCAACATTATTATCAGATAAAAAATCCAAAATTGGTATTAAATAAATCATAGATTTGAAAGTACAATTACCAATTAACTGCAATGGTGTTTTAATTGATAAAACTAAATTATCATACTCTGTAATAAATTTTTTTGTTTGTTCTTGATAATTAGTATCTAAAATATCCTTTAAAATTAAATTGTAAAAAACATCAGTTTCAAATTTAGAATCAAAAAGATATAAATAAACTAATAATTTAGCAATTTTATTTTTGGACACAACAAACCCAATTATACCAAGGTTATTATTACAATCAGGTTGTATTTGTTGATATTTAGCACCTTCACCAGAATTAATTATAGCTAAAAAATAATTATCAGAAGCAAAATATTTTTTTACATATATTCCAATAGCATGTTTTAAACTAGTAGCCATTAAATAAAATTCATTAGGAATTGTTGAATTAATACTTGACATTTTTTTTTCTATATATAAAATAACTTGATTAATAACAATATTTTTCTGTTCAATACTAATTTTAACAGCATTTACTTTTGATTCTTCATTTTCCATTTGTTTATCGGTTAAATTAAGGGATAAAAAACTATGATAATTAGATAATTCAGCAAATCTACTATTTATCTTAGTTTGAACATAATCTTCAATTTCTAAACTTTTTTTTATCATATCCGAAAATTTAGAACAAGAAGTTTCTAAAGATAATCTTACCATCTTAGAAACAATATTTTTACAACCAAATGTATTTTCAAATAAATTTTTTATTTCTAAATTTTCATTAAATAATTTAATCATTTGGATAAAAGTTTTTCTTTTATAATTACCCTTTATATCATTTTGATATTCATCATATAACCAATGATTAATAACGTTATCAATATTCATATGTTATTGGTATTAATATAAATTAATTAAGATAAATATTTATATAAAAATATTTTATAAAAACAACAATTATATTTATTATATCAACAAATGGAATTATCAATTTCAGAAGCAATTTACGATTTTGAATCAAGATCAAATCCAAGTTATTTATTTTTTTACACTAGATTAATTAGCAAATTATCATTTGTAAAAATACATAATGATAAAATTACAGATTTTTTATCATCAAAAAAATTATCAGACAAGCATATTGTTAAAACAGAATCTGAAAATATAATTATTTGTACTTGTTCAAGTAGTTATGAATTATATGATGAAATATATGCTGTCGCTGATTTATTAAATCCCAATAGATATTTTATTGGATTAAAATATTTTGGAAACTATACAAATATGAGAATC